>VFQN01004411.1_pt1 | contig 18612 bp, 17 predicted proteins | sample 3512371 | NCBI WGS metagenome assembly VFQN01 (sample SAMN10412370, study PRJNA504923) | tailings metagenome | isolation source: Replicate 2 from Balatoc abandoned mine | place: Philippines: Itogon, Benguet | collected 2017-08-28 | reverse complement strand
TGAAGTCGATGTCGGGCCAGACGGTCGAGGTCATCAACACCGACGCCGAGGGCCGCCTGATCCTGTGCGACGCCATGTGGTACGCGCAGCAGAAGTTCAAGCCGCAGGCGATGGTCGAGTTGTCGACGCTGACCGGCGCCATCGTCGTGGCGCTCGGACACGAGCGGGCGGGGCTGTTCTGCAACGACACGGAACTGTCCAACCGTCTGCGCGCGGCGGGTTCGGGAATCGGTGAGAAGCTGTGGCGCATGCCGCTCGGGCCGAAGTACGACAAGCTCATCGATTCCGAGATCGCCGACATGAAGAACGTCGGTGGCGGGCGTGATGGCGGTTCGATCACGGCGGCGCAGTTCCTGCAACGCTTCGTGCAGGAGGGCGTGGCCTGGGCGCATATCGATATCGCGGGCGTCGCCTGGTCGGGCAAGGGCGATACCATCACGCCCAAGGGTGCGACCGCTTTCGGCGTGCGCCTGCTCGACCGTCTGATCGCCCAGAACTACGAGGGCTGACCGGGCCGATGGCGACCGAGGTCAATTTCTATCACCTGACCCGATCGTCTCTGGAAGACACGCTGCCGCGCCTGCTCACCAAGACACTGCAGGCGGGGGAGCGGGCGGTGGTGCTGCTCGGCTCGCCGGAACGGGTGGATGCGTTGAACACGCATTTGTGGGTGTACGATCCCAACGGCTTCCTGCCGCACGGAGCCGCCCGGGACGGCGAGGCCGATCGCCAGCCGGTCTGGCTGACGCATCTCGATGAGAACCCGAACGGCGCCGGCTTTCTCTTTGTCGCCGATCGCGCCAGGTCGGAGAAGGTCGGGGACTACAAGCGCTGCTTCGAACTGTTCGATGGCCGCGACGATACAGCCGTCGCCGACGCCCGCGAGCGCTGGAAGGACTACAAGATCGCAGGCCACGCCGTGGCTTACTGGCAGCAGACCGATTCGGGTGGCTGGGAAAAGAAAGCCTAACGCGTGTCGCGCGGCCTCAGATAGGCGCGCCAGGCCGCAGCGAGACGTTCGCCCAGCGGGATCGGTCCCTCTGGACGATAGAAATCCGGCGGATCGGATTCAAAGCGGGCCATGTAGGCACGATAGCCGAGCGGCCGGGCGCGATCAGCCTGGGCCTGGGCTGCGAGCAGATCGAGGCCGCGGTCGACGTCGATCAAGGGCTTCAGCCTGTCCCGACAGCCGAGCAGAAGTTCGGCGGCGGCATCCGGAACATCCCAGGCGGACAGGATCGCGGCCAGTTTGGCGACTTTCTCGGCGCTAAGGCCCGAAAGCTTTGCCGGACCGTTCGGCCCCAGGAGATCGAGGGCATAATAGGCCTCGCCCTGGAAGGGGCGGCCGGAATGCGTCTCCGCCGGTGTCGGCCAGATGTAGCGCGCGGGCAGCGCCCGCGAGGAATAGTTGCGCACGTCGAGCCGGAAAAGGTCGAAGCCATGACGCCGCATGAAGCGATCGGTGTTGTGGAAGGAGTGTTCCTCGGGAACGCCGTCGCCCACGAAATTCACCTCCATCTGGACGGCCAGCAGGTTCGCCGGCAGGCGCCCCTCGAAGCTCTGCAGGATCTGCCAGTCGATTCCGTCGGTATCGATCTTCATGTAGTCGAGGTCCGTCCAGCCGCGCGACGTCAGAAGATCGGGCAAGACCACGGGCTTCGACGGATCGGCGAGACCGGTCAGTTCCCAGGCATTGTGCCTGAGCTGCTCCTCGGTGGAGGCTGTCCTGAGCTTGGCGTCGCGGATCTCGCGCGTGCGCATGAAGCTCATCCGATCGCGCATCTTCATGATGAGCGGCGACGCCGGACCAGCCGACAGGTCGATCGGCGTGTCGGCACGGGGGCTCACGAACGCGGCCACATAGGCGACGTCGGGGTTCTTTTCCTCCGCCGCCAGCCGCCGGCATTCGCTTTCGCTGGCATCGATGCCCAGCGCCTTCAGCCTGTCGCCGAAGGCGCGCCACTTGGGATCGAGGCCGCCGGAGCAGCCAATGTCCAGCAGCGCGAACCGTTCCGCCTTCAGCCCTTGGGCGACGAACGCCGGAAACGACATCGCGGCGCCGGCCTCAGACCGTCGCCACGGGCGTCGCAGGCGATCCGACCGCGCCGGGAAGGCGCAGCGGCGGCGCCGTCAGGAGGAAGCGCGAGCGCTGCCTTTCGCGCAACCAGAGAGCCAGATCCTTCAGCCACCAGATCTCGCCGAGGTTGAGCCCCAGCTTGAACAGGCAATGGTTGTGGAGCGGCAGCGACGGATGCTCGGCATCCTCTGGACCGGGCTTTGCCGGCACGGCTTCGACGCCGTAGTTGTCGGCGATCAGCGCCGCGATCTGGCTGTCGGTGATCCACTGCAGCAGGCGCTTGTCGCGACCGTCCAGCACGCAGCACATCGCATGCGCGCGGGCTGAATCGACGTTCTTGTTCATCTTCATGATCTCGTCGGTGAAGCCGGTGTACAGCAGCAGCATGTCACCGGGTTCGACCACCACCTTGTCGGCCTCGAGCACGCGCCTGAAGTCGTCGTAGCTTACGTACTTGTGGTCGCGGCCAAAGTGCTTCTCGAGGTCGACCAGCACGGCGCGGCCCTGGATCGCCTTTGCCGCCATGTTCTCCACGCCCAGCTTGTGGGCGTAGGAGAGGTGACCGCACCCGTCGCGCCCGGCGTCGGGTTGCGGCCCGACCACGTCGGTGCCGGCCTTGAAGCCGTTGTAGTAGAGGGCCTCGGGAACGCCGTCGCCATCGGCGTCGAACAGGCCACCGACATGGGCGAGCGTGTCCCACTGCGTCGAGTATTGCAGGGTCAGGATTACGCGGTCGTCGCTCGCCACGTCGACGAACTGCGGGTTGAGGCTGTTGGTGAGGAAGTTGAAGCGCCATCCATTTTCGTCACCCGTGGGCGACAGAACGGGTGGCAGACGGCGTGCGTTCAGGACATTTCCGCCCGGAAAGTCGAGCGGCAGGCTGAGACAGAAGGAAAGACCTTCCTTCACCTCGGCGATGCCCTCGAGCACCTTCTTCGGGGTGATCAGGTTGAGGCGTCCGAGTTGATCGTCGTCACCCCAGTCTCCCCAAGTCGAACCGTCGGGCCGATGCTTCCAGCGCTTCATGATGCGTTTCTCCCTCTTGCCGGCGGGGACACTACAAGGGCCGCCGGAGCGCGTCATCTCATGCGCATGGCTCCCCCGCGCATTTCCGCAAACGTTCGCGATGCGGATCGCCTATGATGATCCGGAAGAGGTTCCCATGTCCGCCACTGCAACGCCGCTTCAGCACGACTTCAGGGTGATCAGCCTGATCGGCGTCGCCCACGGCGTGAGCCACTACTACCAGCTCGCCTTCGCGACCATGCTGCTGATCGTTCGCGAGAAAGCCGGGTTGAGTTATGCCGATGTCGGCCTGCTGGCGGGAATCTTCTATGGCGTCTCCGGGGTGGCTCAGACGGCGGCGGGCTTTGCGGTTGACCGGTTCGGCGCCCGGCCGATCCTCGCCGGCGGTCTTCTAATGGTCGGGCTGGGCCTCGCCTGTATCTCGGTTGCGCATTCCTTCGTGGGCTTCGCCTGCATCGCGGTCATCGCGGGGCTGGGCAATTCGGTCTTTCATCCCGCCGACTTCGCGCTGCTGAATTCGTCGGTGAACACCCACCGGCTCGGTCGAGCCTTCAGCATCCACGGCCTGGGCGGATCGCTGGGCTGGGCGGCCGCCCCGGTGATGTATTTCCTCGACAGCCTGTTCGGCTGGGTGGGAGCGGCCCTGATCGGTGCGTTGCCGGGGATCGTGCTATCCGGACTTGTTCTCGCCCATCGCGAGCAGCTGGTCGATCACCGTGTCAAGGTCCAAGCCGCTGCCGCGCAGGCCGGCGCCCGGCCGGGGCTGGCGCTGTTCCTGCAGCCCGCACTGTTGCTTTGCCTCGCATACTTCGCGCTGATCGCCGCTAATACGGTCGGCATCCAGCAGTTCGCGGTGCCAGCCTGGAGCAGCATGTTCGGCATCACCGAGAACTATGCCGCTCTCTGCCTCATCGTTTTCATCGTCGGCTCGGCCGTGGGCATCCTGGTGGGGGGCCATTTTGCCGATCGCGTCCGCCGCCATGATCTCGTGGCGGCGTGCGGCCTGCTGGCAGCCGCCTGCCTCACCGTTCCGATCGCCACGCTGACCGTGCCGCCGACCCTGCTGCCGGTCCTGCTGGCGTTGGCGGGCGCCGCCGGCGGCATCACCAACCCTTCGCGCGACATGATCGTGCGCGGCGCGACGCCGCCCGGCGCTTCGGGCAAGGTCTTCGGCTTCGTCTATTCGGGGCTCGACATCGGCTCGTTCGTGGCGCCGCCGCTGTTCGGCCTGCTGATGAACAGCGGTCTGCCGGCGGTGATCTTCTGGATCGCGGTCGGCCTCTATACGTTCAATGCCGGCATGGTGATGCTGATCCAGAACAGCAGCGCCCGGAAACCAGCCTTCCCTTCGGCGGCCGAATAGAGATCAGGCGGCAGCTTCCAGCGCTTCCTGGGCGGTCAGCCAGCGCTTCTCGGCATTTTCGACCTCGCGCTCGAGGCGGGCCTTTTCCTTCTGGAGCTCCGTGACGACGCTGCCGGGCCCCGAGTAGATCGCGGGGTCGGCGAGCTTCGCCAGCACGCCGTTCAGCTGCTCGGTGAGGCGCCCCAGCATCTTCTCCGCGCTGTCGACCGCCTTCTTCAGCGGCGCCTTGTTGTTGCGGTTGTCGGCGGCAGCCTTGCGCTGGTCCTTCTTGCTGCTCGCATCGGCCTGCTTCTCCGCCTTGGGCGGACGTGCGCCGCGCTCCTTCAGCAGCTTGGCCTGGTATTCGTCGATGTCGCCGTCGAACGGCTTCACCGTTCCCTTCTCGACGACCCACAGGGCATCCGCCACCATCTTAACGAGATGCGTGTCGTGGCTCACCAGCACCACGGCGCCTTCGAAGTCGTTGATGGCGTCGACCAGCGAGGCGCGCGCATCCATGTCGAGATGGTTGGTCGGCTCGTCGAGCAGCAGCATGTGCGGCGCGTTGCGGGTGGCCAGCGCCAGCAGCAGGCGTGTCTTCTCGCCGCCGGACAGCACGCCGACCTTGAGGTTGGCGCGGTCGCGCGAGAAGCCGAAGCGGCCGAGCTGGGCGCGCACCTTGGCCTCGCCGCTGCCCGGACCCAGCGCGCGGTTCATGTGGTCGAACGGCGTCGCCTCGTAGTCGAGGCTCTCTTCCTGGTCCTGCGAGAAGTAGCCGACACGCAGCTTGGGCGTGCGCTTGATGCGGCCCTCGCGCGGCTGCAGCCGGTCGGACAGGACGCGGATGAAGGTCGACTTGCCGTTGCCGTTCTGGCCGAGCAGGGCGATGCGGTCGTCCATGTCGATGCGCAAGTCGAGGTTGCGCAGGATCGGCGGCCCGTCGGGATAGCCCACCGTCACGCCGTCCAGGGTCTCGATCGGCGAGGCGAGGATGTCGGGCGAGGGGAAGTTGAAGGCGATCCTCTCCTCGATGGGCACCGAGGCGACGGGGCCCAGCTTCTCGATCATCTTCATGCGCGACTGCGCCTGACGCGCCTTGCTGGCCTTGGCCTTGAAGCGGTCGACGAAGGCCTGCATGTGCTTGCGCTGCGCGGCCACCTTGGCCTGCTGCGCGGCATCGTTGGCCAGACGCTCGGCGCGCGTGCGCTCGAAGAAGTCGTAGTTGCCGGTGTAGGGCACGAGCTTCTGCTGGTCGATATGCACGATGTGGTCGCACACGTCGTTCAGCAGGTCGCGGTCGTGGCTGACCATCAGGAGCGTGTTGCGGAATTTCCGCAGATGCTCGGTCAGCCACATCATGGCTTCGATATCGAGATGGTTCGACGGTTCGTCGAGGATCAACAGGTCGGGATCGCTGAACAGCGTGCCGGCCAGCGCCACGCGCATACGCCAGCCGCCCGAGAACTCGCCGCACGGCCGCGACTGGGCCTCGTTGTCGAAGCCGAGGCCGCTCAGGATCGCGGCGGCGCGCGAGGGTGCGGAAGCAGCGCCGATCTCGTCGAGCCGCATGTGGATCTCGGCAAGCCGTATGCCGTCGTGGCTGGTTTCGGCTTCCGCCAGCAGCGCGGTCCGCTCGACGTCGGCCGCCAGCACGGCGTCGAGGACGGGAATGTCACCGCCCGGCGGATCCTGCGGCACCGAGCCGATACGGGTGCGGCCCATCAGGTTGATCTCGCCGCTGTCGGCTTCGATCATGCCCTGGATGATACGCAGCAGGGTCGATTTGCCCGCGCCGTTGCGGCCGACCAGGCCGACCTTCCAGCCATCGGAGAAAGCCACCGACGCGCGGTCGAAGAGAACGCGTTCGCCGTGACGAAAGGACAGGTCGCTGACATGAAGCATGGGGTGGCGGCGTTTAGCATGCGGGGGAGGCCGGTCCAACCGGCTTGCCGCACCGGGACCCCGCGTTTATAAGGCGCGCCCACATGCCAAATGCATACGGGCAAGAGGAAAACATGGCCGTCGAACGCACTTTCTCGATCATCAAGCCGGACGCGACCCGCCGGAACCTGACCGGCAAGATCAACGCCCGGTTCGAGGAAAAGGGTCTGCGCATCGTCGCCCAGCGGCGCATCTGGATGAGCCGCCAGCAGGCCGAGCAGTTCTACGGCGTGCACAAGGCGCGTCCGTTCTTCAACGACCTGTGCACCTTCATGACCTCCGGCCCTGTCGTGGTGCAGGTCCTCGAGGGCGAGAATGCCGTCGCGAAGAACCGCGAGATCATGGGCGCCACCAACCCGGCCAACGCCGACGCCGGCACGATCCGCAAGGACTTCGCCGAGTCGATCGAGGCCAACTCGGTGCATGGCTCCGACTCGCCCGAGAACGCCGCGATCGAGATCGCCTACTTCTTCGCCGGCTCCGAGATCGTTGGCTGACGCGAAGCGTCGAGCACAAACAAAAAAGCGGCCCGAACGGGCCGCTTTTCTTTTGGAGCCGTTGCCGTGATGTCAGTCGAGGACAGCAAACGCGATCAGCAGGGCGATCGAGCCGCCAACTCCCAGTACGAGGCCCAGTAGCGGCAGGTGCGCGATCAGGCCCAAGGCCATCGATACCAAGAGAACGACGATCCAGATGACCGAGAAGGTCACCAGCTTGCTGAAGGACGTGTACGTCGCCACGTGAGCCGGGTAATCATCCTTTGCTTCAGCCATATCTCTTCCCCGCTTGAAATCGTTGGCAACCTTATATCGGACTAGGTTTCTCGGGAAAAGAGGAGCGTGGCGTCGCAGGCGATTCCTCTGACCTCGATCTTTTCACCGGCGATTGCGATGCGGCCTTCGCCGAACCAGCGCACCACCAGTGGATAGAGGCGGTGTTCCTGCCTCAGAATGCGCGCCGCGAGCGTCTCCTCCGTGTCGCCCGGAAGCACTGGCACGGCGGCCTGGGCGATGATGGGGCCCGAATCGAGGTCCGCCGTCACCAGATGGGCGGTGCAGCCGCTCACCCGGACCCCGGCCTCCAGCGCCTGGCGTTGCACGTGCAGGCCCTTGAAGGCCGGCAGCAGGGAAGGGTGGATGTTGATCAGCCGGTCTTTCCAGCGCGTGGGGAACCATGGGCTGAAAATCCGCATGAAGCCGGCCAAGACGACCAGTTCCACGCCATGGCGCTCGAGTTTCGCGGAGACGGCGCGGTCGAAGGTCTCGCGATCGGGATGGTCGCGGTGGGAGACGACGGCCGTGGGGATGCCGGCCGCGGTGGCGATCGCCAGACCCGGTACGTCCTCCTTGTTGCTCACGACGCAGGCGATCTCCGCCGGATAGTCGTTGGCGTTCGCGGCGTCGATCAGCGCGGCCAGATTGCTGCCGCGGCCGGAGATCAGAACCCCGACCTTCAGCTTCGCCATAGGCTTTCGGCGTTGTCGACGACGCAGTCGGCCTCATCGGTCGGCGCCCTCTCGAGCGTGCCGACCTCGCTCACCGTCTCGCCGGAGTCCGTCAGCGCCTGGGCCACGCGCGCGACATCGTCTTTCGAGACGACCACGATCATGCCCAGGCCGCAGTTGAAGGTCCGCAGCATGTCCTCCGTCGGGACCTGGCCCAGTTCGCGCAGCCACTGGAAGACGCGCGGTGGCGCCCACCGGCGGGCGTCGAGGCGCGCGCGCGTCCCGTCAGGCAGGCAGCGCGGCACGTTGCCCGGCAGGCCACCGCCGGTGACGTGGGCGAGCCCCTTGATCGCGCCAGTGGTGCGGATCACCTGCAGGAGCTGCTTCACGTAGATGCGCGTCGGCTCGAGCAGGGCCTCGCCCAGCGTCGCGTCGGCGAAAGGCGCTCGGTCCGTGTATTTCAGGCCGCTGCGCTCGACGATGCGCCGCACCAGCGAATAGCCGTTGGAGTGCGGGCCGCTCGACGAAAGGCCGAGGACGACGTCGCCGGGCGCGATGTCGGTGCGCGGCAGGAGCGCGTTGCGCTCGGCCGCGCCGACGGTGAAGCCCGCGAGATCATAGTCGCCGTCGGCATACATGCCCGGCATCTCCGCGGTCTCGCCGCCGACCAGCGCGCATCCCGCGCGGCGGCAGCCTTCGGCGATGCCGGCCACGAGGCGGCGCCCGACATCGACGTCGAGACGGCCGCTGGCATAGTAATCGAGGAAGAACAGTGGCTCGGCGCCCTGCACCACGATGTCGTTGACGCACATCGCCACGAGATCGATGCCGACCGTATCGGGGACGGCGGCCTCGATCGCGACCTTGAGCTTGGTGCCGACGCCGTCCGTCCCGGAAACCAGGATCGGATCGTTGAACCCTGCTGCCTTGAGATCGAACAGGCCTCCGAAGCCTCCCAGGCCGCCCATCACGCCCGGCCGGTTCGTGCTCCTGGCCAACGGCTTGATGTGCTCGACGAGGTCGTCGCCCGCGTCGATGTCGACGCCAGCGTCCTTGTAGGTGAGGGGGGGCCGATTGTGGCCGGGGGCGTCAGGCTTCAAGCCGGGCTCATTCATGCTAATACGGTGCGCGAACATAGCCAAAAACCGGACCCCCGCAATGCCGATAGGCCGCGTCTTTTCCACGATAGCTGCCGCGCTCCTCGCCGTCCTGGCCGCAAGTCTCGCCGTGGCCCAGTCTCCGGGAGGCACCGGGTACGACGTGACCGGGGTCGACGTCGACGTGAGCGGGGCCGATCCGGTGCAGGCCCGTGCCCAGGGGATTCGCGAGGCCCGGCGCAAGGCATTGGGCCTGCTCGTCGACCGGCTGGTGCCAGCGGAGGATCGTGCACGGCTGCCGCAGGTCGACGATGCGCAGCTCGAGAGCATGGTGCGCGGCATCGAATTCGTGCGTGAGCGTCCGGCGCCCGGACGCTACAGCGCCACTCTCAATGTCGTTTTCGTGCCCGATGCCGTCAAATCGTATCTGAGCGGGGCGGGCGCCCGGGTGGTGGAAACCGTGGCGCGGCCGGCCCTGGTGATCCCGTTGTGGAAAGGCCCCGCCGGGGTCGAGCCGCTCAACGACCGCAATGCCTGGCGCGAGGCATGGCAGCAGCTGAATAGCGCCGGCAGTGCGGTCCCGGTCACCCTGATGCGGGGCGACCCGACCGACCAGGGCGCCCTTTCGGCCGAACAGGCCTATGTCGGCGACGTCTCCGCGCTGGCCCGCCTCAACGCGCGTTATCGGGCGCCCATGATCATCGTGGCCACTGTCGAAGGCGACAAGGCGAGCGGCGCGCTGACGGTGAGTGGTCTGCGTTATGACACCCAGACCGGCGCCCGCAGCGAGATTCCGCCGATGCCGGTCGCGAGTGCGGCGGATCTCCCGGCGGCGGTGAAGGCGATCCACGCCAAGGCCGATCAGGACTGGCGGAGCATCGGCACCGTGCGCCGCGATTCGGAGGATTCGCTGGACGTCGTCGTGCCCATTCGGGCCCTGGGCGACTGGGTTCAGGTGCGGCAACGGCTCGGCGCGATCCCGGCCGTGAAAGCCGTCACGGTGAAGACGCTCGAGACCGATCGTGCGGAGCTGAGACTCGACTTTTTCGGCTCGCCTGAGGAACTGCAGCGCACCCTGGCCCAGGCGGGGTTGAGCCTGTCGCAGGACATGGGCCGCTGGCAGTTGCAGCCACGCTAGCGCGCCGGGGAGTCTGATCGCATGGGGCAGACAGCCACGGGACGCTGGATCTTCTGGGTCGCGGCCGCAGCGAGCTTCCTGCTGCTCATGTGGCTGCTGAACGACATTCTGTTGCCTTTCGTCGTCGGCATGGTGGTGGCCTATTTCCTCGATCCGGTCGTGGTGCGGCTGCAGCGGGCGCGCCTGTCACGCACGATGGCGACCACCCTGGTCACGATCCTGGCGGTCCTCGTCAGCGTCGGGGTCGTGATGGCGATCCTGCCGCCGCTGTTCGGGCAGATACAGTCGCTGATCACCAACGCGCCCGAATACGTGATGAAGGCCGTGGGCCGCATCCAGCCATTGCTCGAGCCACTGCGTGTCAGGCTCGGCCTCGAACCGCTCAGCATGCACGATCTGCAATCGGAGGCGACGCAATGGGCCGGGAAAGGCCTGGCCGTCGCGGGAAACGTAGCGGGGGCTCTCGCCGCGCGCGGCGTTGCGATCATCAATCTGCTCGGGCTTCTCTTCATCACCCCGGTGGTGACCTTCTACATGCTTCGCGACTGGGAGAAGCTGGTGGCGGCGATCGACAATTCGCTTCCGCTCGATCACGCCGACACGATCCGCAAGCTCACCGCCGAATCGAACGCCGCCATTGCGGGCTTCGTGCGCGGCCAGGCCCTGGTCTGCCTGGCCCTGGGTACCTTCTACGGGATCGGCCTCACGCTGGTGGGATTGCAGTTCGGCCTCGTGATCGGACTTGTCGCCGGCGCCATCTCGTTCATTCCCTTCGTCGGCACCTTCGTCGGTGGGGTGATGGCCCTCGGCATGGCGCTGGCGCAGTTCCCCCCGGACTGGATCGGCGTGGTCAAGGTCGCGGCTGTCTTCGTGGTGGGCCAGATGCTGGAGGGGAATTTCCTCTCCCCAAAGCTGGTCGGCGACCGCGTCGGCCTGCATCCGGTCTGGATCATGTTCGCCCTGCTGGCCGGCGGCTCGCTGTTCGGTTTCACCGGGGTGCTCATCGCCGTTCCGGTTGCAGCCATCCTGGGCGTGGTCGCCCGCCACTTCATCGCCCGCTATCGCGACAGTGAACTCTATCGCGGCGGTGCATCCAGTTGAGCCGGACCATGGCCAACCAGCTCACCCTGGACCTCGCCCTGCCGCCGCCGACCTATTTGCGAGGGGATTTCGTCGTGGCCGACGGCAACCGGGATGCTCTTGCCTGGATCGAGCGCTGGCCGGACTGGCCGGCACCGGCCCTGTCGCTGAGCGGTCCGACCGGCTGCGGCAAGACCCATCTCGGACGCATCTGGGCCGCGCGCAGCGGCGCAACGGTGATGGCCGGCCGCGACCTCGACGGCAGGAACGTCGCCGATCTCACGGACCTCGCGACGGCCTCGCGCGCCATCGTGATCGAGGAGGCGGACCGGGCTCCCGAGCGCGCGCTCTTCCATCTCTACAATCTCGTTCGCGAGCGCGGGGGCCACGTGCTGCTGATCTCCGGTGAACCGCCCGCCCGCTGGTCGATCTCCTTGCCCGATCTCGCCTCGCGGCTGCGCGCCGCGCCGGCCGTCGCGGTGGCACCGCCGGACGACGAACTGCTGGGCTCGATCATCCTGAAGCAGCTGGCGGACCGGCAATTGCACGCGGGCGCCGGCGTCGTGCAGTATCTCGTCTCGCATATGGAGCGGTCGGCGGAAACGGCTCGACGGGTCGTTGCCGCGCTCGATCGACGGGCATTGACGGAGCGGCGGGAAATAGACCGCCGGCTGGCGGCGGACGTACTGGCGGAAATAGCCGGCGCGGGCTGAACGGAGGAAGCGGATGAAGAAGATTGCTGCAGTCCTCGTGCTTTGCGCCATTGCCTCGTCGGCCTCGGCCCAGCAGGGCACGGTGATGGGAACATGGCTCTCTGAGTCGGGGGTCGCGCAAATCAGGATCGGCCCCTGTCCGGATGCCGCGAGCGGCCCGATCTGCGGCTTTGTCGTCAACCTGATCAATCCCAAGGGACCGGACGGAGCGGCGGTTGCGCCGGACGCCGCCACCGACTATCGCAACGAGAATCCGGCCCTGCGCACGCGCAAGGTGATCGGCATGCCGCTGATCTGGGGCTTCAAGCAGGCCGCCCAACCCAATACCTTCGAAGACGGCAAGGTCTATAACGGCGAGGACGGCAAGACCTACAGCGCCAACATCAGCCTCCAGCCGGACGGCAGGCTGCGCCTGCGCGGCTTCGTCGGCACGCCGATGTTCGGCAAGACGCAACTCTGGACGCGCGTGAATTAGGGGAGGAAACGAAATGGACATGGGCATCAAGGGCCGCAAGGCCATCGTCTGCGCGGCGAGCAAAGGACTGGGGCGCGGCTGCGCCGAGGCGCTGGCGGGAGAGGGCGTCGATCTCGTGATCAACGCGCGCACGAAGTCCGAACTCGAGGCGACCGCCGAAGAGATTCGCAAGAAGCACGGCGTGAAGGTCACGGCCGTTGCCGTCGACGTCACGACCGAGGAGGGCCGCAAGCAGGTCCTGGCGGCCTGTCCGGAGCCCGACATCATCGTCAACAATGCCGGCGGGCCGCCGCCGGGCAATTTCCGGGACTGGAACCGCGAAGACTGGATCAAGGCGCTCGACGCCAACATGCTGACGCCGATCGAGTTCATCAAGGCGAGCGTCGACGGCATGATGAAGCGCGGGTTCGGTCGCATCGTGAACATCACGTCGAGCTCGGTGAAGGCGCCGATCGACATTCTTGGCCTCAGCAACGGCGCACGCTCCGGCCTGACGGGCTTCGTCGCCGGTGTCGCGCGCACGACGATCCGTCATGGCGTGACGATCAACGGGCTGCTGCCGGGGCCGTTCGACACCGACCGGCTGCGCGGCACGACGAAGGCGCGCGCGGCGAAGGCCGGGCGCAGCTTCGAAGAGGAGTACGCGACCGCCGCCAAGGCACATCCCGCAGGTCGCTTCGGCACGGCCGAGGAATTCGGCATGATGTGCGCGTTCCTGTGCAGCGTCCACGCGGGTTATATGACCGGCCAGAACATCCTCATGGATGGCGGCCAGTATCCCGGCACCTACTGAGGCCTCAGCGCGGATCCAGGTCGCGCGGCCGGACGAAGGCCAGAAGTTCGCAGGTCCCCGGAGCCAGGCCACTCCAGGGGCCCTGCGGGAGACGGAGCGTCGCCAGCGCTCCGGTGGGATATTTTTCCCGCAGGCGTTGCAGCGCCTCGGCGGGGCCGCGTTCGGCCAGGCCAGCCGCGACTTCGCCGATGCCTTCGTTGTGACCGATCAGCAGGACGGTCTCGATCTCCTCGGGCAGGGCCTGCAGGCGCTCCAGGAGCTCGCTCTCGGAGGCGAGGTAGAGCTGCTTTTCCAGTGAAATCGGCGGTGTGGGGCTGCCGAGCGCCTTCAGCAGCGGCGCCAGCGTCTGGCGGGTCCGGGCTGCCGTAGAACACAGGATCAGACTGGGACGGGGCGCCTTGGCGGCAATATGCTCCGCCATGGTTTTGGCTGCGCGTTCGCCGCGCCCGTTGAGCGGACGATCGTGATCGATCTGATTGGGGATGTTCCAGGCGGATTTGGCGTGGCGCAGGAGGAGAATGGTCTTCACGCCCGTCATTCCAGTAAAACCAATGAGATCAACGGTTTAGTTAAATGCCATGACAGGGTCATGTGAAGACGCTACCGTTCCTGTGCATAATTTCAGGGAGAGTGCCCCTGCTGGGGTCCACATGGACGCGCTCAACTCGGAAGATTCAGCCTCGCGCGAAATATCATTCGACAGCCCGCGACGCTTCATCAATCGTGAACTGTCGTGGCTGGCCTTCAACACAAGGGTACTGGAGGAGGCGACCAACAAGCGCCATCCCCTGCTGGAGCGGGTGCGGTTCCTGTCGATCTCCGCCGCGAACCTCGACGAGTTCTACATGGTCCGGGTCGCGGGTCTGGTCGACATGCTGCAGACCCGCTCGACGCTGCTCAGCGACGACGGCATGACTCCGGCCGAACAGCTCGTGGCGATCCGCGACAGGGCCTCGACCTTGATGGCGCATCAGCAGGATGTCTGGGCCTCGCTGCAGGAAGATCTGCGCCAGGCTGGCATCGCCGTTCTCGATTCGGACGAACTCACGGAGGCCGAGCGGAGCTGGCTCGATACCTACTTCATCGATCAGGTGTTCCCGATCCTTACGCCGCTGGCGATCGACCCGGCCCATCCGTTTCCCTTCATTCCCAACGGCGGCTTCTCGGCCATCCTGAAGCTGCAGCGCCGCGACGACCGCCGCCCGCTGATGGCCCTGCTGCCCTTGCCGCCGCAGGTCGACCGCTTCGTGCGCCTGCCGGGCCCGGACATTCGATTCCTGCCGCTGGAAGACCTCATCGACATCTATCTGCCTCGCCTGTTCCCGGGCTACGAGGTGATCGAGCGCGCCTTCTTCCGCGTGATCCGCGACAGCGACGTGGAGATCAACGAGGAGGCCGAGGACCTCGTCCTGCTGTACGAGAGCGCGCTGAAGCGCCGGCGGCGAGGAGACCTGATCTCGATCTCCGTGAACAGCGCCATGCCTGCCGAGCTGCGTGACTTCCTGTTCGACCAGCTGGAAATCCCGGAGCAGACCCAGACCGTCCACGTGTTCCATCTCGACCGCATGCTCAACATCGGCGACGTGAAGGCGGTGATCATCGACGACCGGCCGGATCTGAAATTCGAGCCGTACAATGCGCGGTTCCCCGAGCGCATCCGCGATTTCGGCGGCGACTGCTTCGCGGCGATCCGCGCCAAGGACATCGTCGTCCATCATCCCTACGAGAGCTTCGACGTCGTCGTGCAGTTCCTGCGCCAGGCGGCGCGGGACCCCGCGGTCGTGGCCATCAAGCAGACGCTCTATCGCACGAGCGCCGACTCGCCGATCGTCAAGGAGCTGATCGCGGCGGCCGAGGCGGGCAAGACCGTTTCGGCGCTGGTCGAACTCAAGGCGCGGTTCGACGAGGAGGCCAACATCCGCTGGGCGCGCGATCTGGAGCGTGCCGGCGTGCAGGTGGTCTACGGCTTCATCGATCTCAAGACGCACGCCAAGGTCTCGATGGTGGTGCGCCGCGAGGCTCAGTCGATCCGCACCTACGTGCATTTCGGCACCGGCAACTATCACCCGATCACGGCGCGCATCTACACCGACCTGTCGTTCTTCACCTGCGATCCGGCGATGTGCCGCGACGCCGCGCGCCTGTTCAACTACATGACCGGCTATGCGCGTCCGGAGCAGATGGAGAAGATCGCCTTCGCCCCCGTGACCCTGCGCCCGACGCTCTATGACCTCATCGACGCCGAGATCCTCAACGCCAAGGCCGGCAAGCCGGCGGCCATCTGGGCCAAGCTCAATTCCCTGGTCGACAGCGCATTGATCGATCGCCTCTATGCGGCGTCGAACGCCGGCGTCCAGATCGACCTGGTCGTGCGCGGGATCTGCTGTCTGCGACCCGGCGTTCCGGGGCTCAGCGAACATATCCGGGTCAAGAGCGTGGTCGGCCGCTTCCTGGAGCATGCGCGCATCATCTGCTTCGGCAACGGCAAGGCCCTGCCGTCGATGGACGCCAAGGTCTTCCTGTCCTCCGCCGACTGGATGCCGCGCAATCTCGACCGCCGGGTCGAGTTGCTATGCCCGGTCGAGAACCAGACCGTGCGCGAGCAGGTCCTCGACCAGATCATGGTGGCCAACCTGAAGGACGATGGCCAGAGCTGGTTGATGTCACAAGACGGTAACTATCACCGGCCGCAGACTGGCAAGGAACCGTTCATCGCCCATCACTATTTCATGACGAACCCCTCGCTGTCGGGCCGCGGAAGTGCGTTGAAGCTGAGCGGCGCGGTGCCGCGACTGGTCCTGAGCTCCTGAGTGCGCCAGCGGCGTCGGGTCGCGCCCGATATGGCGCTGTAATCCGGTCCGGTTTCGGCTAGAGGGAGCGCGCATGGATGGCCATCGGACCGCAGGCGCCTCTGTCTCGCATACTCCGCTCCGCAAGGGGCGCGTGGGCATCATCGACGTCGGCTCGAATTCGATCCGTCTCGTCGTCTACGAACGCGCGAGCCGCGCTCCGTTGCCGGTATTCAACGAGAAGGTTCTGTGCGGACTGGCACGCGGTCTAGATGCTACCGGACGTCTGAATCCCGAAGGCGTCGAGATGGCGCTGGCGAACATCGACCGCTTTGCGACGCTTGCGCACAACATGAAGGTCACGTCACTCGACCTGCTGGCGACCGCTGCCGTGCGCGATGCCGCCGACGGGGCGGATTTCATGCGCGAGCTGGCCAGCCGCCCCGGGATCGTCGCTCATACCGTGAGCGGCCAGGACGAGGCCCGCTACTCGGGCTACGGCGTCATGTGCGGCATGCCCGGTGCCGAAGGGGTCATGGGCGATCTGGGCGGCGGCAGTCTCGAGCTCGCCTCGCTCTCTCAGGGGCGTCTCGGCTCTTCCACCACGCTGCCGGTCGGCCCGCTCCGGCTGATGTCGTCGGGCAAGGGCGATCCCCGCAAGGTCATCGTCGATGCCATCGAAAACGTGCGCTGGCTGCGCGAAGAGCAGGGCAAGACCTTCTATGCGGTCGGTGGCGCGTGGCGCGCCTTCGCCCGGCTGCACATGGAGCAGGCGGGTTATCCGCTGCATATTATCCATCAGTACGAGATCGCGGCCGAAGAGGCGAGGGCGGTGGCCCGGCTGATTGCCGTGCAAAGTCCCAAGTCGCTGGAGAAGATGCCGGGCGTCTCGCGTCGCCGCGTCGATACGCTGCCGCTGGCCTGCCTCGCTCTCGACAGGCTGCTCGCGGTCCTGAAACCCAGGTCCATCGTCTTCTCAGCCTTCGGCCTGCGAGAGGGATTCTATTATTCGAGGCTGAGCGAGCAGGAGCGGGCACGTCACCCGCTGATCGCGTTCGCGGAGGAGCAGGGCGAGAGCTGGCATCGCTTCGATCTCTCGCCGCAGGAGATTTTCGACTGGCTTTCATCGGCCTTCGCGGACGAGAGCGACAGCGAGCGGATTCTGCGAACGGCAGCCTGTCACCTCAGCGACATCTCGTGGGACGACCATCCCGACTATCGTGCCGACCAGGCCTATTTCCGCGTGCTGCATCTGCCGGCGCCGGGGATGAACCACCGCGAGCGCGCGATTCTCGCGATGACGCTCACCTATCGCTACAAGAGCGAGCCCAAGGCGGCCATGATGGATGCGGCCCTGCGCCTGACTGACACCAAAGGGCGCAATTTTGCCCGGAGGCTCGGCGCCTGCCTGCGGCTGGCCTACAATCTCAGCGGCGGCGCTCCCGGTCTCCTGCCGCAGCTGCAGCTTCGCCGGACCGAGCGGGAATTGCGGCTGCTGGTGCCGACGGCGCTCAAGAGGAGTCTGGGCGACGTCACCGCACGGCGGCTCGAGACCGCCGCTCAGGCCTTCGAGCTCAAACCGATGATCGTCACCGCCTGACGCAGGCGCTCACTTGTCCGGTGTCAGCTGGATCAGCTTGGGCTGGTCGCCGTTCAACGCCAGCGCCAGCCGGCCCTCGATCAGGTCGACCGCATCGGAGCCGAACACTTCGCGCCGCCACCCCTTGAGGGCGGCGATATCACGTTTGCCGGCGGCCAGCCGGTCGAGCTCGTCGGCACTTGCGACGAGGCGGCCCGCGACTCCGGCCTGTTCCGCCTTCAGCCGCAGAAGTGTGCGCAACAGGTCGACGATGGCGCCGGGCGCACGGAGCTGCTCCGGTGGCTTATCGCGCACCGGCAGCTCGGATTCCGGCAGGGCCCGCGCACGCTCGATGGCTTCCATGAGCTCGCGTCCCTGCCAGCCCTCGGCGAAGCCGCGACCCAGCCCGCGCGTTGCCGCCAGTTCCTCGATCGACTTTGGCGCATGACTCGCGATCTCGAGGAGTTGCTCGTCTCGCACCAGGCGCTGGCGTGGAATGTCGATGCGTTGCGCTGTCCGTTCGCGCCACGCCGCGATCTCCTTCAGGACGGCCATCATGCGCGGGGAGGCGCCCCGAGGCTTGAGCCGGCGCCAGGCCTGCTCGGGATCGGCACGATAGATCGCGGGATCGTTCAGGACCGCCATCTCTTCGGCAATCCAGGAGAACCGGCCGGTTCTGTCGAGCTGGCGCTTCAGCTTCTCGTAGACGACCCGCAGGTGGGTGACGTCGGACAGGGCGTAGGTGATCTGGCGCTCACTGAGTGGCCGGCGGCTCCAGTCGGTGAAACGGCTGGACTTGTCGATCTTGGCCTTGGCCAGCTTGGTGGCAAGCGACTCGTAGGAAGCCGCTTCGCCATGGCCGCAGACCATGGCGGCGACCTGCGTGTCGAACAGGGGGCCGGGCACCTTCTGGAGGCGCAGGTAGAAGATTTCGAGGTCCTGCCGGGCGGCATGAAAGACCTTGAGGACCTTGGGGTTGAGCATCAGCTCGTCGAGCGGGGCGAGGTCGAGGCCCTCGGCCAGCGTGTCGATCGCGGCCGCGTCATCGGGCCCGGCGACCTGGGCCAGGCAGAGCTTGGGCCAGTAGGTCCGCTCACGCATGAACTCGGTGTCGACGG
>VFQN01004410.1_pt1 | contig 18614 bp, 16 predicted proteins | sample 3512371 | NCBI WGS metagenome assembly VFQN01 (sample SAMN10412370, study PRJNA504923) | tailings metagenome | isolation source: Replicate 2 from Balatoc abandoned mine | place: Philippines: Itogon, Benguet | collected 2017-08-28 | reverse complement strand
CGCGCGAGCACCCCGGCCGCCAGCGCTACATCTTCGGCCACTCGCTGGGCGGCGCCATCGCGGTGCAGCTGGCCGGCGAGGTCGACGACGCCCGCGGGCTGATCGTCGAGGGCACCTTCACCTCCATCCCCGACGTCTTCCGCAGCTTCAAGTGGGGCTGGCTGCCCGTCACGCCGCTGATCACCCAGCGCTTCGACTCGGCCCGGCGCATCGGCGAGGTGCGCGTGCCGGTGCTGGTGGTGCACGGCGCCAACGACGGCCTGATCAAGCCGGAGCTGGGCCGGGCGCTGTACGAGAAGGCGCCGGCACCGAAGCGTTTCGTGCTGGTCGAAGGCGGCACGCACTACAGCACCAATGGCGTCGGGCAGGCGCTCTATCGCGACGCCCTGAAGGACCTGTTCGGGCTGGGCGGCTGACCCGGGCATGGTCCAATCGCGGCCATGGCCACCCTCAAGCTGAAGAAACCCGCGGCCGGCAGCAGCGCTGGCCGCCGCGCGCCGCTGCGCGGCACCGGCGCCAAGCCCCGGCCGACGCTCGCCCAGGCCCAGGCCGATCGCGCCGAGCGCGCCGCGCAGCGTGCCCAGGAGGCGCCGCGGCCGGCCGCCGCGAAGAAGCACTCGCCGGCCCGCCCCGCCCCGGCACGGCCGGCGCCGCCGCGCCCGGCGCGCCCTGCACCGGCACCGCTGCCACCGGCGCGACCGGTGGGGCCGAACACCGCCTTCAGCCGCAAGGCGAAGCCGGCGCCGCCACCGCCGGCCAGCGGCGCGCCGCATCCCGAAGGCAGCATGCGCCTGTCCAAGCGCATGAGCGAGCTGGGCCTCGCCTCGCGACGCGAAGCCGACGAGTGGATCGAACGCGGCTGGGTGCGCGTCGACGGCCAGGTCGTTGCCGAACTCGGCGCGCGCGTGCTGCCGGGCCAGCAGGTCACGGTCGACAAGCGCGCACGCAGCGAGCAGGCCCAGCGCGTGACCGTGCTGCTGAACAAGCCGGTGGGCTACGTCAGCGGCCAGGCCGAAGACGGCTACGAGCCCGCCTCGGTGCTGATCACCGCGGCCAACCACTGGCGTGACGACCCCAGCGGCATCCGCTTCCAGCGCGAGCACCTGCGCTATCTCGCGCCGGCCGGCCGGCTCGACATCGACTCGGTCGGCCTGCTCGTGCTGACGCAGGACGGCCGCATCGCCAAGCAGCTGATCGGCGAGGACAGCACGATCGAGAAGGAGTACCTGGTGCGCGTGCAGCCCTCCACAGGCCAGCCGCTGTCGGCCGAAGGCCTGCGCCTGCTCAACCACGGCCTGGAGCTCGACGGCGAACCGCTCAAGCCGGCTCGGGTCGAATGGGTCAACGAGGACCAGCTGCGCTTCGTGCTCACCGAGGGCAGGAAGCGGCAGATCCGCCGCATGTGCGAGGCCGTGGGCCTGAAGGTGACGGGCCTCAAGCGAGTGCGCATCGGCCGGGTGATGCTCGGCGACCTGCCGGCCGGCCAGTTCCGCTACCTCGGTGCCGACGAACGATTCGATTGAGGCGCAGGGACACGATGGACCCGCAACAGAACACGGCACTGGCCGACAACTGGCTGCAGTGGATGGCCGAGAACCGCCTGCGCGGCTGCACGCCGGAATCGATGGTGGAGACCATGGTGGCCGCCGGACGGGACCGCGCGCTGTGCACCCAGGCGCTGCCGCTGCTGGAGGTCGAACCGGTCTACAAGGCCGCGCTGCGGCACCAGCAGCTGCTGCGCAAGCTCGAGTCGGTAGTGGCCAACCAGCAGAAGCTGTGGGAGATGCGGCCGGGCTACGACGTGGTCGAGAAGCGTGCCGGCGTGTCGCGCGACGAGCTGTTCGAGCGCTACATCTGCGGCAGCCGGCCGCTGGTGCTGACCGACGCTGCCGCCGACTGGCCGGCGCTGCAGCGCTGGTCGCCCGCCGACCTGAAGGCCCGCTTCGGCCACCTCGAGGTCGAGATCCAGGCCGAGCGCAACGCCGACCCGCGCTACGAGGAAAACAAGCTGAAGCACCGCCAGACGGCGCGCCTGGCCGACTTCGTCGACCGCGTGCTCGCCGGCGGGCCCACCAACGACTACTACATGACGGCCAACAACGAGGCGCTGCGGCGCCCGGAGTTCGCGCCGCTGCTGCAGGACATCGGCACGCTGCACCCGATCTGCGACCGCGCCGAGCTGCCGCGCCTGTCGTCGTTCTGGTTCGGACCGGCCGGCACCAACACGCCGCTGCACCACGACACGATCATGCTGCTGCACACCCAGGTGGTGGGCCGCAAGCGCTGGCGCTTCATCTCCCCGCTGGAGACGCCGAAGCTCTACAACTTCAACAACGTATTCAGCCCGATCGACATCGACCGGCCCGACCTCGCCCGCTACCCGCTGTTCGCGCAGGTGAAGGTGCTGGAGGTGATCGCCGAGCCCGGCGACACGGTCTTCCTGCCGCTGGGCTGGTGGCACCAGGTCAGTTCACTCGACGTGAGCCTGTCCTTCTCGTACTCCAACCTCGCGGTGCCCAACCACTACAGCTTCCAGAACCCGGACATCCACGACTGGTGAGTCAGGGGCTGGCGGCCAGCGACGCGAGCAGCGCGCGGGCGCGCTCGGCCCAGGCCGGCTCGGCCACCGCCACCGCCTGCCGGGCGGCGGCGAGGGCCGCTTGGCGTTGGCCGAGCTGATGCCGCGTGCTGGCGAGGTTCATCCAGGCCGGCGCGCTGCGCGGGTGCAATACCGTGGCGTTCTCGAAGGCCTGCGCCGCCGCGGCTCGGTCGCCGCTGGCATGCAGGCTGTTGCCCAGGCCCATCTGCAGACTCAGGCTGGCGCCGAAGCGCTCCAGTGCGCTGCGGTAGGCCTGCACCGCCTGCGCGGGGCTCGCGGCACGCTCGAAGCCCACGGCAGCCTCGACCACCGCGGCCTCCTCGGCCGTCGCCGGCCACTGCCCCGGCGGCAGCGCCACGAAGGCCCAGCTGCCGGCACGCACCCAGGTGTGCTCGAAGGTGCGCATCGGCAGCACCAGCCGCTCGGTGGTGCCCGAACGCAGGATGACGTCGCCCGATTCGAGGTCGTAGCCCACCAGCACCGCGTAGTGCCAGGCCGGATACCAGCTCAGGCCGAGGTTCTGCAGCACCACCACCGCATGCCCAGCCTGCAGCTCGCGCAGCAGCGCCTCCAGCGTGCCGGGCAGCCGTGTCGCCACCGCACCATGGCGGCGCGCACCGGCGATCATCTCGATCTGCAGCGTGCCGGTGCGCGACGGCAGGAAGACCTCGTCGCCCAGCCGCTGCGGCGTGGCCTCGCGCGACAGGTCGGACAGCACCGTGGCCAGCGCCGCCGGGCCGCAGTGGTATTCGGTCTGGGGGAAGAAGGGCGTGGCCGCCAGCTCGACGCGCGGGGCCAGGCCCGCAGGCGCGGCGCGGCGCAGTGCCTCCGTCTGCACCGCGCAGCCCGACATCAGCGCCAGCAGCGCCGTCAGCAGCCCGAGCGTGGCGGCGAGCCACGCACGCCGCGGCATGGCGCTCAGCGGATGGAGCGGGTGAACGGGAAGATCTTCGTGAAGCCGAGGATGTCGGTGATCAGCAGCAGCACGAAGATGAAGACGATGGTGCCGAGCACGTCGCTGGCGCCGGCCGGGGCGGTGTCCAGCGTGTGGGCCACATGGGCGACTTCGGCGTCGGTCAGCGCGGCCACGCGGGCCTGGGCCTGCGCCAGGTCGATGCCGCGCTCCTGCAGCGCCTGCGCCACGTCGGCGCGCGTCAACATCGAGTTCACGTAGGCGCGCTGCTCGGCGGCGCTGGTCACGCCTTCGCTGGCCGCCACCTGCTCGGTGCTCACCAGGGTGGCCTGCGCGCTGTGCATGAAGCCGGCGAAGCTGAGGCAGACGGCGATCAGGCGGGTCGTCCAACGGGTGGTGGTGTTCATCGTTTGTCGTCCTTTGCGAGCTGTGGCTTGCTGGTTGTTGGGTGGGCACATGGGCAAGCCTCCCACGTGCCATGGCTATCGTAACAAGCAGGCCGCGGCGCTCGTCACCGATTGCAACGGTGGCGACAGGGTCGTCGGCACCCCACGGCAGCCTTCACGGGCGGTCCGGCCGGGCCGGGCCGTACAGGAATCGCGCACCGGCAATGTCATCCGCTCGCGGGTGACGCCACAGCAGCGTCGGCCTGAGCGTTGCGCTGGCATCGCCACGACACATCATCGAATCCGCGTCCAGCGAATCGGCGAGCCCGATCGTGTGCCCCGTCTCGCGCAGGGCCAGCAGGAGCAGGTCGGTCATGTGCAGGCCGCCGCCGAGCGGAAAGTCCTGCAGGCGGCTGCCTTCCGGTTCGTCCGAAAGCTGGTAGCCGACATTGGCGTTCAGGTAGATCTGGCCCGAGCCGATGCCGCCCTTCAGGCCTGGCGGAAACGCGGCGGCGGCGCAGAAGTGCGCTGCGAGCCCGGCATGCCGCCAGATGCCGATCCGGATCATCGGTGATCGCGCAGCCGGATCGGCCATCGGTCGCATCGAGGCATCGACGCCGACATAGCGGAAGCGGATGTCGGCCACGGCCGACCAGGCATCGAATGCGGCCTGGAACACCGGCTGGAGATGCTCGATGCGCAGCGGCTGGGGCGTGTTGCCGCGCCGCGGGTCCGCATAGAAGTTCGGCAGTTCGCCGAGGCTGGCGCCCGGACAGAAGACGCCGCAATGGTCGCCGCCCGGCGTGCCGGCGGCGACGAAGCCCCAGGTCACCTCGCCACCGCCGGTGCCGGCCCGTCGCGAGGCCCCCCACTTGAGGTATTCGCCATCACGCTGCGCCGCCACGACCTCGTAGGCGGCACCGTCTCCGGCGAAGCCGAGCACGCCGGCGACGAGGAAGACGAGGGCGAAGGCCCGTGGCATCGACATCCTCCAAGGGGCAGAGGGGCCCCAGCCTAGGCCCATCCTTTCGCGCGTGGTTGCCGAATCGCAAGTCGGGGCGCTGGTGGCGCCGTGCCTGTTAGGCTCGCGCCATGTCGTCCCCGGTTTCCGAACGCCACGGCATGCGGCCTGCCGTGGTCGTGCTGCTGCTGACCCTGCTGCTGGGCATCCAGCCGATCACCACCGATCTCTACCTGCCAGCCCTGCCCACGCTGCAGCGCGACCTGGGCGCCAGCATGTCGGCCACGCAGCTCACGCTGTCGGCGCTGATCATCTGCTTCGGCAGCGCCCAGCTGGTGCTCGGCCCGCTGGCCGACCGCTACGGCCGCCGCCCGGTGCTGCTGTCCGGGCTGGCGCTGTACACGCTGGCCAGCATCGCCGCGGCGATGGCCTCCAGCATCGAGGCGCTGGTGGCCTGGCGCGCACTGCAAGGCGCGGGCATGGCCGCAGCGGTGACCTGCGCGCGCTCCATCGTGCGCGACCTGTTCGCGCCGCAGGAAGGCGCGCGGGTGATGTCCAAGGCACTCAGCGGCCTGGGCGTGATCGCGATGGCCAGCCCGGTGGTCGGCGGCATCACGGTGCAATGGCTGGACTGGCACGCGGCGCTGCTGGTGGTGGCAGTCTTCGGCGCGGCGACGCTGGCCATCGTCGCCTGGCGCTACGAGGAGACGGTGCCGGTGCGCGACGCGCGCGCCACGCAGTTCGCCGTGCTGGCCGGCAACTGGCGCAGCGTGCTCGCCCACCCGACCTTCCGCGCCTGGACGCTGCTGTCGGGCTTCGCCTACGGCGCGCTGTTCTTCCTGCTGGCCGGCACCTCGTTCATCTACATCGGCCTGCTGGGCACCAGCAAGGTGGGCTACGGCGCGATCATGCTGACGCAATCGTTCGCCTACTTCGCCGGCACCTTCTGGTGCCGCCGCCTGCTCGCCCGCCACGGCCTGCGCGGCGCGGTGCGACGCGGCGCCTGGCTGACGCTGGCCGGCGGCGTGTCGATGGCCGGCCTCGCGCTGGCCGGCGTGCACACCGTGTGGGCGGTGATGCTGCCGTCGTGGCTGTTCTGCATCGGCCACGGCGTGCACCAGCCGTGCGGGCAGGCTGGCGCCGTCGGCCCCTTTCCCGAGAAGGCCGGCACGGCGGCGTCGCTGTCGGGCTTCTGGATGATGGCGGTGGCCTTCGGCGTGGGCCTGTTTCTCGGCCGCACCTCGGGCACCAGCGTCTACCCGATGGCACTGGGCTTCGCCACGCTGGCGCTGGCGCTGTGCGCCGTGGCCTGGACGCTGGTGCAGCGCCATGGCGAACCCGCCACCGCGCCGCTCGGCGCGCAGGCGACGCCGGCGTGAGCGCACCCGCGTTGCGCTGCCTGTGCCTGGCCGGCCCCACGGCCGCGGGCAAGACGGCGGCCGCGCTGGCGATCGCGCAGGCGCTGCCGGTGGAGATCGTCAGCGTCGATTCGGCGCTGGTCTACCGCGGCATGGACATCGGCACGGCCAAGCCCAGTGCCGACGAGCGCGCCCTCGTGCCGCACCACCTGATCGACCTGATCGAGCCCACCGAGACCTACTCGGCCGCGCAGTTCGTCGCCGACGCACGGCGCCTGATCGACGAGATCCGTTCGCGCGGCCGCCTGCCGCTGCTGGTGGGCGGCACGATGCTGTACTTCAAGGCGCTGTTCGACGGCCTGGACGAGATGCCGCCGGCCGATGCCGCGGTTCGCGCTGCGCTCGACGCCGAAGCCGCGGCGCGCGGCTGGCCGGCGCTGCATGCCGACCTGGCGCGCATCGACCCGGCCACCGCGGCACGGCTGCCGCCTGGCGACGCCCAGCGCATCCAGCGCGCGCTGGAAGTCTTCCGCCTCAGCGGCCGGCCGATCTCGTCGTTCCACCGCGAGCGCGAGCGGGCGACCGACACACCGCCGTTGATCTCTCTCGAACCCGCCCGCCGCGCCTGGTTGCACGAGCGCATCGCGCAGCGCTTCGTGCAGATGCTCGACGCAGGCTTCGTCGACGAGGTGCGGCGCCTGCGCGCCCGCGGCGACCTGCACCCCGCCCTGCCCTCGATGCGCTGCGTGGGCTACCGGCAGGCCTGGGAGGCGCTCGACACGAACGACCTCGCCGCCCTGCCCGAGCGCGGCATCGCGGCCACGCGCCAGCTCGCCAAGCGGCAGCTCACCTGGCTGCGCGGCATGGCGCAGCGCGAGCTGCTGGCCTGCGACGAAGCGGGCGTGGTGACGCGCGCCGTCGAACGTGCGAAGCGCCACGCCGACACCTTGATGGAGCCGTGATCCGATGCTGCAGTTGAAGGGCCTGGCCAAGCGCTACGGCACGACCCCGGTGTTCGCCGCTGTCGATCTCGACCTGAAGCCCGGCGAGTTCGTCGCCGTGCTCGGCGAGTCGGGCGTGGGCAAGTCGACGTTGCTGAACTGCATCGCCGGGCTGGACACGCTGGACGCCGGCAGCGTGCGCCTGGACGGCCGCGAGGTCACGACGATGAGCGAGCCGGAGCAGGCGATGCTGCGCCGGCGCGACCTCGGTTTCGTCTTCCAGGCCTTCCACGTGCTGCCGCACCTGACGGTGGCGCAGAACGTCGCGCTGCCGCTGCTGCTGCTGCACCGCAGCGACGACGCGCGCGTGGCCCGCGCGCTCGACGAGGTCGGCCTGGGCGGCTTCGGCGAGCGGCTGCCGCAGACGCTGTCCGGCGGCCAGCTGCAGCGCGTGGCCATCGCCCGCGCGCTGGTGCATGCGCCGAAGCTGCTGCTGGCCGACGAGCCGACCGGCAACCTCGATGCCGGCAACGCCGAGCGCGTGATGGACACGCTCGTGCGGCAAGCGCGCCTGCACGGCACCGCCTGCCTGCTGGTGACGCACTCGCACGCTGCCGCCGCACGCGGCGATCGTGTGATGGAGTTGCGCAGCAACGGCCTGTTCGCCGCCTGACTCCGGGGCGGACCCCGAAGTTCTTGAGGCGGGTCAAGACGCGCCGGCCTTCCGCCCTCGACACTGCGCGCCTTCCGTCTTGCGGGGCCGCACCATGCCGATCGAGCTGTTCAACCAGAAGGGCCACCAGTGCCTGATGTTCACCGACCTGTGCGACGAGGGCGGCGACGTGGTGCAGGCCAACCAGTTCCTGATCGTCGACGGCGACACCGGCGCCATCATCGATCCCGGCGGCAACGTCGCCTACGGCGAGCTCTACCTGGCGATGACGCGCTTCTTCCCGCCGCAGCAGCTCTCGGCGATCTTCGCCTCGCATGCCGACCCGGACATCATCGCCTCGCTCGACCGCTGGACCACCACCACCCCGAGCGCGAAGATCTACATCTCGCGCATCTGGGAGCGCTTCATCCCGCACTTCTGCAAGCCGGGCAAGACCACCGGGCGCGTGATCGGCATCCCGGATCCGGGGATGCGCGTCACCATCGGCCGCAGCGAGCTGATCGCGCTGCCGGCGCACTTCATGCACTCGGAAGGCAATTTCCAGTTTTTCGACGTGACCAGCCGCATCCTCTTCTCCGGCGACCTCGGCGCCTCGCTGGTCAGCGGCGAGGCGGCCAAGAAGCCGGTCACCTCGCTGGCCGGCCACGTGCAGCACATGGAGGCCTTCCACCGCCGCTACATGGTGTCGAACAAGATCCTGAAGATGTGGGCGCAGATGGTGCGCCGCCTGCCCATCGACATGATCGTGCCGCAGCACGGCGCGCCGATGAAGGGCGCGGCGGTGCAGGAGTTCATCGCCTGGATCGAGCAGCTGCCCTGCGGCGTGGACCTGCTCTCCGAGCGCGACTACGCCGTGCCCGCCTGAGCCTGGCTCAAGACGGCGCCACGGCGGCCGATAAGGCGTCGAAACCCACCGCGCCGTCGCCCATGCCCCGCATCCTCGTCGTCGAAGACCAGGCCGACATCCGCCGCCTCATCCGCTGGTCGCTGGACGAGGAGCCCGGCATCGAGGTCTTCGAAGCCGCCACCGGCCAGCTCGGGCTGGACGCCGTCCGCGCCCTGCGGCCCGACCTGCTGCTGCTCGACGTGATGATGCCCGGCGAGCTCGACGGCTACCAGGTCTGCGCTGCGCTGCGCGCCGACCCGGCCCACGCGACCCTGCCGATCGTGATGCTCACCGCCCGCGCCCAGGCCCGCGACCGCGAGGCCGGCGAGCGCGCCGGCGCCGACGAGTACCTGGTGAAACCCTTCAGCCCGATGGTGCTGGCCGAGACCGTCAAGCGCCTGCTCGGGGCACGCACGCCACAATCGGCGCGGTGAACGCCGCCGCACCGACGACGCCCCCGACTTCTCCCCTGCCCGCCACGCTCGCCGCCCTGCTGCGCCAGGTGTCGTGGCGGCAGCTGCTGCACCAGCCCCTGCGCCATGCGGTGGCGGTGCTGGCCGTTGCGCTCGGCGTGGCATTGGCGTTGTCGGTGCACCTGATCAACGAATCGGCGCTCGGCGAGTTCAGCGCCGCGGTGCGCCAGGTCAACGGCCAGCCGGACTTCGAGCTGCGCGCGCAGCGCGAAGGCTTCGACGAGGCGCTGTTCGCCCGCGTGGCCGCGCACGCCGGCGTCGCGCTGGCCAGCGCGGTGATCGAGGTCGACACGCAGGCCCTCGGCGCCGACGGCCGCGACATCGCGCTGCGCGTGGCCGGCCTCGATGCGCTGGCAGCCGCGCCGCTGACACCCGCCCTGATGCCGCGGCCCGCCGAAGGCAGCGACCGGCTGGCCATCGTCGACCCCGGCGCGATCTTCCTCAACGCCGCGGCCGCGCGGAAGCTCGGCGAGGCCAGGACGGTGCGGCTGCGCGCCGGCAGCAGCACGGCCCAGTTCGCCGTGCAGGGCAGCGTGCTCGCCGACGGCCCGCCGCTGGCCGTGGTCGACCTGGCCGGCGCGCAGGCCGCCTTCGGCTGGCTGGGACGCATCAGCCGCATCGACGTGCGCCTCGTGCCCGGCACCGACCGCGAGGCGCTGCTGCGCGAGCTGCAACTGCCCACCGGGGTGCGCGCCACGGCGCCCGACGAATCGGCGCAGCGCGTGTCCAACGTCTCGCGCGCCTACCGCGTCAACCTCACCGTGCTGGCGCTGGTGGCGCTGTTCACCGGCGCGTTCCTGGTGTTCTCCATCCTCTCGCTGTCGGTGGCGCGGCGGCTGCCGCAGCTGGCGCTGTTGGGGGTGCTGGGCCTGTCGGCGCGCGAGCGGCTGGCCTGGGTGCTGGCCGAATCGGCGCTGATCGGCCTGGCCGGCAGCGCCATCGGCCTCGCGCTGGGCACGGCGATGGCGGCACTGGCGCTGTCGCTGCTGTCGGGCGACCTGGGCGGCTCGTACTTCCCGGGTGTCACGCCCAGCCTGCAGTTCAGCGTGGCCGCCGCGGCGGTGTATGGCGCGCTGGGGGTGGCCGTGGCCGTGGCCGGCGGCTGGCTGCCGGCGCGCACGGCGCAGCACATCGCGCCGGCGCAGGCGCTCAAGGGGCTGGGCGACGCTGCGCCGCAGCGCAGCGCGGCCTGGTTCGGCCCGGCGCTGCTCGCGCTCGGCGTGCTGCTCACGCAGGCACCGCCGCTGTTCGACATCCCGCTGGCCGCCTATGTCTCGGTGGCCTGCCTGCTGCTCGGCGGCATCGCCTGCGTGCCGGCGATGGTCGGAGTGTTGCTGAAGTGGACGAAGCCGCCGCGGCACGCGCTCGCGCTGCTGGCGGTGCAGCGCGCTCGCCACGAGCGCAGCAGCGCCACCATCGCGATGGCCGGCGTGGTGGCCAGTCTGGCGCTGGCCGTGGCGCTGACGGTGATGGTGACCAGCTTCCGCGAGGCGGTGACGCAGTGGCTCGACAGCGTGCTGCCGGCCGACCTCTACGCCCGCAGCGCCACCAGCGGCGGCACCGATACCGTCTACGTGACCGATGCGCTGGTGGCGCGTGCCCGCGCGCTGCCCGGCGTGGCGCGCATCGAGGGCCAGCGGGTGGCCAGCATCCAGCTCGACGCGCAGCGGCCCGCGGTGTCGCTGGTGGCACAACCGATCGCCGACGATCCGGCGCGGCGCCTGCCGCTGCTCGGCGAACTGCTGCCGCCGCGCGAGGGCCTGCTGTCGGTCTACGCGAGCGAGCCGCTGGCCAACCTCTATGGTCTGCGCGCCGGCGAACGCTTCGAACTGCCGCTGCCCGACGGCCGGCGCGTCAGCGCCTTCGTGCGTGCGGTCTGGCGCGACTACGCCCGGCAGCATGGGGCGATCAAGCTCGATCTCGACGACTACCGCCAGCTCACCGGCGACATGCGCCTGAACGACCTGGCGCTGTGGCTGGCACCGCAGGCCGAGCTCGCCGACGTGCAGGCGAAGATCCGCGACCTCGCCGGCCCCGAGGCCGCGCTGGAGTTCGCCTCGGCCGGCGAGATCCGCGCGCTGTCGCTGCGCATCTTCGACCGCAGCTTCGCCGTCACCTACTGGCTGCAGGCGGTGGCCATCGGCATCGGGCTGGTCGGCATCGCGGCGAGTTTCTCGGCGCAGGTGCTGGCGCGGCGGCGCGAGTTCGGCCTGCTCGCCCACCTGGGGCTGACGCGTGCGCAGGTGCTGGCCGTGGTCGCCGGCGAAGGCGCGGTGTGGAGCGGCGCCGGCGTGGCGCTCGGGCTGCTGCTGGGCATCGCGGTGAGTGCGGTGCTGGTGCACGTGGTCAACCCGCAGAGCTTTCACTGGACGATGGAACTGCTGCTGCCCTGGGGGCGCCTCGCGCTGCTGTGCGCGGCGATGGCCGCGGCCGGCACGCTCACCGCCTGGTGGGCCGGCCGCGCCGCGGGCAGCCGGCAGGCGGCGCTGGCCGTCAAGGAAGACTGGTGATGAAGCGCCGCCCGCTGCTGCTGGGTGCCGCGCTGCTGCCCGCCCTGCCCCTGGCGACCCTCGCGGCGCCGGTGCAGCGCGGCCGCACGCTGATGTTCCCGCGCGACCACGGCTCGCACCCCGACGCGCGCACCGAGTGGTGGTACGCCACCGGCTGGCTGGCGGCGCCCGGCGAGACGGAGCCTCGCTTCGGATTCCAGGTCACCTTCTTCCGCTCGCGCACCGATGTCGCGCGCGACCACCCGAGCCGCTTCGCCGCCCGCCAGCTGATCTTCGCGCACGCCGCGCTCACCGACCTGGGCGCGAAGCGGCTGCGCCACGACCAGCGCATCGCCCGTGCCGGCTTCGAGGTGGCGCAGGCCGCCGAGGACGACACCCGCGTGGCGCTGCGCGGCTGGCGCTTCGAGCGCGGCGGGCCGATCGAGGCGAGCGTCTACCGCGCCCGCCTGGCCAGCGACAGCGCCGGCTTCGCGTTCGACTTCGAACTCGGCGCCACCCAGCCGCTGCTGCTGCAGGGCGAGGCCGGCTTCTCGCGCAAGGGCCCGCGGCCCGAGCAGGCCAGCCACTACTACAGCCAGCCGCAGCTGGCCGTGCGAGGCACTCTCACCCGCGACGGCAAGGCGCTGCCGGTGCAGGGCCGCGCCTGGCTGGACCACGAGTGGAGCGAGGAGATCCTCGACGCGCAGGCGACGGGATGGGACTGGATCGGCATCAACCTCGCCGACGGCAGCGCGCTGACCGCCTTCCGCCTGCGCCGCGCCGACGGCAGCGCGCTGTGGGCCGGCGGCAGCCTGCGCCGCCCGGGCGGCGCGGTGCGTGCCTTCGCGCCCGACGAAGTCGTCTTCGAACCGCTGGAGCGCTGGACCAGCCCGGTCTCGAACGCCACCTACCCCGTCGCCTGGCGGGTCAGCACGCCCGCGGGTGTGCACCAGGTGCGCGCGCTGCTGGCCGACCAGGAACTCGACAGCCGCGGCAGCACCGGCGCGATCTACTGGGAGGGCCTGTCCGAGCTGCTCGACGACGGCGGCCGGCGCATCGGCCTAGGCTACCTGGAGATGACGGGCTACGCCGCGCGGTTGCGCCTGTAGGCGCCGCGATTGAAATGCGTCAACGTGCGGCCCCGGCGGCGCGCGCACACTGGTCGTTCCAACGACAAGGGAGACAGCCATGGCGCAGTTCATCGACAGCATCGAAGCCGCGGTCGACCGCGTGCTCGACACCGTTCAGGGCGACATCGTGATGGGCATCCCGCTGGCCGTCGGCAAGCCCAATCCCTTCGTCAACGCGCTGTACCGCCGCATCAAGGCCAACCCGGCGCGGCGGCTGCGCATCGTCACCGCGCTGTCGCTGGAGAAGCCGGTCGGCAAGAGCGAACTGGAGCAGCATTTCCTCGGGCCGCTGGTCGAGCGCGTGTTCGAGGACTACCCCGACCTCGCCTACGTGAAGGATCTGCGCGCCGGTACGCTGCCGCCGAACATCGAGGTGCGCGAGTTCTTCATGAAGACCGGCGACTACCTCGGCAACCCGGCGGCGCAGCAGAACTACATCTCGACCAACTACACCTTCGTCGCGCGCGACATGGCCGTGCAGGGCATGAACGTGATCGCGCAGGCGGTGGCTGCACGCGGCGAGGGCGAGGCGATGCGCCTGTCGCTGTCGAGCAACCCCGACGTGGTGCTGGAAGTCGTCGAGAAGCTGCGTGCCGCAGGCCAGCCGCTGCTGACCGTCGGCGTGATCAACCGCAAGATGCCCTTCATGCCCAACGGCGCCGAGGTGGCGCCGGAGTTCTTCGATCTGGTCGTCACCGACCCGGCCGGCACCCACGCGGTATTCGCGCCGCCGAACAACAAGATCAGCAGCGCCGACTACGCGATCGGCCTGCATGCCTCCAGCCTGGTGGCCGACGGCGGCACGCTGCAGATCGGCATCGGCTCGCTGGGCGACGCGATCGCCCAGGCGCTGATCGTGCGCGACCGCCACGGCGACGAGTACCGCCGCATCCTCGAGTCGCTGTGCCCCGACGGCCTGACCGGGCGCGACCTCGGCCGCTTCGACCAGGGCCTGTACGGCTGCTCGGAGATGTTCGTCAACGGCTTCCTCAAGCTGATCGAGGCCGGCATCATCCGCCGCGAGGTCTTCGCCGACGTGGTGCTGCAGCGCGCGCTCAACGAAGGCGAGATCGACGAGGTGGTCACGCCACGCACGCTGACCGTGCTGCTTCGCCATGGCCGCATCCGCTCGCCGCTGACCGCCGACGACGTCGCCTGGCTGCAGCACTGGGGCATCCTGAAAGCGGAGGTGCGGCTCGAGGGCGCTCAGCTGGTGCTCGAGGGCACGAAGCTGCCCAACGACCTGGTCTCCGAAGCCAACCTCGAACGCATCGGGCAGACGATGCTCGGCAGCCGGCTCACCCACGGCATCTTCATGACCGGCGGCTTCTTCCTCGGCCCGCGCGACTTCTACGAGCGGCTGCGCACGATGCCGCCGCAGGAGCTGGCGAAGATCGACATGACGCGCATCGACTTCATCAACCAGCTCTACTCCGAAAACGGCGGCCAGGGCGACCTGAAGCGCGCGCAGCGGCGCAAGGCGCGCTTCATGAACACCACGATGATCGTCACGCTGCTGGGCGCGGCGGCGAGCGATGCGCTCGAGTCGGGCCAGGTGGTCAGCGGCGTGGGCGGGCAGTACAACTTCGTGGCCATGGCGCATGCGCTGCCCGACGCGCGGCTGCTGATGATGCTGCGCGCCACCCACGACAACAAGGACGGGCTGAAGAGCAGCATCGTCTGGAACTACGGCCACGTGACCATTCCGCGCCATCTGCGCGACATCGTCATCACCGAGTATGGCGTTGCCGACCTGCGAGGCCAGCCCGACGGCGAGGTGGTCAAGCGGCTGATCGCCGTCGCCGATTCGCGCTTCCAGGACGAGCTGGTCCGCGAGGCCAAGGCCCACGGCAAGCTCGAGGCCGGCTACGAACTGCCCGAGCGCTACCGGCACAACCTGCCGGAGGTCCTCGAGGCCAAGCTGCACCCCTGGGCCGAGGCCGGGCTGCTGCCCGACTTCCCGTTCGGCACCGACCTCACCGACGACGAACTGCACATCGTGCGGGCGCTGAAGAAGCTCAAGCACGCCACCCACCACCCGGGTGAACTGCTGACCATGGCGATCAAGAGCCTGTGGGAGGGCAGAGAGGCGCCCAGGCCCTACCTGGAGCGCCTGGGCCTGGCCGAGACGCACAGCTTCAAGGACGCCTTCGTGCGGCGGCTGCTGGCCAACAACCTCTGAGGGCGGCCGCGTCGGGCGGCTCGCCTAGACTCGCCGGATGGCCGCCACCGACACCGCTCCCGCCGCCCGCGCCGCCGCGCCGGCCGACACCGCCGCACCCGCCTCGAAGCGGGTGCGCTCGCTGTCCGGCCTGGCGCCCTTCCTGCGGCCCTACAAGCGGCAGATCGCGCTGGCCGGCCTCTTCCTCGTGCTGGCGGCGCTGTCGACGCTGGCGCTGCCCATCGCGCTGAAGTCGCTGATCGACCAGGGGCTGGTGGCGGCCGACCCGGGCGAGCGCATCATGGCGCTGCGCGGCCACTTCTTCGCGCTGTTCGCCGTCGGTGCGGCGCTCGGCCTGTTCTCGGCGGCGCGCTTCTACATGGTCACCTGGCTGGGCGAGCGCGTCACCGCCGACCTGCGCAACGCCGTCTATGCCCACGTGCTCAGGCAGAGCCCGGAGTTCTTCGAGACCACCCAGACCGGCGAGGTGCTCTCGCGGCTGACCACCGACACGACACTGGTGCAGACCGTGGTCGGCTCCAGCCTCAGCATGGGCCTGCGCAACACGGTGATGGGCGTGGGCGCGATGGCGATGCTGATCGTCACCAACCCGTACGTGATGTCGCAGGTGCTGGGCACGCTGGTGCTGGTGGTGCTGCCCAGCCTGTGGCTGGGCCGCCGCGTGCGCAAGCTCAGCCGCGCCAGCCAGGACCGTGTGGCCGACTCCAGCGCCATCGCCGCCGAGGTGCTCAACGCGATTCCCGTGGTGCAGAGCTACGGCCAGGAGCAGCGCGAGGCGCAGCGCTTCGATGCCGCCACCGAGAACGCCTTCGAGACGGCACGCCGCCGCACCAAGGTGCGCTCGGCGCTGGTGGCCTTCATCATCACCGCCACCTTCGGCGCGCTGCTGTGGGGCCTGTACCAGGGCACGCAGGCGGTGCTGAAGGGCGACATGACGGCCGGCCACCTGGCGCAGACGGTGGTGTTCGTCACCATCCTGGTCAGCTCGGTGGCGGTGCTGTCGGAGGTCTACGGCGACCTGCTGCGCGCCGCCGGCGCCACCGAGCGGCTGATGGAACTGCTGGCCACCACCTCGAAGATCGCCTCGCCCGCACGGCCCCGCGAGCTGCCGCTGTCGCGCGGCGGTTCGGCCGTGGCGCTGCGCGGGGTGACCTTCCGCTACCCCTCGCGGCCCAAGCATGCGGCCCTGGCGCAGTTCGATCTCGACGTGAAGCCGGGCGAGACGGTGGCGCTGGTCGGCCCCAGCGGCGCGGGAAAGAGCACGGTATTCCAGCTGCTGCTGCGCTTCTACGACGCCAGCGAAGGTGCGATCGAGATCGACGGCGTGCCGGTGCGCGAAGTGGCGCTGGAAACGCTGCGCCAGCGCATCGGCATCGTGCCGCAGGACAGCGTGATCTTCTCGGCCAACGCGCTGGAGAACATCCGCTACGGCCGCCCCGAGGCCAGCGACGAGGAGGTGATCGCCGCCGCCAAGGCCGCTTTCGCGCACGATTTCATCTCCGCGCTGCCCGAGGGCTACCAGACCTTCCTCGGCGAACGCGGCGTGCGGCTGTCCGGCGGGCAGCGGCAGCGCATCAGCATCGCCCGCGCGATGCTGAAGAACCCGCCGCTGCTGCTGCTCGACGAGGCCACCAGCGCACTGGACGCCGAGAGCGAGCGCATGGTGCAGGCGGCGCTCGAATCGGCGATGAAGGATCGCACGACGCTGGTGATCGCCCATCGCCTGGCCACGGTGCAGCGGGCCGACCGCATCGTCGTGATGGAGGCCGGCCGCATCGTCGAGAGCGGCACCCACGCGCAGCTGTCGGAGGCCGGCGGGCTCTACGCGCGCCTGGCGGCGCTGCAGTTCGACCAGGATCAAGGTTGATACAGGCGGATACCGCCGGCCGTCGACGTGGCGCGAACTCTGCGCGTTGGCGGCAATCGAAGCGCCAGCGGCGTCTGCCGCATTTCGGCAACCAGAAGGAGAACAGCATGAAGACGACCTCGATCCGCACCCCTGCCCTGGCCGTGCTCGCCGCAGCCGCGCTGCTGGCCGGCTGCGCCAACATGAGCGAGCGCGAAAAGGGCACCGCCACCGGCGCAGCCATTGGCGCCGTGGTCGGCGGCGTGCTGAGTTCGGCCACCGGCGGCAAGGCCGGCACCGGTGCGGTGGTCGGCGGCGCCGTGGGTGCCGTGGCGGGCAACCTGTGGTCCAAGCGCATGGAGGAAAAGCGCGCCGCCATGGAGCGGGCCACCCAGGGCACGGGCATCGACGTCGAGCGCACCGCGCAGAACGAGCTGAAGGTCAACGTGCCGAGCGACTTCTCGTTCGACGTCGGCCGCTCGGCGATCAAGCCGCAGATGCGGCCGGTGCTCGACCAGTTCGCGCAGGGGCTGGATCCGGCCATGCGCGTGCGCATCGTCGGCCACACCGACAGCACCGGCAGCGATGCGATCAACAACCCGCTGTCCGTCGATCGCGCGCAGAGCGTGCGCGACTACCTGGCAGGCCGCGGCATCGCGCCGGCGCGCATCGAGACCGAGGGGCGCGGCTCGCGCGAGCCGGTGGCCGACAACGGCAGCGACGCCGGCCGGGCGCAGAACCGCCGGGTGGAAATCTTCCTGCGCGAGCCGGCACCGCAGGGCTGAGCCCGGACGTGCGAACGCGCCTGCGCGCGGTCGCACGCCTGGCGAAGGACGGGCCGCATGCTTGCGGCCCGGCTGGATCGGGCCCGGCCTCCTAGAATCGGGGCGATGCAAACGCCTGCCTCGCCTCGCCCGGTTCGATCGCAATACGAAGACTTCATGCGCCATGTGTACACGCATGGCGTGACGAAGTCCGACCGCACCGGCACCGGCACCCGCAGCGTATTCGGCCACCAGATGCGCTTCGACCTGCGCGAGGGTTTCCCGCTGGTCACCACCAAGAAGGTGCACCTGAAGTCCATCGTCCTGGAGCTGCTGTGGTTCCTGCGTGGCGACTCCAACGCGAAGTGGCTGCAGGAACGCGGCGTGACGATCTGGGACGAATGGGCCAGGCCGGACGGCGACCTCGGCCCCGTCTACGGCGTGCAGTGGCGCAGCTGGCCGACGCCGGACGGCGGGCACATCGACCAGATCGCCGAGGTGGTGAAGCAGCTCAAGACGAACCCGGACTCGCGCCGCATCATCGTCAGCGCCTGGAACGTGGCCGAGCTGCCGAAGATGGCACTGATGCCCTGCCACGCCTTCTTCCAGTTCTACGTGGCCGAAGGCAGACTGTCCTGCCAGCTCTACCAGCGCAGCGCCGACATCTTCCTCGGCGTGCCGTTCAACATCGCCAGCTATGCGCTGCTGACGCACATGCTGGCGCAGCAGTGCGACCTCGAGGTCGGCGACTTCATCTGGACCGGCGGCGATTGCCACATCTACAGCAACCACTTCGACCAGGTGGAACTGCAGCTCTCACGTGCGCCGCACCCCTATCCGGTGCTGTCGATCAAGCGCCGTCCAGCGTCGATCTTCGACTACGCGTACGAGGATTTCGAGGTGCTGGAGTACCAGCACCATCCGGCGATCAAGGCGCCGGTGGCGGTCTGAGCCGCCAGGTTGTGTGGTGGAGCTGGGGGGAATCGAACCCCCGTCCGCAAGCCATCGCTGGC
>VFQN01004409.1_pt1 | contig 18617 bp, 18 predicted proteins | sample 3512371 | NCBI WGS metagenome assembly VFQN01 (sample SAMN10412370, study PRJNA504923) | tailings metagenome | isolation source: Replicate 2 from Balatoc abandoned mine | place: Philippines: Itogon, Benguet | collected 2017-08-28 | reverse complement strand
TTAAGCTGGGCCACGATCCTGAAAAAACGCGACAACTACCGGATCGCGTTTGACGGATTTGATCCGGAACTGGTGGCGGCGTATGACCCGTCGAGAGTGGAAATCCTGATGGCCGATGCCGGCATCGTACGGAACCGGTTGAAGATCACCTCGACCATCGATAATGCCCGAGGCTTTCTGGCAGTCTGCGAGGAGTTCGGCTCGTTCGACGGCTATCTCTGGCGATTTGTAGACGGGCAGCCGCGGCAGAATCGGTGGAAAACGCTGTCGGAGGTGCCAGCAAAAACCGCGGAGTCCGATGCGATGAGCAAGGATCTGAAACGCCGCGGTTTCCGGTTTGTCGGCAGCACCATCTGTTACGCCTTCATGCAGGCCGTCGGGATGGTGAATGACCATTTGACGGACTGTTTCCGGCATCGGGAACTGCGGTCGTGAGAGGCTCGCGCGGGGTATCACCAAATCCCTGGCGTGGTCGGCCAGGACCGTGACGCGACAGAGGGCAGATGGTCGCGGGCTGGCATGCAAAGTGCGAATTTGTGGGAGAGACTGATGCACCGTGCGGGGTGCCCTTCCTGTTTCACTTTGCGAGGAATTGAAAAATGGCCCTGAATACGCTGGAAGATGCATTTCTGGATGAACTGCGGGACGTGCTGAGCGCTGAGAAACAATTGGTAAAAGCCCTGCCGAAGATGGCGAAAGGTGCGACCAGCGACCAGTTGCGTGAAGCGCTGCAAGCCCATCTGGAAGAAACGAAATCACACGTCGAACGTCTGGAAGCGACCTTTGAATCGCTGGGCCACAAGCCCCGGGCCAAAAAATGCGAGGCGATGGCCGGACTGCTGGAGGAAGGCTCTTCCCTGCTGGAAGAGGACGCCGAATCGGAAGTCCTCGATGCCCTGATTATCGCGGCCGCGCAGAAGGTCGAACACTACGAGATCGCGACCTACGGCACGCTGTGTACCTGGGCCAAAGTCCTCGGCTACAAGGAAGCGCTGAAGCTGCTGAAGCAGAACATGGCGGATGAGGAATCGGCCGATCAGAAGTTGACGATGCTCTCGGAGCAGATCAACGAGCTGGCTGCCCATCCTGCCTGATCAGCGATTCCATTTAGCTGATCAGCGTTCCCGTTAGCGGTCGAACATCTCACGGATGCGCTGGAAATACACGCAGGTCACAATCGTCGAACCGCCCAGGAATGCGAGCACGACGGCTGCGGTGGCGAGATGCAGGACATCGTCCCAGGCCTTGTCGGGATTGGTCGCACGGAGGGTTTCTACCAGTAACTTCAAGGCCTGATGCATCAGTTCCAGAGACAGCACCATCGTGACGGTGAGGCCCACGACCAGCCATTGGTAAAAACCGAGATGCAGGACGCACCCCACTGCCAGCACGGCAGAGTCGACGAACAGGTAAAAAAAGAGCGTGCCGTCCCCGCGGATTCCCTGCACAAAACCACGTTCTGCTTCCACCAGACGTTGCCGCCACGGGGCGCGCCGACGCAGGGGTTTGTCGAGCAATGAAGATTCCAGCATGGTGGTGATCCTCAGCGAAACTCAGGACGAAAATGACGGGATTTCAGTAGTTGTTCATCAGTAATTGTTCAACAACGAACTGAGCTGGGGTGTGCTGACGCCGTGACTTCCCAGTCGTGGCTCGACGGCCAGCGACAGGCCAACGTTGTTCTTGCTGGCGTCGAAATTAAAGCCGACATGCAGCAGCAGCCATTCACCGACGCGTGTGACGGTCAGTGACTGACCGCGATTCTGTCCTTCACCGAAGTCATAGGCTGTTGAGGCCGTTGAGATCCACTTCGGGCTCATCTGATAGCTGTAGCTGGCCGTCATGATCTGGCTGTTCAGCGGTCCGCCCTGAATCTGGCGGTAGCCCAGATACACGCTGCCGCGAACGCTCCGCTGGCTGAGCACGCCCACACTCCAGACGTTCTGGGCGTCGTCGAAGAAGTCGACGAGACTGGAAGCCAGCAGCGTCGTCCGATCGCCGACGTTCCAGGAGTAACGCGTGCTGAAGAGACCAAAATCTTCGCCGAAGTTATCCCGCTGGGCATCCGGGAAGTAGGTGACTCCCAGATCCAGCGTCATCCAGTCCTTGATCCGCTGCCGATCCGGCGGGCCGACATGCGTTTGCAAGCGATGTCGCCAGCCCAGCCGCAACGCCTGTTGATCGTCTACCAGTTCATGATACGGAGCCGTCACGCCGGTCCCCGCCTGGCTGCGGACCGCATAGAAGCGGGGATCGAATTCCGCCGGCAGCACACCGCCGAAGTCATTGATTACCAGTCGCTGGCGCAGCCGTTCCTGGGCATCGTCGTCGAACTCGTTCCACTGCGGAATCTCGGACAGGTCGCGGCTCGATTGCGCCCAGCCGTAGTCGAAGTCGAACACCATCTTGTGCGCGAGTCCCGACAGATTCAGGATGTCGCTTTGCACGTAGGGGTAGACTTTCCAGAACAGCACGCTGCCGCGAATCCCCGCCCGACCGTAGAAGCGATCGATAGAATCCTGCGTGAAGCCATCGCTCCAGAAGGCGGCTTCGCCGAGGGCATACGGCGCGAGCTTGACCGGTCCCAGATTAAACGGCGCGGTGATCTCGTGCCGCGTCATGCCCACCAGGCCATTGGCATTCGTCATGTAGGGCAGCGGCGTAAAAATATCTGCCGGATCGGTTGGAGCAGTCGCTGGCTCCAGCTGCGCGTAGGCAGCAGAGGTGTGCGAGCTGTAATCCAGCCAGCCGCTTAGCAGCGGTTGACCGAGGATCGTAAAGTCGCCCCGCGGCAGCCATTGCGTCTTGTTCTCGAAATCATTGACCTGCGGCTGGACCAGCAGCGACGCACCCCAGTTGTCCTGCTGCTTGCGCAGATAGGCCAGCGTCTCAACGTCCTTGTCCTGATCAAATCTGGTTTCGTAGTATTCCTCGCGGAAGTTGCGGTCGCTGACGTAGCCGAACTCTGTCTGCAGCAGCATTTCATTGGCCAGCCAATGTTGATGCTGCGTCTGCAACATCCCGCGATCGTTCCCTTTCGGAATCAGATCGCGGCGGCCGAGACCAAGGTTATCCAGGCCGTCGTCATGCACGTACGCACCGATGCCTGAGACAACGAACGGGTTGCCGTTCTTGTCGATGCCCCGATAGTGGCCATCGGTCCCCAGCAACGGTCCACGTTCGCTCAGATAGTCGAACTCCGCACTCCAGCGCGAGTCCGGCGGCTTGTCCAGACCCAACAACTGGAAGGCGTCCCAGCGGGTACGAATTTGCGTTCCGAAAATCCGGTCCTGCTTGAACGTAATCGACTCCACCGGAATCCCGGGATCTTCTGCCGGGAAACTGGTATAGGGCGAATAGAAGATCGGGACGTCTTCCACCAGCAGCGTGCTGTTGTGAATCGTCGCCCAGGGAGTGGTCTGCGGAATCAACTGTCCGGTCGCCGGATCAACCTTCAGCGGTTCATCGGGACCGAAGCCCGAACCACCGAGCCGCTCATCAATGAACACGTCGCTGGCCTGCAGTCGATAGCCGGGACGACCGAATTCGCTGGTCGTAATCCACGAGTTTTGCGCGTGGTAGGAACTTCCCGTCAGCTTCCGCAGTCGTTCTGCCCGGATGCGGACCGGAGTTTGCGAATCCGACAGAAAAGCTTTCAGCTCCGCATTCAGGACCAGTGCCCGTTCTGCCCGGGCATCATAATACGCCCGTTCGGCCCGGATGACGTTGTTGCCCTGGCGGATGACAATATTGCCTTCCAGATAGACCTCGTACGGCGTATCGCGGGTCTGTGTGAGCTCAAACTGCATCCCGGTGCCCCCGAGAGCCGTCGTCCAGACGATCGCGCGGTCTGCCGAAAGATCAATCGTACCGACCGTGGTATCCAGCCCGTCGATCAGCAGATTGACGCCACCGTTGATATAGACGATCTGTTCGGGCGGCGTCGTATTCGGCGCCTGCTCGCTCTGGAAACTGAACGGCAGCGCCCCGCGCTGGAAGATCCGGATGCGACGCAAACCGGTGGACGGCGTCGGCAATTGTACGGTCTGGGCGTGCCAGGTATCCGAGTCAATCGTCATCTGCGTTTGCTGAAGTTCATCGCGCCGCTGCCCCTGCCGGCGTCGCAAACCCCGTTGATACAACTCGTCGCTGTACCCCGGTGTGTCGGTCTGTCGACCGCGGACCGTGAGCGTAATCCCTGCCGCCGTTTTCAACTCGAGCACTGCCTGCGGGGGCGCGGAGTCCCCGGACGGTGTGCGCAACAACACGGAATCTTCCAGGTAGACCGCCAGACGATCGACCGGTGTGCCCGAGTCTTCGTCCCGTTGAACCCAGACGACCATCTTGTCAGCCGAGTAGCGGGCCTCTCCCTGCACGATGCGGCAATGACCGCGAAACAAGGCAGCATGCCCATTCTGATCCGACCATTCCTGCGACCAGTCTGCCAGAATTTCGATCGGCAATTGGCCCGCGGCCAGTTCCGGCGAGGGGTCTGCCGACAGGCGCACCATCAGCGAGACCAGCACGACGACGCAAGTCGCCAGTACCAGTTGCAACAGCGGACCGAACGCAGATGGGATCCAGCGGCCCTTCAAGGGGCGCTCCCCGACGGGAACAAAGCGGACAGACACGCACAGCGCAAGTCCCCGTCGCTGCGAAGTCGTCCTGACTTCGTTTTCCCGGAAATCCCTGACATTCCCGGCATTCAGCGCGGATCCTTCCGCTATAAAATGGTCGGGGAGTATAGGCACCGCCCGAGTTCCGGTCAATCAGCGTTTTCGCCGAATCGAAATCGCATAACCCCTGAATCCACAGGAAGTTGCGAATCACGCTCTCTTCCGGAAATCCGCGGGCGGCGGTCAAGACCAAATCCTGGTCCGGATGGGCTTCCTGCCGGATCAGTCAGCAAACCCGGGGCAGAATCGGCAGGAAATGACGCGATTTCAGGAGTGGCGAGACCGACTGACCTCGCCCGATGGCCTGGCGGTGACCGTGCAGAAGCTGGTCGATGCCGGGGAACTGGCTCCGACCGAGGCAGACGATCTGCAGGAACGGCTGCCGACGATGCTCGCGGAATCGAGTTACCTGCTGTCCCACCTGGGGGCGCATCTGGCAATCGGCGTGATTTTCGCCTTTGACGTCGTGCCGCTACCCCTCGGGTCGATCAGTCGCGGGTTGTGGGTGCTTGGCAGCCGGATCTATGAAACTTTTCGCGGGGATCGGCTGCGAGCACGGGTGCATTCGTGGCGGGTGCTGCTCGTGGCGGTGGTTCCGATTGTCGGCTACTTCGCCTACCTGTTGCCGTTGCGGGGCCGGCAACCGGAACTCTCGGCCTTGATGGCAAACCATCTGACCTATGAGTGGCGACAACGCTCACTGAATCAGTTTCTGGAATCCAAACCCCACTGGCTGCAGCGCGCGATCCGCAACATTACGGGCAGTTCGACCCTCAAATCTGCCGAAGACCGCCAGGAGTGTGATTCGGTCTCGACCTGAGTCCAGAGACCGTTCAAGGTAACTGCTGGCAGTGCGTGTACGCTCAACACCGAAACTACTGCGCTGTCCACCGTTCCTGACGAGTCTGGCGGTGCGCAAGTTCACGCACGGGATCGGTTGTGGCCGTCGCAGACAACCACGGACGCAAACAGACCGGCAAGTCGCTGCGACCGCCGCGCCGGTAATCGCGGTACAGGACGGGAGCCAGTTCCGCAGGATCGCAGCCGCTTGCCGTCGTCAGGTAGCGGAATACGAACTCCAGCAGCCGAGGCAGGGCGATTCCGTACGTCCGGCCTGCTTCCCGGGTCAGCCAGCCACTGAAGGCCCACATCATCTGGAAGGGGGAACGTGCCGGGGCCGCTTCCCCCGTCATCTGCCAGAAACACGGCGTGGTCTCGACAAAGTTACCGCTGTTGGCGATCAGATCCCAGGTTTTGGCAAAACGCCGCAGCGCCTGCAGTGCAGGGAAATCAATCAGCCGGGTTTCCAGGATTTCATAGGGCGGATCGGGACTGTAGACCATGCCCCACTCGGCGTCGTGCCGGATAATCGGCGTCCCGCGCAACCGCTTGAGGATGCCCACCTGAATCTCCTGCGGCCCCAAAGCGACCAGGCGATCGAAACCCTTGCCGAAGCTCTCCAGATCTTCACCCGGCAGTCCCACAATCAGGTCGGCATGCACATGCACGCCGGTCTGCTCGCGCAGCCAGCGCAAATTCTGTTCCGCCTGCTCATTGTTCTGCCGGCGACTGATCAACACCGCGACGTCATCGTTCCACGTCTGGATGCCGACCTCAAACTGCAATGCCCCAGGCGGAAACTGCACAATCAGTTCCCGCAGGGCGTCGGGCAGGCGATCCGGGATCATCTCGAAATGCAGGAACAGGCCCGGTTCAAAGCGATCCAGAAAGAACTGCAGGATCGCCTTGCTGATTCGCAGATTCAGATTGAACGTCCGGTCCACGAATTTGAACGTGCGGCAGCCGCGATCGAGCAACCTGCCCATCGCCGTCAGGAAAGCATCCAGTTCAAACTGCCGGACGGGAATCTCCAACGCCGACAGGCAGAATTCACAGGTAAACGGGCACCCGCGCGAGGCTTCGACGTAGATCACGCGATTCCGCAAATCCTCGTCTGTGTAAAGGTCATACGGCAACGTGATCGAACCCAGTTGCGGAACTGCAACACCCGCTGTCCCGGGTTCTGCTAGCATCCTTTGAGGCCCGGTCTCTTCCCCCAGCAGCTGCCGACACAATTGCAGAAACGTCAGTTCCGCTTCACCGGCCAGCACATGATCTGCCAGCCGGCAGATTTCCTGCTGCTCCGGTTCGTAACTGACTTCCGGCCCACCGACGACCACGATCAGGTCTGGTTGCAATCGCTTGAGCAGTGCGATTACCCGCGTCGTCTCGGCCACGTTCCAGATGTAGACGCCGAACCCGACAACTCGCGGCGACTCCGCCAGTACGGTCTCTGCGATCTCCAGGGGCGACTGCTGGATCGTGAATTCCCGCAGCACCGCCCGCGGCCGCAGTTCCTGCAGGTTCGCCAGCAGATACCGCAAGCCAAACGAGGCATGCTGATACCGGGCATTCAGGGTGGCGATCAGGATTTCGGGCATTGATCATAGACTTCACGAACGATTGAGCATCGGTCTTCGGAACCGAGGGTTGGGCCGCGTGTCAAACCCGGCCAGCTGCGGGATGATTTCCGGTTGCAGTGTGACAGATCCCAATTACGATGTATACCGGCCACATGGGAACATCCGCACACAGAATGATCGTGGCTGTCACCTTCTATTCGATTCGCAGACCATGCCCCCTGCCCCACACTACCCGCGGCGACTCTCCCTGATCCAGCTGACAATCCTGCTGGTGCTGTTAACGTTGCCGGGACTGGCGGTCGCTCAACTGACGCAGTTCATTCCTGCAGTTTTCATCGTCCCTCCGCTCCTGCTGGTCTCACTCCTGACCTGGTTGGCCTGCAAGTTCGACAAGCAGTGGGCCCAGACCGGTCAACGACGCATCCCCGAAGTGCGGTTGCACCTGCTGGAATTCATCGGCGGCTGGCCCGGTTCTTTCCTCGCCCAGCGCCGCTATCGCCACAAGATCCGCAAGCTCAGCTATCAGGTCAGCTTCTGGCTCATCATCCTCACCTGGCAAGTGCTGGCCTTCGAGTCCCTCAGCAACTGGCAGCTGACCCGATTCATCACATCTCGCTCGGCAGGAGAGGCCAGCACCCGCCTCACAAAGCCCGAACAACCCACGACACACGGCATGATCATCACGCCGTCCAGGGACACGCCGCTGCATCCCAGGTGACGCTGGCTTAGTCCCGGTTCCACAATTTCCGGCTCTCAACGGGTGCCGGGGTCAGCAGCGCAGCGAATGGCCCCGACGATCGCTCCCAATGACAAGGAACACACCAAATCGTCAGGAAGTAGTCACATGGCTACCCGATTCGTAACTGTCCATCCGCCGGCTGGTGATAAAATGCTGGCCACGTCGTGAAACTATTGATTGACCGCGGTCACCTTTTGCCTCACCTCAATCCAGGAGCCTTGGGCGATGCAACGATTCGCTGTTGGACTGGCCATGATCGGGATCTCGATCACCATCACTCTGGGGGCATTGACGATGGCACGTTCGGACGACAAGGTCTATCGAATCATTAGACTCGGCGACCAGATGTCCCCCCAGGACAAGGTTGCACTCGAAGAGCGGGTAGCAAAGCAGCCTGATGATATTGAATCGCGAACCAGGCTGCTGGGCTACTATTCCATCAAGGGCCGGCAAGACGCCGATGCCAGGCCTGCCGTCGAGCGCCATATCGTATGGTTAATTGAAAATGCTCCAGAATCGGAAGTGCTTGGCACTCCGTATGGGCAAATTCATAAACTCCGGAATCCGGAAGGTTACGTGCGAGCCAAAGACGCCTGGCTAAAGGCGATTAAAACTTCACCCGACAATGCCACCCTGCTCTGGAATTCCGCGCAGTTTTTTCTGTTGAACGATCGCCAGCTCGCGGAAAAGCATCTGATCAGGGGGCAAACGGTGGCTGCGGATGATCCCCGGTGGCCCGCAGCGCTCGGTCAACTCTATTCGCTGGGAATGCAGTCACTACCCACGGGGCCAGAACTGACAAAGACTGCCGAAACAGCGTTTCAACATTATCAGCGGGCGTACGAGCTTTCCAATGACATGGGGAAAAATGCGATGTCATCGCGGTTCGCGAGAGCCGCCTTGACTGCGGGACGTGTGGAAGACGCCAGAACCCTTGCAGAGAAAATGCTGGAGGATGATACCGGGGACTGGAACCTGGGAAACCAGATCCATCACGGCAACCTCATTTTGGGTCAGATCGCCCTGTTAAACGGGGACATCGACACGGCCAAATCACGCTTGCTGCTGGCTGGAAAAACACCCGGCTCGCCGCAACTGAACTCGTTTGGCCCCAACATGCTATTGGCGAAAGAATTGCTGGAACGCGGCGAGAAAGCGGTAGTTCTGGAGTATTTTGAACTCTGTAAAAAGTTCTGGACTTCGCCGCGTCGAGGATTGGACGAATGGATCAAAGACGTGCAGTCTGACCGTATCCCGGAGTTCCAGGCAAACCTCAGCTACTGAGGAAAGATGAAAACCATCCGGGATGCCAAACCCGGTTCGCGGTTTCCCATGGTGCGCGACGCAGGCAGGTCAGCAGCGCAGCGAACGGCCTCAATAAATGCTCTCAATGCCCAGGAACATTCAAAAACGCCGGGAGGATGGTATGGCCACCGGCTGAGTTGCCGAGCCTGGCACCTGGCGGGTCGACGACAACCGGAACTGTGTCTGTTGCATCGAACTGCAAGACCAGCTTCCTTGTGAATCACTGGCTGTGACCGTGAGCAATCATCAGCTTTTCAGTCGCGCAACTTCGGCTTCCAGCTCGGCAATCCGCTGCTGAAGCTGCTCGATCACCGGGGTGATCTGCCGCTGTGAAAAGCGGGGATGGATGTGCTGCTGACAATTTACGTCCCAGGCTTCCACCGTGAACAGAATCGCCCGCTCGACCTTGCCGGGATAGGCGTGATCGCGGAGACGTTCGAGCAAATCGGGGTCGTTCTCGACGACTTTCGCGGTGCCCCAGATTTTGATCCGCTGGCGATGGGCGTAGTCCATCAGAAACAGGAACGCCTTGTTATTCTCGGACAGGTTACCCAGCGTGATGTACTGACGGTTCCCGCCAAAATCGGCGAACCCGAGGGTCTGATCGTTGAGGACTTTCAGGAAGCCCGGCGCACCACCCCGATACTGGATGTAGGGCTGGCCTTCGCTGTTCGCAGTTCCCAGATAGAACATGTCCAGGTCGGCCAGAAATTCCGTCAGTTCCGGAGTGACCATCGTCTGCCAGCCGCCACCGCGTTCCATGCGCGCGTAACTCTGCCGCGATCCCTTTTGATCCTGAATCGTCTTCACCGCCGGGGTAAAAGCGATATCGCTGGGATAGAGTCGCTGACTTGTGGACATGATCGGCTCCAGTTGCGGCGCGAGTGATGAGCGGCACGGCATTGACCGGCAGACGATGAATTAACAGGAAGTTCACCGGCGGCGAGCGTCTGGCCGCTGGTAAATTCCGCAACGTGCTGGCAGAGATGGTCGAGATTATTTCCCGGTCACATGCCTGCCAAGGAAGTCCTTCATCAGGGCTGCGATTTCAGCACCATTTGATTCCAGGGCGAAGTGACCTGCGTCCAGCAGATGAAACTCCAGTGTCTTCAGGTCGCGTTTGTACGGCTCGGCGCCTGCAGCCGGAAAGATCTGGTCGTTCTTGCCCCAGACAATCAGCATCGGCGGTTGATGCTTGCGGAAGTACTCCTGCCACTTCGGGTACAGCGGCGGGTTGCTGCCATAGCTCAGGAACATGTCGAGCTGGACCTCGTCGTTACCCGGTCGGTCGAGCAAGAACTGGTCGTGAGCCGGGCCGTCCGGGCTGATCAATTCCGGATTTTTGACGCCGTCGGTGTACTGCCATCGGGTCGCCTCATAAGTGAGCAGACCACGCAAGGCATTGCGTTTTTCCGGGTTCTTCGGTTCCTGCCAATACGCCTTGACCGGCTTCCAGAAGTCGTTGTCGAGTCCTTCGTCGTAGGCATTGCCATTCTGGACGACGATGGCGGTGATTCGCTCCGGATGCGCTGATGCCAGCCGATAACCAATCGGAGCGCCGTAGTCCTGCACATACAACGCGTACTTCGTCAGCCCGACCTTCGTCGTGAAGTCGTCGATCACCTGGGCCAGGTTGTCGAAAGTGTAGGTGAACTTGTCGTGAGCAGGCATCGAGCTGTGCCCGTAGCCGGGATAATCCGGCGCGATGACGCGATACTTGCCGCCCAGCTGCGGAATCAGATTACGAAACATCTGCGAACTGGTCGGGAAGCCGTGCAGGAGCAGGATGGCTGGAGCGTTAACCGGGCCGGCCTCGCGGTAGAAGATATCAACGTCGCCGACCTTGATAGTCTTGTGCAGCACTTGCACGTCTGATTGTGCCAATGCCGTTTGCGGCATAACGAAAGTAGAGACCGCGATCGCTACTACGGCGAAGGCCAGGGAGTGTCTCACGCAAAGACTCATGCAGATTCTCCAGAAACGTTACAAGAGGGCCAACACAATTGACACAGAATCAAGGGAATTCTGCGGTGGTCTGTTGCCCAGACACCGCGTGTCACTGACGTTGCCTGTCCCAGCGGCGCATTCTAGGAACGCTCTCAGGCAGAAGGGCCGGAATGGATCGGGGTTCCAGAACACCGCATCCGCCAGCGCGAACGATAAAGGCAACTCCTCACACTGCCAGCGGCACCCGGCGCGACTGGTGCCGGGGTCAGCATAGCGAACAGCCCAGCTGAATGCTCACAATCACAAGGAACATTCAAAAGCACCGGTAGGCACTCGCATGGCGACCCTCCGGGTTGCAGACCATCGCAACTAACAAGGATACCTGGAATGGCTCTGTCGGAACGCAACAGCAACACGATCGTCGTTAACGACAGCATGTTTCGCTGGACAGTGGCTGGACGGTCCCAGGGTCTGACAAATCTCGTCACGGTAGTCGTTCAGGCAACCAGCAACGGTTCGCGGCTTGCGGTTGAAATCCCCTGTATTGATCCTTATCTAAATACTGCTCTGCCAAGGCCGGAATACAGTATTCGCTCGATCACGCCCAAACTTGTCCGGCATCTCATTGACGAGGCGAGATCTGCCGGATGGAATCCTGCAGAATGTGGTCGGCAATTCGATGTTTCCGCCGTCGTCGCATCAATGCGGGGAGAAGCAGGAGAAACCTGCCATGCTTGCTGGCAGTGCCCATTTTGCAGCGAGTCATATTCAGAGGATGTGGAGTTCGGCTCCGAACCTCCGATGTTCGCTACGTGTGGGCGAACAAGACATCACAATAGCGGTCAGGTGGGAAACTTCATGTTGTTCTGGTGACGATCGCAGTTACCGTCAGCCGTCTGGTCAAAGCCCTAAGACTCCTGCATCGTCACTCCGGAACCCAGCACGCTTTCACTGCCACTCAGCCGGTCCAGCACAATTTCCACCATCTGCGGGTGCAGGCCCAGGTGCGGGCAGAGGATGAAGTCGACATCCGGGAATTCGGCGGATAGTTCATCCCTGATGGCCGTGAGATCCTCGATCACGTGGCGGCCGGCCGACAGGAAGTAGGGCAGGATGCGTATGGACTTCGCGCCGCGGGCGACACAGGCCCTGCCACCTTCCGGAATCGTCGGCCGGCTGACTTCGAGATAGCCGACTTCCACGATGGGATACGCGCCCCGGGCGGCAATCTGTTCGGCGAGCAGCGTGAGATCGCGGTTCGCCTCCTGGCGGCGGCTGCCGTGAGCGACGAGCAGCACAGCAGTCGTGGTGTCTGTGGTGGCGGGATCTGGAGTCATGCCGGATTATAGCAGGTCCGGCAAGGTGTAAGCGCATTCAAATAATGCAAAGAAGCCCAGACATTGCCATGTCTGGGCTTCCGGGGAAATTACAGCGCGAAATTCATACTAATCAGGCTTTTTGACAACGAGACAGGCGTTGTGGCCGCCGAAGCCGAAGCTGTTGGAGAGAATCCGGCTGACCTTTAATGGACGAGCGCCGGAGGCACAGTAATCCAGATCGCACTCCGGATCCTGATTTTCGATGTTGATCGTCGGCGGCACAACCTGGTTCATCAGGGCCAGTACGCAGACCACGAACTCCACACCGCCGGAAGCCCCCAGCAGGTGACCAAGTTGACTCTTGGTGCTGGAGACGCAGAACTTGTGAGCGTGTTCCTCGAACACCCGCTTGATCGCGACCGTCTCCGCCTTGTCACCCAGTGGAGTACTGGTGCCGTGGACGTTGACGTAGTCAATATCGGTAGTATTCAGCCCGGCATCCCGCAGTGAAGCCGACATGGCGCGGGCCGCGCCGGTGCCGTTCGGATCGGGAGCCGTCATGTGGGTGCCGTCAGACGACATGCCATATCCGACGAGTTCGGCCAGAATCGGCGCGCCACGTCGGCGGGCGTGTTCGTATTCTTCCAGAACGACGACGCCTGCCCCTTCGGAGAGCACAAAGCCATCGCGGTCGCGGTCGAACGGCCGGCTGGCAGTCTCGGGGGAATCGTTGCGTGTCGACAGAGCGCTCATGCGGGCGAAGCCGGAGAGCCCCATCGGAGTGATAGCTGCCTCGCTGCCGCCGGTGACCATCACGTCCGCCATGTCATGCTGGATCATGCGGAACGCATCACCGATGGCATTATTACCGGAGGCACAGGCCGTCGCGATGGCGCTCGACGGGCCTTTGAGGCCCCATTTGACCGAGACGTTGCCGGTAGCAGCGTTCACGATCAGCTTGGGAATCATGAACGGCGACACGCGGGACGGACCGCGGTCGTACAAGGTGGAGTGCTGGGCTTCGATTTCGTTCAGCCCGCCAATCCCGCTGCCGATGATCACACCGCAACGATACGGATCGGGATGACCGGCGAAATCGATGCCGGAATGTTGCACCGCTTTGGACGCCGCCACAAGCGCGAACTGGCTGAACCGATCCAGGCGTTTGTGTTCGCGTGGATCAATGTATTCATCGCGAGGGAAGTCCTTGACTTCCCCCCCGAAGTTCACTTTAAAGTCTGTACAGTCAAAGCGCTGGATCCGACTGATGCCGCTTTTACCGGCGCAGAGTCGTTCCCAGAACTCATCGAGCTCGCAACCGAGCGCGGTGACGACTGACATCCCTGTGACGACGACTCGTCTGGTCATCCCGCCTGCTTCTCCGTGATGTACTTGACGGCATCGCCGACAGTACCGATTTTTTCGTAATCTTCGTCCGGAATCGTGACTTCGAATTCGTCCTCGAATTCCATCACCAGCTCGACCACGTCCAGCGAGTCGGCCTTCAGGTCATCGATAAACTTGCTTTCGGTCTTGATATCTTCTTTCGGCACATTGAGCTGTTCGCTGACAATGCCGATGACTTTTTCTTCCACTGACGACACGCTGTCACTCCTATGGAGCTGGGAGGGTTATTGGCTGCCCTGGGCCCACAGGTTTTCGCACCTCACTGGCCCGTCAGGCAAACATCTCATCCTTGACCGGCAGGCCGGTCTCGAATCTGCAGTCCGTTGAAACTCCCATCGACTCCCCGCCGCACGACTTACGGCAATTTGAGGACGGGTCGCCGAAGGTATAACGCGCCTCGGGAATTGTGTAAACGTCAACGACCACACCGAAATAAAGATTTTGCGCCCGTCCCGCAGTCTCCGGCCCGCCCCGTCTGATTTCTGCCGGTTTCTGTCGCTGCTGCGGGAACTCCTGATGGAAACCTGTCAGCCAGCGGCCGCCAGACTCAGGCTTCTCCGACGGACGTGCATTCCAGTTTCCGATCGATGCGTTTCAACAAGCCCTTCAGCACCTTGCCGGGGCCGACCTCGTAAAATTGCGTGGTCTGCTGAGCAATCAACCACCGCATGGAGTCTTCCCACCGGACCGGCTGCACGACCTGCCGGATCAGCAGGCGGCGAATTTCTTCCGGGTCAGTATGGGTACCGGCATCGACGTTGGACACGACCGGAATCCGCGGCGAGAGCAGCGGCACATTCTGCAGTGCAGTCTCCAGCTTGACGCATGCCGACTCCATGAACGGAGTATGAAATGCCCCCGAGACCGTTAAGGGAACGGCTTTTCCGCCCGCATCTTCAATGAAGGTTGCCGCAGCTTCGCAGGCCACCTTGCTTCCCGAGAGCACTGTATTTCCCGGGCAGAGATAATTTGCGATCCAGAGCGCACCGCAAGCATTGGCGTCTTCGCAGACCTTCGTCACCTGCTCGGGCTTGAGCATCAGCGAGCTGACCATGCCGGACGGATGTTCGTCTGCCGCGGACTGCATCGCCTTGCCGCGAACATCCACCACCCGCAGACCGTCTTCAAAGGAAATCGCACCGGCAAAGGCCAGGGCAGTGTATTCGCCCAGACTCAGGCCGGCAGCGAAATTGCAATTCGCGACCACGTCCGGCGACTGCTGTTTCAACAGTTCAACGGCGGCAAGGCTGCAAACATACAATGCCGGCTGACTGTAAGCAGTGTTGTTGAGCTGACCGGCAGGATCATTCCAGCAGACGTCTGCCAGGTCATAGCCAAGAATCTCGCGGGCAATGTCGAACAGTCGTTGTGCGGCCGGGCATTGCTCGACCACGCTGCGTCCCATGCCGACGAACTGAGCTCCCTGGCCCGGGAACAGAAAAGCGATCTGCGACATGGAACTGCTGCCTGCTTCGCCGGAACTTGAACCTGTCGGAATCACGCGGGATACCAACTCACTGACCGCAGTTCCAGCAACTGCTTGCGGTCAACGCGATCGTGATCGATGCCCCAGCCATTCATGAGTTCGAGACCACCGGGCTGCGGGCCACGAGACCTAGGCTACCGGCTCTTCCCGCTCCAGTTCTTCAATGATTTGCTCATTGAGACGACACTGGTGCATCGTCTGCGCGACTCGCAGGGCGTTGAAAATCGAACGGGAATTGCTGGAACCGTGACAAATGATGCAGGTGCCATCGATCCCCAGCAGCGGCGCGCCGCCGGCTTCATGATACTGATAGCGTTTGTCGAGATTCCGGAACGCCTGCTCTGCGAGATGCTTCTCGGTCTGCAGCGTGGAAAAAATCTCGTGGGCGATCGTCCGCAGAAACATGTCCGCCATGCCTTCAGCGGCCTTCAGCAGGACATTCCCCACGAAACCTTCGCAAATCACAACATCGGCCGTGCCGTGATACAGATCGCGGCCCTCGACATTGCCGACGTACCGGTCCTGAAACTTGCAATTGTCAAACAGCAATTGCGTATCCCGGACGAGATCATTCCCCTTGCCGTCCTCGCTGCCGATATTCATCAGGCCGACGGTCGGGTTCTCGATCCCCATGATGGTACGGGCGTAGATTGAGCCCATCACACCGTACTGCAACAGATGCTCCGGACGGGCAGCAGGGTTCGCCCCCACGTCCATCAGCACCGCCTTGCCCTTGAGTGTGGGCATCTGCACGGCGATCCCGGGGCGTTTCACCCCCTTGAGGAACAGCCGCGTCCGCAAACCGGCGGCGACAACAGCTCCGGTGTGTCCGGCGCTGACGACAGCATCCACACTCTTCGCCGCCATCAACTGCCAGCAAACAGCGATTGAGCAATTCGGCTTCTTGCGCAGGGCGTCGGTTGGCTTTTCGTCCATGCCAACAACACCGTCCGACGCATGCAGCGTCAAACGCTCACCTGCAGAACCCGCTTCGGCAACCAGCGGCTCAAGTGTGGGAACGTCGCCGACCAGCACCAGTTCCAGATCAGGGAACTCTTGAAGTGCGGCAATCGCTCCTTCGATATTCGGGCCGGGAGCAAAATCCCCGCCCATCGCATCCAGTGCGATCCGCATATCAGGCTATTCCTCGGTCTCGACCAGAGTACGACCCTGATAATAGCCGCAGGTGGGGCAAACCATGTGCGACGGCACCTTGGTCTGACACTGGGGGCAGTTCGACAATTGCACCGGCTTCAGGAAATCGTGGCTGCGACGCTTGCGCGAGCGGCTCTTGGACTGACGACGATCAGGTACGGCCATGGGATCTTCTCTTTAGCGATTGCTGGCTGAACTTCACGAACCGACGGCTCGGATTGCACACGAGCCGGACAATCTGCAGAACCACAGAGACTGGCACCCGAAACGCTGCGCGAAACGGCAAACACTGAGAACAAGGCCGAAACGACGATCGTCAGCAGCAGTCTAGAGCGACTGCAGAGACACTGTCAAGAACGAGCCAGTTAACAGGAGCCCGGCGAAAGGATCGGGGCTGTGAACGCCGCACAACACGGGACCGACAGGAACAAGGGGAAGACTACTTCGCCTGATGCTCAAGAATCTGACCAATTGCCGTCGCCTGATTGGTAAACCGGCGGGCATGGAACTCAAACGTCTTCCGCTTGGGTTCGCTTCCTGCCACCTTGGCAAGACGCTTGTACTTTTCGGCCAGCTCCAGCTTGATCTGCCGTTTATGTTCCAGACACTTCGCCATGGCGTCACTGCAACTTCTAGCGGAAACACTCGATTTAATCACTAGCCCGGGAAATACTCCACCCGGGAAACCACGCATTCTAGCAGTTCGCCACCGGAACACAACCGTGAACAATCTGCCCCTGAAGTTGCTCCCCCGTCAGACGTTAGCACACTCTGGCCGGCGACTGCGCGACCCGCTCCACCAATTGCCGCACCCTGGCAGCATCCTTGATGCCCGGGGATGACTCTACGCCGCTGGCCACATCGACGCCGAACGGTCGCACATCCCGGATGGCCTCTGCGATATTCAACGGATTCAGCCCGCCCGCCAGAACTACCGGCGGCAATTCACTGGTTTGCAATTCAAGACCCAGCTCCCTCCAGGGAAGCGTCTGCCCCGTTCCGCCGTATGCAGAAGCGTCCCACGCGTCAATCAGACAAGCCGCCAGCGACACCCCCAGATCACGACAACGCTGCACGCGGCTGATCAGCGGGCCAATCCCCGCCGCCGTGCGTCGAAACGCCTGAATCACCGGCACCTGAGGGCATTCCCGCTGGAACTCTGCTACGTACTCGACGGTTTCATCACCATGGAACTGCACGCCGTCCAGTCCGATCTGCCCGATCCGGCGAACGACCTCAGGCCACGGCTCGTTGACGAAGACACCAATTTTGAATATCGACCGGGGAATCACAGCGGCGATTCGGGCAGCCTGCTGATCAGATACAAAGCGGGCAGAGCGAGAATAGAAATTCAGGCCGACCGCCGACGGACCCGCCGCTGCAACCACTTCTGCAGACGACACATCGGTCAGCCCGCAAATCTTCGTCCAGACGCGACTCCCGGCCAAGGGAGCTTGCAAGCCAGCCATAGATCCGCCACCACCCCGAGATCCGAATTCACCCGACAGTTCGTCAACCCGATACACCATCGACACCGAAGCCAGGCGAACGACAGCCATTGATGATACAGAGTTTCCGCCTGCGGCAGCTGAAATCTCACCGGCTCTGATCAGCAAAGGCGAGACGCCTCACCCAGGAATGAATACACCCCAAAAACGGCCCAAATCTTCTTCTTGCCACGCCTTCAGCCATTGACCGCCGCAACATCTGAGCCCATGTCCAAAGCTCACCCGCCGGGCGACCCCGCCCAAACCACCCAGCTCGCGGCAATCCTCAGGCGGAGCTTTAACGCCTCTATGATAGCACTCGCGGGCGAAAGATCGCAGAATTCGGGCACCAGGGCGACAATCGGGACAAGCGGTGGTGACAGGATGCAATGAGCCGAAGTTCAGGACTCGGAATCACCCTCATCCAGCCGTGTTCGCAATCGGCGCACCTCGGCAATCAGCCGGGCGATATCGGTGGGTGCATGGGCGATAAAGCAGGCATTCTGGTACCCGGGCAAACCATCCAGACCATCCTCGTTACGTTGCATCGTTACCCCCAGCAGTAACTCGGGAGACGATGCGGTTTCGATGAATTGGTCTCGATGGCACCAGGGACCAGGGGTCGCTGCCACCAGACGCCGTTCAATGTTTGCCAGTTCCTGGTCACTGAGAG
>VFQN01004408.1_pt1 | contig 18620 bp, 8 predicted proteins | sample 3512371 | NCBI WGS metagenome assembly VFQN01 (sample SAMN10412370, study PRJNA504923) | tailings metagenome | isolation source: Replicate 2 from Balatoc abandoned mine | place: Philippines: Itogon, Benguet | collected 2017-08-28 | reverse complement strand
TGAAATATCTTCCAAACCCCTAAACTTTTCATGGATTCATTTTACATCAATCGCCGCCGTTTTTTGCAAGGAACCGCCGCTTCTCTCGCCCTTACTGCTTTTGGGGCGCAAGGCATGGACATCATCCACCCTGCCAAAACCCTCCGCGTAGGGCTTATTGGTACGGGCTGGTATGGTAAAAGTGACTTATTTCGCCTTATTCAGGTAGCTCCTGTAGAGGTGGTTGCGCTTTGTGATGTTGACAAAAATCAGCTTTCGGCAGCGGCCACGCTCGTTAGCAAACGCCAAAAATCAGGTAAAGTCCCTCGCCAGTACGGGGATTATCAAAAAATGCTCGCCGAAAATGAAATGGATATTGTGCTCATCGGCACGCCCGATCATTGGCACGCTCTTCAGACCATCGACGCCGTGAAGGCTGGCGCCCATGTATACGTTCAAAAACCCATCAGCGTAGATGTAATGGAAGGGGAAGCAATGGTTGCCGCCGCCCGTAAATACAAGCGTGTTGTACAAGTAGGAACCCAGCGAAAAAGCACCCCTCACCTCATCGAAGCCAAAAAGAATATCGTTGACGCAGGTCTTTTGGGTAAAATCTCGCACGTAGAAATGTGCTGTTATTATCATATGCGCAACAACGGCAACCCACCTGTACAAGCTGTCCCTGACTTTTTGGACTACGAAATGTGGACGGGTCCCGCTCCGCTCCGCCCTTATGATGGTCTTCCTCATATCCGTTGGTGGCGTACATTCATGGAATACGGCAATGGCATCATGGGTGATATGTGTATTCACATGTTTGATACGGTTCGTTGGATGCTCCAACTAGGCTGGCCAAAACGTATTAGCTCTACCGGTGGTATTTATGTACAAAAAGAAGGAAAATCCAATATTGCCGATACTCAATCGGCCATTTTTGAGTATGATGGTCTAAACTGCGTATGGCAACACCGCTCTTGGGGTACGCCCAACAACCCCGACTATCCGTGGTCGTTTACATTGTATGGCGATAAAGGTACCCTTTGGGGCAGTACAATGGCCTATGATTTTATTCCGCAGGGAAAAGGCGAACGTATTCACAAAGATGTAGTATTTGAAAAAGAAAAATACCCCGAAGACCTAACCGAAGAACGCATTGAGCTCAACGCTGCTCCTGCTACACGACTTCATATGTTGGGTTTCTTAGCAGCTATCGAAAACAACAGTCGCCCGGTAGCTGATATTGAAGAAGGCCATATCTCAACGGCAAGTTGTATTTTGGCCAACATTTCTATGCAGATTGGCCGACCTCTTGTGTATGACCCCACAACCCGTAGTATCGTTGGAGATCGCGAAGCCAATGGCCTTCTCCAACGACCCTATCGCCAAGGATGGACGCACCCGACCCCCGATAAGGTTTAAAACTTTCAGGTCATTTGCTAGACCTTCCAAGTTTTAAAAACTTGGAAGGTCTTTGTGTTTCTTATGCTTTCCCTAATCGATAGAAAAGCACTTGGGGCAAAGATTTTAGGTTTGCACAAACATTCACAATACGTTGTCGTGTAATATCAGCCAAAGTACCATAACCCGCCTGATAAGCATCGCTATCTATCGGGCAAGGGGCAGCGATTTGCACTAATAAAAAAATTCGACGTCGGCCGTCTTCTTCGTTGAGCTGCAATACAGCCTGAGCCGTTGAACCAGAGCCAGCAAAAAAGTCTAAAATTACATCGTCCTCTCCACAACCCGCCGCGAGAATAAGGTTTTTGAGGACTTCAATATTTTTGGGGAAGTCAAAAAGCCCATGTACCTCCTTTTCATCTTTCGAAATCAACAAATCTGTCCAGTTGGTAGTGCGTAAAATACCATCTGAAGGGGGAATCCAATTTTCGACGCCCTTATTTTTGCCTTTTCCGTTGGGATTGCGGCGAATAAAGAGCAGCTTACGACCCGTCTGCTCCCAATACGCTTCCAACGACATCTTGTGGGCATATTCGGTGAGGTATTTTTGATAATTGGCCACGGCTTCCAAGCCTTTTTCTTGACTCCATTTCCATTGGCCTGTTTCGGGCGTAAAACCCAGAATATCGTATCTCATCGTAGGCCGGTCAGCATCATTCCAAAATCCCTTCCAGTAGCCCGTCGTTTGGCGTGTTTCGTTGGAAGCTCGATAAACAGGCTGAAACGTAAAAGCATCCGATTTGGCATAGCAGAGTATATGTTCAAAACCTACATTAAACGAACGCAAGCCTTTGGCCATAAACTGCCGATTTAGGTTTTTGTCGTGGCGACGCGCGATGAAGGTATTACGAAAGTTTTTTTCACCGAATATCTCATCCATCAAAAGTTTCAAATTCGCGTACTCGTTTTCGTCAATACTCACAAAGATTACGCCATCTTCCCGCAAAAGATTTTTGGCTAGTGCCAGTCGAGGATACATCATCGACAGCCACGCCGAATGTCCGTGTCCTGTTTTAGAAAAATTGTCGGCATACACAAAATCATTGCTTCCCGTATTGTAAGGTGGGTCAATGTATATCATTTTGACCTTACCAGAGTGGGTAGATTGGAGCACCCGTAAAGCTTCTAAATTTTCACCTTCTATAAATGCCGAGCTTGACATTAGCTCCTCATTATCAATTACAAGCGATTTCTTATTATACAAATAAGTCGAAGCTAGCTGTTTAATTTGAGCGCGGGCGGCAGCTTTGCCTGCCCAATTAAGTTCGTAGTGTTCGGGCGATTGGTCGTCCATACTTTCATTTTTGCTTTAGCTGCAAAAATAGTAGAAAGCTCCAATTATCGCAGCACCATCACTTTGCCACGTTGTTCATTAAAATCGGCTTCCTTACCCAATCGAAGTAAATAAGTATACTCACCAGACGCTACTTTAGTACCATTGAAAGTACCATCCCAAGGATTTTTGTAACCCTCTTTTTCATAGAATATCACTTCACCCCATCGGTTATAAACTGTCACCTCGGCATTAGGATATTTATCGATGTTTTTGATTTCCCAAACATCATTAATTTGATCATTGTTAGGACTAAAAGCGTCAGGAGGATACACAACCTGAAACACAAGAACGCGTATCGAATCCACCGAGCTACAATCATTCTGGTCTTTGACCGTCAATTTATACACAAGAGTTTGTTCAGGAGTAGCTACAGGTCGCTGTATTTTAGCATCATTTAAGTCAGTAGGGGGTAGCCATTCGTAGCTAACGTTTCCAGTGGCAGTCACGAGGGCAGGCAGTACTACCGCCGAGCCTATTCCCACGGAGATATTATCAGTAAGATTGATTTCGGGTAAACTATATATTTGAACAATCGTTGTTTTTTTATGAATACATTCTCCTTCTGTTTTTACTTCATACACCACAGTATGCCTTCCAGCTCCAGCGACTCCCACATCAAACTCTTGATTTTCAATACCTTTTCCTGAAAACACTCCTCCTAATGGCACAGCTTTAAGAGGAATTTTCAGGGCAGTATTCAAACAAAATGGCGCAATAGAGTCTATCACCATATCTACAACAACAGGAGGAAATACCCTAAAAGTATCGGAAATAGCATCACACCCATCTTTGAAAAATCGAACTTGATATACCCCAGCTTCCTTTACATAATGATTGTTTTTGTTGTTTACCATCACTTGTCCCGCTCGCAGCCATTCGTTTGAAAATCCTGTTTGAGTTTGCGTGATTAAATTGATTGAATCACTCATGCACAGTATTTTTTTGGAGGCACTTAAGGTAGGTTTATTGGGAGTAGGGAGAAAAATTACTACGGCAGTATCTTTGGTCGTACATACAAAATCAGGAGAGGTCACTGACACCACATACCGCCCCTCCTGAGTCACCGAGAGGGTGTTTTGAGATGAAGCTGTGAGTAATTGTCCATTGCCAGCCCAATTGTATTGATAAGTAGGATTATTTGTAGCTTGAAGTACACCCCGCCCTCCTTTACACAATTTTAGGGAGTCGGTTACCACCGCAAGAGGGCCGTTTGCTTTTACTACATTTACTATCTGCGAGACCGTATCTATGGAACACTGATTGGAAAAACTAGCCGAAACTTGATAGCTACCAGCCTCAGAGACTGTGATTCGGTTGTTTTTTTGATTTAAAAGATTGTTACCATTACGAATCCACTGATAAGAGATATTGGGCTGTGAATTAAAAGTAAGCTCTACGGTTTCTCCTTCACAAATTTCCACAGTAGCCGCAGGGATAGATAGGTTGGAACCCTTAAATACAGTAGGAACAGGCGGAGGCGTATTCATACAATCAATCACTTTCAATTGAAAATCTCTTCTGACTGCGCCGATTTTTACGCCATTGCGATATTCCTCGACCAATATAGCAAAAGCATAACGCCCTAATTGTGTCGCCTTTACAGTAAGCAATCCTGTAGTAGCATTGATAGTCAAAGGGGGATTTCCTTCAATGACATTGTTGAGGCTCACATTACTCGCCCATAAAACTGGCGGAAAAGGAGCCCTCGAAGTTGCCGCCGAACCGTTCGTGGAAGCATCTGTGGTAAACCCCTGTAAAGGAGTAACGAGCGAATACCGAAGTTCATCGCCATCGGCATCAGTAGCTTTCATACTCATAGCAAAAGGTTTGTTGACACAGATATAATCGCCATTTGGGAATCCAAAGACAGGTGAAGAATTTTTAAAAAATTGCCCATTTTGGCTAACCGCCGGAAATTCTAGCATAAAAACCATACCCACAAATTTTCCTTGATTAGCTAAATTATCAACCCCGTCCGTCCGGCAACATCTTTCCCATACCCCATAATAGCCCTCCAAATCATTATACAAATTGGGATTGAGCGCAATATCCAAACTGTATTGCAGGGCTTGAGTTTGGAGTCCTCCACTCCCTGCACAGGCTACATTTTGATAAACAATCGGAGTATTAGTGGCTTGAGGCAATACAAAAGTCCCCATTAATAAATTGTCTTTCCGTCTCCGCAAAAAGATAGTTACAGATTGGTCATTGTTACCACTTTGAAGAGTACTTGCATCCGCATATACATTCAACACCAACCGGTAACGGCCTTGTGTGGGCAGGGCTACCATACTGAAATCCCCGCCAAAAATATGGGAAGCTTCGCTATGGGAACTTAACAATACCAAGAACACAATCAATAAACGACACCTACGAAGGGCTGTCCTCCCAAAGTAAAAGATGTGGATTATCATAACCAAGAAAAAAGATTAAGTTTATCATAACAGAGTAAAAAAACTGAACTTATCAACTTATCGAAAAATACAGCCAGCACAAGAATACAATTATCTCAATAACACTACCTTACCCCTCAAAACTCCAAATTCTTCTGCGTGGGAATTAATCACATAGGTATATTGACCCGAAGCTACTGGCACACCCCCATAAGTGCCATCCCAAGGTACCTGATACCCTTTAGTTTGATGAAAAATAGCTTCACCCCAACGATTGTAAATGGTTACTTCTGCGTCAGGGAAAATCTGGATATTTTTAATCTCCCAAGTATCGTTGATACCGTCGTTATTGGGCGTAAATACATCAGGAATAAAAATTAAATCAACTACCTCCAATACTACGTTTATCGACGCCCGCGCGATACAACCATTAGCAGCAGTTACAGTCAGGGTATAGCTTGTATTTTCAGAAATATTGACCTTGGGACTAGCAATAGTAGCACTGCTCAAGCCCTGTGGAGGGGTCCATTGATAAGTAAATGGGCCTGTACCCTCAATAGTAGGTGTAAGCTCTGTATCGTCATTTTCGCCCACCACCACTTGAGATGGTAGAGTCACTTTGGGTGTAGATCTTACCTCCAATGCTTGGGTTTGTACTCCACGGCATCCATTTGAAGACACTATGGTATAAGTAATGGAATGACTCCCCACACCTACCTGCGACACTCTGACCTTGTTTCCGTCTACTCCTTGCCCCCCAAATTGCCCGCCAGCAGGAGAAGCGGTAAGATTTAGGACCAATGTATCATTATAACATACTGGAGCAATAGTTCCAAATGTAACCACCGGCGACAATTCGGCGGTAAGTGAAATATCATTTGAAGTAGCCGAACAATTCCCCGCAAATATCCTTACCTGGTATACTCCTGCTTGATTTGTGTAGAAATTGGGTCGAGTTTCAGCAATTACTTGCCCATTACGTCGCCATTCTATGTTATAGCCGCTCGGGGCATTAAGCCTAAGTTGAGAAGAATCTCCTACACAAAAAATATTTTTTGAAGCCGTAATCGTCGGAGAAGAGGGGGGAGTATTGAAAACTACCGCTATACTATCTTTGACACTACACACCAACGTAGCATTTCGAGCTTCTACACGATACATTCCAGGTTGTGTTGTTCGTAACCCACTCCCAGTGACTCCTGTTAGTAATGCCCCATTGCGATACCATCGATACTCATTTTGGGTAGGAGAACTCGTTTGTAACAAGGCAGTATCTCCATTACAGATTCGAGTAGTATCTGCTGTTCCAAGACTAATCTGCGGAGCTTGTCCCTCATTTACTTTAAAAATCTCCGATGTTAAAGTAAAATTACATACACCTTGCGTAGCGATTTGAACACGATAGTTTCCAGCCCTAGTTACTTTTATAGATGAAGTATTGGTGCTACCGATATTCGATCCTTCTAATTGCCATTGATAGGTAGTATTAGGAATCATTGCTGTGGCTAAGCTTACCGTCTCACCCCTACAAATTTGCAAGCCACTTTCGCCATTGCTGGAGGTCACAATGGGTACATTAGGGCTTTGGATAGATTGTATGCGCAACGTATCTAATTGGCTACAATTTCCCAAACTAGCTCTTACTTGATATAGCCCTCCTACTTTAGCGTAAAATGAGGAAGAAGTAAAGGGTAAGATTTGTCCATCTCTCCGCCACTCCAATGTATAGCCTGCGATTGAATTGACCGACAATGACACCGAATCCTTTCCACAAACAACTGACTTAGAAGCCTTTAAATTCAAGGCTGTGGGAGGTACCCTCAAAGCTATGACTACACTATCTTTTAATAAACAACTAGACAAGGCATCTCCAACTTCGGCTCTATATACACCTGGGGTGCTTGCATGGAGACGGTTGGTTTGTTCGCCACTGATAAGCGTATTATTCAAATACCATCGATGGGTTGTAGTTGTTAAATTAGTTTCTAATCTAGTGACATCACCACTGCATATCTCTATAGTCCCAGAGGGTGCTATAGTAAGGGGGCTAGTGGTGACAGTATTTACTTTAAAAATAGGAGAAGATGCCTCTGGACTACAAGCGGTTTTTACCTTTACTTGATACTCCCCTGCTTGACTAACACTCAAAGTACGACTAGTAGCATTGGGAACAGTAGCTCCATTTTTATACCATTGATAGGTCGCATTCGCAATCAAAGGAGCTGTCAATGTTTTGCTTTCATTGTTACAAAGAGTAGTTTCTCCTGTAATACCACCCACTGTGATAGCAGGAGGTGTAGGGTTATTTATGTCACAATCTCTTACTACTAGCTGATAATCTCTTCTGATCTCCCCTATTTTCTCACCATTTCGGTATTCTTCTACTAGCACCGCAAACACAAAGCTCCCCACTTTATCACTTTGCCCCGTTATCTGCCCCGTCGCAGCATTTATGCGAAGTCCTTGAGGGCTGTTGAGAGGATTGGCCGCACTATAGCCTGCGGCCCACCTCACTTCAGGGTAAGTACTTCGAGATTCCCCCGAACCCACATTGCTGTTAGGAACTTCGGTTGTATATCCTCTAAGTGGAGTTACAATGGAGTATCGTCTCTCATCACCATCAGTATCAGTGGCGGAGGCGTCGATTTGAATAGGTTGATTGACACAGGCAAATTGGGCGGCATCGGCACGCGGAAAAGTAGGGGAAGAATTAATAAAAGGTTGGTTATTGCGTATAATCGCAGGAAAATCTACTCTGCCAACCATACCTACATTTTTTCCTTCATTTTGGAGATTGATGATATTTTCAACCCTACAACATCTTTCCCAAATAATGTAATACCCCATTGGATCATTATACTTAGCAGGATCGAGTCTTACATCAAGGCTATTTACATAACTCCTAACCGTAAATAAATTGCCTACAATTCCATTGCAAGGCGTGGATGCATCTAAAGATACAACACCCAATGTTTGCGCTTGTGGCCTCGTTAGATTAAAAGATTCAACTTTCTGATGATCTCTCTTTTTAAATACATGCACTGCTATACTCATTTCAGGACGAGTTCCACCTGAATAGCTATTGCCTCCCATGATATACAAAGTCATACTTGCAAAAGTCCTTAACGAAACCCTATACATATTGGGCGTTGACAAAGCTGTTATTGTCAGTTCGCCACTATTAAGATGATCTGCCCATGCCACTTTGTTGCCAAAAGCCACCCATAGCATCAACACCATCAAAAAACCTCGAAAATTCATAGTTAGCTACCAAGGGTAAGGAAAAGATGTATTTTTGGTTAGAATAACACAACGGCGGTTTCTCAAATACCTGTCTCCACACACACCATAAGCTGCTTCGCCAAATTAGGAGAATTATAGAAGATCAGAAATTTTGTTTCCTTAATCAATACCAAACGCCTCATGTCTTTAAAGTTTCTGTACGTTGAATAAAAAAAATGACTAACCAAAGTTAGTCATTTCTGAGGCGTTTCGAAACAGTTTGTTCCTAAGATTATCAATAATTTTATCAAACGGGCACTTCAGAAATCCATCCGTGGTAAGGGGCTTACTGTTTGCTCACAAAAATCTTCATTTTCATATTTAAAATGAGCAGCCATCGCAATCATGGCAGCGTTGTCAGTACAATATTCAAAACGTGGAATGTATACCTTCCAGCCTTCTTTATCACCCAGCTCATGCAGCGCCTTCCGCAAGCCCGAATTGGCCGATACTCCTCCGGCAATCGCAATTTCTGAAATACCAGTTTGTTTGGCAGCTTTGCGTAGTTTTTGTAGTAACATTTTAATCAAAGTATACTGCACACTAGCACAAATATCATTCAGATTTTCTATCACAAAATCAGGATTATGTTTGACTTTTTCTTGTAAAAAATATAGAATTGATGTTTTGATTCCGCTAAATGAATAGTTTAAAGCGGGCATTTCAGACATAGGAAATGGGAACGCCAAAGGGTCTCCCAGCTGTGCGTACTTATCCACCAAGGGCCCTCCAGGATAAGGCAAACCCAGAAGTTTGGCGGTTTTGTCAAAAGCCTCCCCCACCGCATCATCTTGGGTTTCGCCAATAATTTCCATATCTAATGCACTGCGTATCAGTACAATTTGAGTATGGCCGCCGCTTACTGTCAAACACAAAAATGGAAAACTCGGGCGAGGTTCCTCAATAAAATGAGCCAACACATGAGCCTGCATATGATGGACTTCAATAAGCGGAATATCAAGCCCTAATGCCAACGCTTTAGCAAAAGAAGCTCCTACCAAAAGCGCCCCCAATAATCCCGGCCCTCTTGTAAAAGCAATGGCATTCAGGTCTTTTTTACTTATTTTTGCATCTTCGAGGGCTTTTTCAACTACTGGCAAGATGTGCTGTTGATGAGCCCGCGAAGCAAGCTCAGGTACTACTCCGCCATATTTTTGGTGAATCACTTGGGTTGCCACAATGTTTGAGCGTATTTGGCCGTTAGAGATAACGGCCGCCGATGTTTCATCACAAGACGATTCAATCGCCAAAATATTTGTCATTTATTGTTATTTTTCGTTTATTGTTAAAAAGTTATATATCAAGCAGATAGTTGGTTAATGTTGCACGTTTTACCTACTCTAAAAAAACAGAGCTTCATTCTGAATTAAAACCTTCACCAAGGTTTTAAAAGCCAGCAAAAGCGGCCATGAAACGTATCCTTTGGCATATCGCTAATTTTGTCTTTATCTTCTTCGTTACCATCATGATATTGGCGGAGATGATAAGTCTAAGTATGCAATTTCCAGCCATCCAAACCTTGATATTAGACTATATTACGAAGCAATTATCTACCGAATTACAACACCCCACATCCATAGGGCGAGTAAGTATCAAATGGTTTGATGCCGTTTCGCTCGAAAAAGTCAAGATTTTTGACCGCCAAGGACGTCCGATGATTCAAGTCGAACGCGTTGATGTCAACCACGATTTTTGGGGCTTGATTTTGGGCAAAGATAAAAAGACTTTTGGTACCTATCTCGACGAAGCTACCCTTTATCGCCCAGCGGTATGGTTGGTCAAAAACCCAAAAACGGGTGACTTAAACCTTGACGAATTTATTGCCCGCATCGAAGAGCTTACCGCCAATCCCAATGCTCCTGGCGTCAAAGACCAAAACGTACCCTTTGTTATCAAACAAGTTCACTTGATTGAAGGTTCTTTTCGGTGGGATGATCCGCGCGAAAGAATAATGAAAGGGCAGGCTTTTGATTATAATCATTTTACGCTCCAAAAAATCAATGCAGAAGCTCGTAATTTCTTGGTTTTGGGAGATACCATTGCAACCAATATCCAAAACTTAACAACCCACGACAAGCGTACCAACCTCACTGTCAAAAAATTAGACACTAAACTTTTATATTGTCGTACTAAATTAGAACTAGCGCAACTCAATGCCCATATCGGAAATTCCATTATTAGAAACTACATATCTTTCAATTACGACGCCCCCTCTGCCTTTGGTGATTTTAACGAAAAAGTATTGATGAAAGCGCATCTTGACAGTACACGCGTACGGTCAGAAGATTTGGGTTGGTTTGCAGATTACTTATTTACTTTGGACGAAACTTGGAAAGCCCACGGCGATTTTTTAGGAACGGTCAATGATTTCAGATGGTCAAATGCCGATTTACAATTTGGTAAAAATAGCCGCCTAAAGGGCGACATTGGTTTCAAAGGTGTGACTGAGTTTTATAGTTCTTTAATGAATTTTGACCTCAAAAACTCACGCGTCGACGCTTTTGACCTGTATCAATATTACCCCGAAAAATCTTTTAATGATTTAGTACAGAAATTTGGCGTAGTCGATTTTACTGGCACGTATTTAGGCACCGTCGAGCGTTTCAAACTCAAAGGAAATTTTCAAAGTGCTTTAGGACAAATCAAGGTCAAAGACCTCCAAATGAACCTTGCCCCTTCAGTTCCTACTTACACGGCTGATATTTCCGCCCAAAATTTTGAACTAGGAAAAGCCCTTGATGACGAAGAGTTTGCTCAACTTGACATAGAAGGCAAAATCCAAGGAAAAGGATTTACCGTTAAAAATGCCTCACTCAATTTTGACGGACGCTTGCCCAAATTTCACTATAATGACTACGATTATCGCAATGTATACTTGCGAGGCAATATGCAAAATAAGTTTTTTGAAGGGCTCATCGTGGTCAATGACTCTAACTTGTTAGCAAACGTAGACGGGGTTTTTGACTTTTCTAAAGAAAAATACCTGTATCATGCACGTGGCAAAGTAGAGAGAATCAATCTACAGCCCCTCAATTTTACCAAAGATTCGCTATTGATTCACACTGAGCTGGACGTCAATCTAGAAGGCAATACAATGGACGAGTTAACGGGGCATGCTACGTTTTTGAATAGTTATGCCACGCTCAAAAAACGTAGCTTAGTGGTAGATACGCTGGTGATAGATTCTCATTTAGACGACAAACTTCGCCGCTTGTCTATTTCGTCCGAATTCTTCAATTTTCAATCCGAAGGCGTATTTCAACCTACCAAAGCCGTCAAAGATTTACCCCAACTTTTCAAAGAATATAAAATGTATTTTTTGGGTGACGAGACGGCGCGAGCGCAATATTATGCCCAAAAGAAACTCAAAAACATACTCTCACCACAGCGTTATAGCGTAGATTATTGGTTACGGTTCAAGAAAATGGACCGTTTTTTGGCTTTCCTCTATCCTGATGGCGCGATTTCGAATGGCTCAGTGGTAGAAGGGGTATTTACCATCGACAATACCTCCATTTTCTCCATGACGGGACGATTGGATACCCTCAAAATTGGGAACAATACTTTCTATCAATCAGAAATTGATCTTAATACGTCCAAATTCCCCAATAGTCCGGAGGTTTTCGCGTCGGCAATTATTAACTCTGCGAAGCAGCAACTTGTAGGCATTGCCCCCACCGAAAAAATGGCCATTGAAGCCGCTTGGGACAATGACCACATCAATTTTAGGAGCAATTTGCGTCAGCAAAAAATGCCAAACCGTGCCACGCTCAACGGAGAATTACGCTTTGTGGGAGATTATTTGTATTTACAATTCAAAAAATCAAAGCTGCGGCTGCTTGAAGAAGACTGGAACTTAGATGCCAACAATCTTATCTCTGTGTATGGCTCCGAGGTTACGTTTAGCAACATCAATCTTAAAACCAAAGACAAAGACCAGCTTCTATCCCTCAACGGTGATATTTCAAAAGACACCCTTAAAGCACTTGCTTTTGAAACTAAAAACTTTGAATTAGCGACCCTTAATCCAGTCTTGAACACCAACTTGGGAGGGGTAGCCAATGGTGCCATCATGATAAGTGATGTATATCGTACGCCAATTGTAGACTCCAAAACGGAAGTCAAAAACCTTACTTATAACAATTTCCTAATGGGTAATTTAGTAGGCCGAGGCGAATGGGATCCTATCGACAAACACTTGCATGTAGATGTACATTTGGACAAAGAAGAAAAAAGGTTAATCTCGGTAAATGGCACTTATACCCCAGACTTAACCAATAATGAGCTGAATCTTAACGCAAATTTTAACGAAACCGATTTGAATTTGCTTGAACCCTTTTCGAGGGGTTTGGTCTCTAATATTACAGGTAAAGCGGGAGGAATGGTGGCTATCAAAGGCCCTTACAATGCTCCCGTATTGGATGGGGTGATTGACGTTAAAAAAGGACGCCTAACATTTGATTACCTCAAGGCAGTTTTGTCCTTTGAAGATAAAGTATATTTTGGTGAAACAGATATTCGAGTCAAAAACCTCCGCCTTACTGACCCTGAAGGCAACACTGCCACTTTGCGCGGTGGCGTCTATCACAATAGTTTTACCAAATTTACCTTAGGTTTTGACGCAGATATGCGTAATTTCAAAATCCTGAATACGACCATTCGCGACAATGAGCTCTTCTACGGCAACGCTTACGCCACCGGAAAGGTAGAGGTATTTGGCCCAATCAACAATTTCAAAATTGATGCTGACCTCACCAGCAATCGAGGTACCAAAATATACATTCCGCTGGATGGTGCAGCCGAAGTAGCCTCCGAAGATTTTGTACAATTTGTATCTTCTACCTCCGATACCACAGCCCAAACAATCGCCAAAACAAACAAGATTGTTAGCAATGAAGAAGACATCATCAAGATGGATTTGCGCCTCAATATGACCCCAGATGCCTATTGTGAAATTCAGTTTGACCGTCAAACGGGCGATGCCATCAAAGCATTTGGAAGTGGACTTATCAACCTCAAAATAGATACCCGTGGCGAATTCAACATGGCCGGTTCTTACGAAATCCAAAACGGAGATTATCTATTTACGTTAAAAAATGTCATCAACAAAAAATTCCAAATCCAAAAAGGAAGCCGAATTTCATGGACGGGCGACCCTTATGGAGCCACGCTCGACGTAAAAGCTAGCTACATAAGCAATGCCTCCCTTGCACCTTTGTTTCAGACTAGTACTACCAGTACTACTTCCAACCTCAACAATCGCAGCGAACTTATTTCAAGACGCTACCCGGTAGAGGTTACTATCGCACTGAGCGAGCGAATGCTTTCGCCCCAAATCGCCTACGATTTGAAGTTTAAGGAATACCCAGCAAGTGTGCAATTTGAAATCAATGCCGTAGAAACTCGCCTCAAACGCGACGAGCAATACCTAGCTCAGCAAGTCAGCGGAATGCTTTTATTTGGGCAACTCATCTCTAGTCAAAACGATTTTTTGACTCAATCTGGTGCTTTAGGGCTCAATAGTGCCAGTGAGCTTATCACAAGTCAGCTTAGCAAATGGTTATCGTCCGTAAATGAAAACTTAGAAGTAGGGCTTTCGGGTTTTAATTTTACTGACCCCAATGCCATCAACAATCTTCAGTTGCGCTTTTCGTATCGTTTTTTCAATGACCGCTTCCGTATCACCCGCGACGGCCGCCTTTCCTATGGGCAAAATCAATACGATGCCACCAACCTTCTTTTAGACTGGACTTTGGAATATTGGCTTACGGATGACGGTAGTCAACGCCTACGCATGTATAACCGCAATGTGCAGAATCAGTTTACTTCTACCGCCGGAACCCCCAACGCCGTTTCGTACGGAGCTAGTTATTTGTTTACTCGCAGCTTCAACAGCTTTAGGATATTTGGCCCGAAAGAGTCCCGTACCGAAACTCCCCCCAAGACAAACTCGGGCAGGCTTACTACTTATAGGACTTCCGTTGAACCTTCTGCCAACAAGCAGTAGTCACAAATTATGACCGACAAAGCTCAGTATTTTATAACTTGCAGTTTCTATTTACTTTTCAATAAAAATATCTTATTCGATGAAGCGTTGTTTAACCAAATAATAAACGCTTTATACGTTTTTGAGCATCCACATGGCATCTCTCTTTTTCTGGAAAAATTGGCATCCCACCCAACGATTTTTATACCTCACTTTTTTTGGGCTTCTTGTTTTTGGACTCGCTTCTGTTTTATTTTTTCATTATCGAGGCCTCCAAAACACCGTAAGCTGGCAAGTATTAAGCGAACTTGATGACGTAACTGTACAGCTCGATAGTCTCACCGTTAAACAAGATATAGCTTCTGTCTCACCCCAAGATTCTGCCCCCTCTCAAATTGCACTCTTAGGAAAAGCATACTTACTCAAAGAGCAATTCGTACCTGTGCAATCAGATTTGCCAGCTTGGCTCATATGGGGCTACGTCGGGTTGCTCTTGGCAGGCGTGATACTACTCCTTAGTGCATTGTCGGCATTACCAAGGCGATGGTATATTGGCTCAATGATGGTTTTTATCAGCCTCATAGCATTGTCTCATTTGGAAGTTTTACAGCTTTTTGGTTCCGACAAATCTCTTGGATTTGGCATCATTGCGGTAGTCTTGGGAGGAGCAAGTTATTATTTTCAGGCTTTCAGGGAAGATATGCCCATGATACAGCGTATTTTCATCTTTTCAGGGATTGTACTTTTGCTTACGCTAGGGTTTCATTATTTTGCTCAGGTACCTCAGGCGGCGTTTACTTTTACTGCTTATTCTTTGCTCCCAATGTCGATAGTAGCGTGTTTGCTTATAGGCTGGGTATCTATCGAAATCATCAGTGGTTTTGTATATGTCACTACCAATTCACGCACAGGATTTGGCAAAAATAGTTTAGTCAATTTTTTATTTTTGACTGGTCTTTTTCTTTGTACACTTCTCTTGCTTTATCTCAAAATCACTCGCCGTACCGACGACAGTCTAGGGTATTTCAGTCCTACTCTCTTGGGCGTAGTAAGTATAGTGCTAGGGCTTTGGAACTTACATAAACGCACCGACTCTTTCCTACCTTTCAAAGAAATTGGCGTTTGGTTGTACCTCGGAGTAAGTCTTATTTCGACGGCAGTGCTGGGTTTTGTGGCTTTTACTCACAACAATCCCCTCATCGAAGTTTTTGAAGATGCTATTGTGTATACTCAACTAGCCATCGGATTGGTTTTTACGGCTTATATTGGGCTCAATTTTTGGCCTTTGTTCAAACAAGGCAAAGCTGTTTACAAAGTCATTTACAAACCCATACGATTTCTTCAATCCCAAGCATGGATGATTGGCGGTATGGGTGTAGTGGCTTTATTGTCTTTCAATCGTTTTTATAGTTTTGACCAAGCGCAGGCAGGTTATTATAATACCTTAGGAGACCTTTATACCGCTACCGGCGAATATGTCATTGCCGAACAATATTACCAACTTGCCCTCGAACAAGACTTTCAAAACCACAAATCTGGATTTGCCTTAGCATCTTTGGCCTTACGACAAGGCGATAGAATAAGCGCAGGAGCTTATTTTCAACAAGCTTTGCACAAAGATCCCACCCCTGAAGCTTATGCGGGGCTAAGTCAAGCATTGTTGAACGAAAACCTGTTTTTTGATGCTGTTTTTAATCTTAGAAAAGGCATCGCCAAGTTTCCTAACAGTGGCGAACTTCAAAATAACCTAGGCTACCTTTACACCCGAACCACGATTGCCGATTCGGCCTATTATTATTATGAGTTAGCCCGCCAAAACGCCCAAAATACCAGCGTAGCTGAAACCAACCTTTTGGCATTTTGGGGTAAAGCTCTTAGCTTAGATTCATCCAGAAGCGTACCAAAAGGGCTCAGTGTTCAGGATTTTGAAGAAACAAAGCTTCTTCAAAATCAATATCCCAGTCTGTCGCATACGGCCAATCGTCTGGCAGTAGCTCAGCTAGTTGGGCAAAAAACCAATGCAAGCCCTATCGACCACCTTCATCTTTCTACGGATTCTGCTTTGAGTGTCAACAATTTTGCCTATCTCTATAATTTCGTTCAATACACCAGTGATACTAATTTAACGTCCTTTCTGCAAAAATTAGAGAATACTGGCAACAACGGCAATTTTTACAATGAGCTACAGCTCGCCAGGGCCTATTCCCAATATAAGCACGACAAAATCGTCGCCTTTGATATTTTGGCGGCTCAAAGCATAGCCGATACTTCAAAAAAAGTAGCACTAGCTCGTCAAACGTTACAGTTTTGGCTTATTAAAGAAAACCTCCAAAAGCCCATTTTACTTACTTCTCTCAAAACCGAAAATGACTATTTAGGAGCAATACGGCAAGCCCCTTTTGACACACAACTGTTGAAACAAACTCAAGAATACTTCAACAAGCTCAACAAGCCCCAAATCCCTTATCAAGCCCTGTTAAACGCTCTACGTTTTCATCGCGACTCTCCCGCTATTCAAAAATTATATGTCTTGCAAGCCCTGCATCTACGCCTCACCGACTTTGCCGAAGATGCCATGCGTGACCTATTTGCTATTACAACTCCTGCCGATTATCAAGAATTTCAGAAAACCTATCACGCTCAGCGCGCACTCATCGAAAAAGAACGTGAAAGTTTTAGGTGAAATCAGTATTTTTACTCATTGGTTTTATTACCCTACAAACCATCCTGTTAACTTAAAAATAACCACTCTTTATGTGGAAAGTTCTAGCCACGGGCTTGGGGATTTTAGCTGTTTTATTCAGTTGTGTATTCACTTATTTTTATTTCAAATACTTACGTTATGAGCAAGATTTCGTAGCCGAATATTTACTTAAAAATCCCAGAAAATGCGCAGTTTATTGGACCAGAAATGATTCCCTACTTGTAGACCACCGTTCGAATGAAATGATGACCTTGGGCAGCGTGTCCAAAATCATCATTGCAATTGAGTTTGCTCAACAAGCATCTGCCGGAAAAATAAAGCTTAGTGAACCGATAAACATAGGAGAGTTAGCCAGATTTTACATAGATGACACAGACGGAGGGGCCCACGGAGCATGGCTAGAAGAAGTAAAAAAAGCGGGGCTTGTCACCAATAGCACGGTTCCGATGATAGAAGTCGCCAAAGGCATGATGAGATATAGTAGCAATGCCAATACGGAGTATTTGATGTGGAGACTTGGCCTCAATAACATCAACGCTAATTTACAAAAATTAGGTTTAACCAAACACCAACCACTCTATCCGTTTGTATCTGCTTTGTATGTATGCTCGGAAGAAAAATCTGCCACGGCTCTCAAAAAAATGCCGATGACACTGTATCTCGAAAGAGCTAATAAGTATTTTGAATTACTCAAAATTGACACCACGGTAAAGTCAAAATTCAATCTTGCCCACATCCCGCTATCGGTACAAAAAGAATGGTCGGATAGGCTCCCTAGTGCTACCGCTAAAGAATATGCCAGTGTGATTGAAAAAATTCATGATAGAAAATATTTTGATACTACCACTCAAAAAACCTTAGTAACTTTGATGGAATGGCCTATGCTCAATCCTCAAAACAAGGAGCGGTTTCAAGTCTATGGGGCCAAAGGAGGTGCAACTGCTTTTGTACTCAATTATGTTTTATACGCCACCGACAAACAAGGCAATCGCACCAATATAGTTGTATTTGCTAATGACCTGGGCGTATTTGAACAAACCCTGTTACAAGCCGAACTTCCCTTATTTATTCAGCGTATTTTGGATAATAAGGCCGACTCCCAACAAATGAAAATTATTTTAAACAAAATGAAGGATAAGTAAAATCGAATCATCATACAAAAGCAAGCTACCAAAGCAGTCATGAAAATCATCGAAACCTCGCATATCGCTAAGCGCTACATCATGGGTAGTGAAGTAATTGAAGCTCTAAAAGACGTTACGATTTCGGTCAACAAAGGCGAATACGTAGCTTTTATGGGTCCGTCAGGTTCTGGAAAATCTACCCTCATGAATATCATCGGATGTCTCGATACTCCCACTTCTGGCCAATATATCCTCAACAGCAAAGACGTGAGTGACATGAGCGAAAACGAGTTGGCAGAAGTTCGAAACAAAGAAATTGGGTTTGTATTTCAGACCTTTAATTTGCTTCCCCGAATGA
>VFQN01004407.1_pt1 | contig 18621 bp, 13 predicted proteins | sample 3512371 | NCBI WGS metagenome assembly VFQN01 (sample SAMN10412370, study PRJNA504923) | tailings metagenome | isolation source: Replicate 2 from Balatoc abandoned mine | place: Philippines: Itogon, Benguet | collected 2017-08-28 | reverse complement strand
ATTCAGTCTATTATTCTTCAACCAATGAAAGAACTACATCACTTGGCAAACCCTTTAACTCAGCATTCGTTGTCAATCGATCCAGCATCTTCGCCTTTTCTATGGAAGGTAAGATGATCTCTTGTAACGTAGGGTCTAAACTCATTGCAACTTCATAATATTCTGCTGCTCGTGTAAATAATCTCACTTCACTGAGAGCATCACCCGCTCTCCTCCACGCCTACATGTTATTTTTTAGAGATTCATGTTGAAAGCCAGAAGTTAAAGCTTTTTCTAACCTGAGCAAAACCGGGCAATAAGACAGTTGCTAATAAGACATCTTGTAAAGCTTTCGTAAGCGAGTATTCATATAATGACCACTGGAACTTTGCTGCGGAAATCAAATCCTAAATAAGAAATGATGTTCACACGATTGATATTGAGATAGAATAAAAATGAATTTATATTGTTGCTTACATCACCAGTAGTAACAGGAGGGCCAAGCTTCTGTTCCGACCAAGTGGCTTTGAGTTCAGCCCATCGAGGCGATGCATCAAGCTGATTATAAAGAACGGAAATCTTCGAGAGGAAGTGAAGAACAGCCACTCGAGATCTACAGGAAAGAAAAAAAAGCTGATATTATTCATAGATTAATTTAATCAATAGTAAACTTACCCCCAAGAACCATCTGCCATGATATTATTGAATATTAGTGTCATCATCTCATAAGAAGGTAAAACTTGTTCTGCGATATTAAGAATATCTTTATATAATAAACTATATACCATGTAATTGATAAAAATGTCATTAGAATTAAAGAAGAATTAAGTAAGAAAACGAACTCTTCTTACCGATATGCATATGCTCTTTGTAATAAAGCTGTACCACGCATTACTAACAAGACAGGTTCTTGATTCTTATCACCAAATTCTAATGCTTTATCATAGCATTCAATAGCTTTATCAACTTCCCCTGATCTTAGGTAAATATTTCCTTCGTCTACAAAGGTATCGTTTTCGAATTACAAGGAGAGCAGAAAAAGAAAATTCAGAGCTGCTTACAGTTAAGACGCAAAACTTCTGCTGAAGTGAGATTAATATCAATTCGTAAAGAACTTCGAAGAATCTCAACAACCCTTTCTACTGATCGAACCATTGATTCCTAGAATAAAGTGATATTATATTGTAACTTTTGAAACCTTTAAAATCGGATATTCACTTACATCAATGAATTCACCTTTATTTGTAAGAATACGAATATTTGGACCTCGATTACATCTACCCAAACAATTTACTCCAACTACACTAACATTCTACAGAAAACAGATTCTAAATTATCATAGCAATGGAAATAGAAATTTCTTTTACTTGAGGTGTGAGATACGTGAAAGAAGCCATTGTAGCATCACTTCCTTTTTCTCGACAAAATCGATTTGTACAAACAAATATTTGTGTAGGATTCTTTTCTTGTGTTATCAATTGACTTGGATGAACATTATTTGTTGAAGTTTCAGCTGAGCTCATTTGCTGTAACACTTTCGATTGTATCCAATTTCTCCCAGTTGATGACAATCTCCAACTATAAATCTTCTGCTGCATAATAACCAAGAAAAGAATCAAAGTATATGAAATACAACTTCTGGACATTTTTCTTTAATAATTTCCTAATCATAGAAGTAGTAAATCTTCAAAAAATACAACCAATACAACACATTAAAGAATGAAGACTAAACTGATATATCAAGAGTTTTATAAATTTACGCTGTAAGCTGCAGAAAATATGGAAGTTTCGACAAGTAGAATGTCACCTCCTTCGAACAAGAAAACTCAAAGAAATAAATCCCCTAAGATCCAAAAATTAGTGTTGAAACTTTCTTTTTTGTGTAAGATCTTAATGAAAATAAGAAGGCGATAACTTCGAAAAACAACCTCTTTTTTCATCATCATTCCTCGTGCACCGAAATCGGGTTTCGCACGCTATTCCACAACGATTAAGAGATGTTGATGAATCCTTTATTTGTGACATTCGCAATACTATTTGTTGTATTAGGAAAATCCTCTGCAATAAAAAGTAAAGATAATGGAATTGAAATTTTATTAGCTCAAGTGAAAGATGGAATTTCAAAGATCATATCATCATCTTCTTCTAAAACTGATAAAGAGAAGATTCAACTCTTAAGAAAGACTGGGATTGCTCAGGTGAAAAAAAATTAATAACGATTGTTTTATTAATTCCCGACTAACTCTTTTATTCTGCTATTTAGATTATTAATTTAAAAGGTACCAGCAACTCTCGCGTCAAGTTTAGTGGAAGTGGTAATGAGACCTACCTCCCTGTCGTTCAAATGCATGGGATGGGTGATTGGGCAAAAGATCCCTTTGGTATGGTTCCTTTAGCTAAATCCATTTCCGAGTATTTGGGTGGAGTCTATGTGTTAAATGTTCAGATTGGAGAGACTAGCATTGCTGATATCCTCAATGGATTTATTATGAACCTTGATGATCAAGTTGATTACTTCGCGAATGTTGTCAAGAATGATCCTAATCTCGTTAATGGCTTCAATGCCGTAGGATATTCTCAAGGAAACCTTTTAATTCGTGGTTATATTGAGCGTTATAATAATCCTCCTGTGAAGAACTTTATCTCCATGCATGGTCCTCTAGCTGGTGTTGGTGCCTTCCCTGGATGCACCCTTGACCATAACTTCTGTCGTGCATTTTCTGAGGTATTAGGTGCTCTTGCTTATCATCCTACCGTGCAGGATCATTTAGCTCAAGCGAATTACTTCCGTGATCCTTTCCGCTCTAATGACTTTAAATCTGGTGCTATCTTCTTACCTGATATTAATAATGAAGACACTTCTGTTAACCAAGCATATAATACGAATTGGTTAAGTTTGGAGTCTATTTGTCTTGTGAAAGCGACAGGAGACACTGTCGTCATTCCAAATGATTCTGAGTGGTTCGGATTCTTCCAAGAGAATTCTTTTGATGATATCTGGTCTTTCAAGGAAACACCATGGTATCAAGGTGATTTATTTGGATTACAATCATTGGATAAAGCTGGTAAAGTGTTTTTTGATACCACGTCAGAGAATCATCTTGACTTTGATACTGACTATCTTCTTAACTTAGTTGGTACTTACTTCACTTAAAACTCTCTGATGAGAGAGAAGACCTTCGTCTTTCCTCATCTTCTCTCGAACAAAGAAAATAAACTCATCATAACACATATATATTGTCATCCTTATTCATAATTCAGTTTTTAGTATTATGTGTATTCAGTGTTTGCGTTTCTGCTTCATGCTTCTTGAATCGCAATTTTAACAGCTTGTTGTTTCATCAAAACAAAATTAACTCACAACTACCTTTCTTCCTCTTCTTCTTTGGAGTTATGAATATTATTATATAAAATATCAAATATTATTTCTATTAGTATCGACCATACGTCAACTCCCTATTACCATTGAATTCGAATATGAGGAGATTGTCTTTACTTAATAAGTTAATAAAGGTTGGATGGGGGAAAAGGCCAAAAAAGTATCACTACTCAGACAACTACAGTATTGACGAATGACAAGCAATGAGAAGTAGGTTCGTTCAGACTCAATTGAAGAAGACTCACAAACCAGAAGATCCCAAAAAATAAAAAAAGAAGAAAGGAAAAGAAAGGTAAACAAAGAAATAAGCTGCATCAACCATCACACAGTAACAAGAAGAGAGGGGTAAACACAACTAAAGCCAATATCATACTACACTACAACAAAAACAATAATAACTTAAAAGCTAATCCCTATTACACCTGATAAACTATTATCAAGAACTATCAAAATCAAAGCACTTCATATCTGATCTCACTTAATGTTTTCTCTCATCCATAATCTAGATGACATCATCAGCATCACTAACTCTCTATTTTACACTTCTGATAGCTCAATACTCTCTGAGGCGACAGGAGATGGAATCAACACCTCATCAGAAGAATATGCCATCTGATGGTGACTACCTACACTATTACGATTCATCGAATGACGGTTAATCGAATGTCGATCAACGGAATTACGATTAATCACAAGAGGTAATGATTTCTCTTCATCATTCTCAGCTGAGAATTCAATCAAATTATCTGTACTCACAGCACCTAAATCAATACTTCCTCGACTACTTGCTAATGTACTATTACTCTCTCGAGCTTTCTTTTCGAAATCAATCGCTTGTTGTTGCTGTTGCTTAGCACGATAATAAACAATTAAATATATTCCCCAAGCGATAATTACAAAACCAACTACTACAATCACTGCAATCATATAGTTAGGCGGGTTATAAGACCATGATGATGACTTGCTCTTCGAGTTTGAAGCAGTATCAACAGGACTTTGTGTTGGTGTAAGAGAAGGAGAAGATGCTTGAACTTCACTAATAATTGTATGAAAATTAACAGAATTACTAAATCCAGCTGTTGATAAAGCAGTAATGAGACTTTGTAACATTTCAGTGCTGAATGCACCACTAACAAACTCATTGACTGTAACACGAATAATACAAACTTCATCATTACTTGCTGCGCTATCACAGTCAGTGACAATCTGACTTACTGAATTACTTTCCCAGCTACCTGTTGTTCCGATGATTCCAGTGGAGGTTTGCTGTGGTAATTGAATGGGTTTAGTTGTTAGATCCCAAGTTAATTTGCTTGTTATAGAACTCGAAGAACCTGACATAGCAGCATAACCAAGTCCTCTTACTGCAGCTAAGGTCACCGCATTCCAGGTATTTTCTGTTGGAATGAATACTTTTGGAGCATATCCAGGAAATAATTTTTGAATCGCTTTCTCAGTAGCTTGAATCTCAGCCTTTGCTTGTGCAACTGACGTAGCAGCACCAAAAGAATAGGTAGCATTACCCCCTTGCACAGCGAGTGAACATTTATCACTCCCAATTGATACACATCGTTTTAAAGCATTTAAGAGGTTCACATCTTGTCCTGTTACGCTATTTCCAATGATTCCAGCAGTCACAGAGATACTGTGATCAAGGAAGTAGCTTAAGAGATTTACTTGAGTAGCAGAGTTCTTTGTATCAACAATGTTATCTAAACGAAAACTAAATCGCTTCGTTTTCTTTACAGTTGGGGCATTAGTCGGTTGAAGGGTCGGATTTGCCGTGACAGGAACTAATGTGGTAGGTGCAGTGGTTGGTAAAGCGGCAGGGGTAGTGACTGTAGAAGTTGGAATCGCAGTTGGGTTAACAATCGGAACTGCATTCGTTGGTGAAGCGCTTGATTGAATGGTTGGAGATGCAGTCACGCCAATTGTGGGAGGATTTGTACTTGCCGCTGTTGGAAGAAACGATGGAGAACTAGTTTTGGTAATTGTTGGAGTTATGGTCGGAAGATCGGTCTTTGAAACAGTTGGAGAGATTGTAGGACTTCGAGTAACTGTTGCAGTCGGACTCAGAGTCGGAGATTTTGTGGGTGCCGCAGTGGTGGAAGTAGTTCCTTTAATCTCATTAATAAGAGTATGGAAGTTGATAGATTCAGTAAAACCAGCTTCATTTAGGGCATCAATAAGTTCCCCCAACATTTCTATCGTATATGCGCCTTGTGAAAATTCATGAGGATGTGTCATAATAACGCAAGTTTGTCCTAATGCATTGACAGCTTCACAATCTGCGACAGTTGATTCAATCGGGTAAGCAGCCCAAGCACCTGAAGAAGTATATAATGCAGTAGTTGTATGTTGAGAGAGTTGTAAAGGATCGCTAGCGGTGTTCCAGATCAGATTAGAGTAAGACTCAGTGGATGCAGAGACAGCCGGATATCCTAACTGTTTTGCTGCTGCTAAAGTGTATTGATTCCAACTATTTTGATGAGGTACAAACAATTCCACTTTGTAGTTATTGAATAAAGTATGAATTTTGTCATCGCAGGTCTTCATGCGATTGTAAGCCTCAGCTGTAGAGGTGGCACTTGCGTAAGTGAAAGTTGCATCAGCACCATGATTGAACAACGCACAAAGATCTGGTCCTAAACTGGCGCAACGTTGAAGAGCAGTGTATAAAGGAACATCTTCACCAGTAAAATAATCACCAATGATACCGGCACTGACAGCAACGCCTCGATCCATGAAGAAGTTCAACATCTCAATTTGGATGTTAGAGTTATAATAGTCTTCAATATCATCTAATCGAAAGATGAATCGCTTTTGGGCAACACATGAAAGAAAAATCTGCAATAAACCAAAGATCAAAGCCTGAAAAACTCTCATTTCTAACTCCAAAGCAACTTTTAATTAATCTTTATCGAATGAGAAATGCGGAACATTCCTTGATTTTTAGTTCCGTTGAAAACCCATTTCTTTGTCCGTTAGAACTATCAAAAAAATAATAATAAGAAGTAAAAAGCGCTTTTTACGTGAACGTTGATAAGTTAGCGGAACACTTCATCTATGTAGTGTTCTGTTGAATTGAAGCAAAACCGTAGAAAAGCAAAGCGGAATGAACTAAAACTCCCCCGAAGAAGGTAGTGAAGATGATTTGTCATATGTAAATGGCTCGTTCTTAGACCGGTTCATCATTTCTTGTTTAGACACTTTAATTCATCCGAATTATATACTCCCTCAATTTGTTTCTCTATCTCAAGATAGGAGGTGTGACTTCTTTTGGTTCGTTATTTTTGTATGGAGTGATAAAAAAGAACCTATAAGAATACATTCCTATTGCTTTTCCTAGTAGTTCCATAGTTTTTTTTGATTTGTTGTTGTCACTTCCTTTAGCCTTACCTCTCGCGATATCAATTTTATTGATCAGCGATTCTATCCATCCCTCTCTTATTTTCTCTATTGCTGTGTTTTCTTAGATCTCTCTTGTCCTCCTCCTCGTGTGAAAGAATGATGGATGTTAGTTTAACTGCCTATATTCATGCGAAGAAAAAGTTCTCTTTGCATTTGTTAATTCAAGCGTTTTCGCGATTATGTTTGATCCAGTTGAATCAAGGATACTTAACGAATGAAGACATTTTACAATGTGTTCAATTCGCATCACCACAAAGTTCGCCTGAAATGTTACATGCTCATGCCTCACTAATTCATGAAGGGGCAATTGTTCCTTCCACTTTAAGTGCAAGTAATCCAACACCAGTGATGAAAATTTCTTCAAATTTATTGGGAAATGAAGGGAGCTTCATTCGTTCCTTATTGGAGGTGATGTATTCTCATAATGACGGAGCCGCGTCCGCTGCAACGATTGAAATGTTCCAAGCCGAAGCTGTTGGTTTTCTGAAGCAACTTTCAATAAATCACGTGCAAAATCAACAGAGCAAATCTCCCGTTGAGCCCAATTTCCGTTCTTATCACCGAGCATCACCTGAAACTACGCCGATGTCTGGACAAGGATCACCCGCAGCCATGTTCATGGATCAGCGACTGCCAAAAAGAGATCATTTTGCTGTGAATCACCACACCGCTCGAGCGTTTCCACTTTCAAGCAATATGATTCATTCTCGTCGAAATGCTGGCCCAGCAATCTCTTCGAGTGATTATGATTTAGAGCGCACTGATGCTGTCTCAAGATTATTAGCACAAGTCCGTAAAAATGGTATGGATATTTTATTCCCTCAAGTAACTCAAGATATGGTAAGTAAATCATCTTCGCCATGCTTTCCTTTTCTCACCATGCTTCTTCTGTATGTAGATTCTGGCGACCATATTAATTTCAGTTCAAACTGCAACAATCCCTATTCATCGTGAAATTATTGATATGATTGTTGCATTAAAAGACTCTAATATGTTTCCTGGCTTAGAGAGTGTTTCTAAAACAAAAATTCGTGGTGTTTTAGCATTACTCAAACATAGTGAGTTATTATTAACTGAAGGTAATGAAGGTGAACCAGTGAGATTATATTTTCCTGGTTTTATTCAACATTTCCATGATTTAAGAAAGGCTCATGATCAATTTTTGGTCAAATATATGCTCGAAAACAATGTTTATATTCCAAATTCTATTAAAGAGAAAATCTTTTGGTATCATGATGAAACAATGTTACCACCCGTTGAATCCATTGAACGTCAAATGTATGATCAAAATTTACAACATAAAATTGATCGAATGATTCATGTGACTGATATGATGAAAGAATTTTTACGTACTTCATTTCATTCAAGAAATGAAAATGATCCTCAGTATGCTGGATTAACTTTATCATTTAAAGCTTTACAAGTTGCTTCAACAGCAGAAAAACCTTTTCTTAAGAATAGTTCCCCTGTAGGAAGTGTGAAAGATGACTCGATTAGCAATGAGGCAGGAAAACCTTCCAATGGCGGGATTATTCAATTTCCACCGGGATTATTGAGTGCTCAACCATTACCCAATGCAACCGACGGGTTGAAAAGACCTGAAAGGGGTTTAGATGAAACTTTAACACTTAATGACTTACCTGGTTTAAAGACTTCTTCTCCTACCATTTCTGCCGATGGTTCCTACAACAACCCACCCCTACCGAGTCAAACTCTTGCACCACTTGGAGCTTTGATTATTGAGCCCCCTACTGCTGGTTATTCTTCCATGAACTCGAGAACGAATCGTTCTTCTGGTCCACCTTCACCAGCTTTATCTTCAATTTTAACTTCCTCGCCACATGCACAAGGTCACTCAGCATTAATTTATGATGCTTTGCTATCCGCCAACAATGTTTCTGGTCGACCATCCAATCCTGGAAGTTACCATCAAGGAGGGAGAGGAGGGGCTTACACTCACCAATCTCGTGGATCGCCTTTGCATACCCAAAGAGGATCATACCACCAAAATCATAATCCTCCGACAGATGAGTTAAAATTTAGCAGTTATCAAACTCATTCCGCTCACCCAAATAATTATCCTCGTTCCCATTCGGGTGTTGGTGTTCCAGGTCGAGGGAGCTATGGTGATAACTTTCAGCATTATCCTCCTCGTTCCAATTCATCTCCTTCACAAAAGAATCTTTCAAGCCATTCAAATTCCTATAATTCATACGGACAACCCATCTATCATCAACAGAAACAACAACCGCAATGGAAGGATTTCCAATCAACTCAATTGCCCAATCCTCCCCAAAGAGGAACATACTCGAACAGTTTTGCGGGTCTTAATACTGCGACGGTTGCGCCGTTGAGTCAAAATAACTACCCGCCACAATCATCTTTTCAATCTTCCTTCTCATCTCTACAAGATAATTGGGAAAATGAAATTTCTTCGAAACAAAATTTTAGCCCTTCCAATCATCTCTTCACAAATGCTACAAGCACGACTCCAACAAATTTACTTGCCACTCAAAACTTTCCAAACTTTGGAAGAAACAATAATAACTTCTATGAATCAAATAATAACAATTCTTGGCAAAATTAATTTGCGTGCTTTATTATCCTTCCTTTCGAAATAGAACTTTCTCCTAAATAAAAGATCATTAGGTTCTCTTTTTACCTGAAATAAATTATATCTCAATCGAAAGTTCACTTAGAAGTTCTATAAATTACAAGTGTATATTATATATTATCATTCATAAATTGCTCTGTTCATTAAAGTAATAAATTTACTATTTGCAGACTTTAGAGACTTTTTTCTTTTCTTTTTCTTTTGGGATTTTGAAGAAGAAGGTTTGCTCTGCACTTGCCTACTCTGGAGATGGAATCAACTATCTTTTCCTTTCTATTCGAATTACTCATTATGGAAAAAAGAAGAAAAACATTACTTAGACACTAAAGACTGTTAATCCAAAAGATTGTACAAAGATATTCTCGCTTCGTTGATATTAGTCAATATTGACTCATTGTTCCACCCATATTCTTTTTTTTATTATTATAAATTGTGTAGAAACTTGTCTGTCCCCCCCTATGCATTCATTACCAATTCAAGCTCTGCTATCTTCTCGATGATATTTAGAGTCTCTCAACTCTACCATTGTTCTTTTTCTTTTCTTCTTTGCTTCCGTTTTTTGTTTGCTAATTTCTCAGTTCTGCTTTACAATTTATATCACATTATCTCATCACAATTACACCTACTCCTTGCTTTCTGTTGTTAAACCTTTCGATTCTATTGGATTGTCGTTCAATTAGAAGGCATTGAGATAGTTGATGATGGAACTTGGAAATTGACACTGCTAGAAGTCAAGAGATAAAAAGAGGATAGCCTTTTGATGTTCTTCCACCAATGTTTTATTCACATTTGTTTGCTTTTATTTTTTCTTGATAAATTTTTGATGATGGCAATTTCATCCGTTGTCGTTGTCAAAAATTTTCACTTCACTCTTTCATGACTATTTGTTTCTTTGTCTCATCGAGAAAAACCCTCGGGTTTTTGCATTTCGCTCTCTTTCTTGGATTGTTTTTTTTTTATTTAAGTTGCATAGTTTAGGAGATTTATCATTGGTAATATCGAGAGGGGTATGTATCTACTTGAATAAGAAGAAACGACGAAAGAATGTTTTGTCCACTACGTTGACACAAAACTATTGTCCTAATTATGCACTATCAACTTCTTCTTGAGTTCTTTTTTGTCTATAGGAGCAATCTATCCAGTCATTGAAAAATAGTCATGTAGTTCGTTGCATCTTAAAAATAGCCCTGTAGAATGAATATTCTAACATTTTCGCTTTCATTCCTTGAAGATGATATTTCACTTTCATCTTCACTACAAAGTGAATCGAAAGATTTCGAGTGAAGGAGAGATTGTTGGAAAAGAATTCTACATTGTGTGTTTGAAAGTTATTTATTTTGATTTATATTCATGTATTAAAAAAGTAAAATAAAATGAACAGTCATTCAATACTGTATCTTCATTGCACATCATGCACAAATTTTGTTCAGAATTTTTGTATCTTTTCAGTTATGCCAACGATACATACCGAAATCTTGAAAGGAAGAATGAAATTTTAATTTATGTGAATCATTGTACTCTTTATTGATCAATTGTGAAGAACACTCTCACATCTCAAGAGATATATTCGCACGGAAAAAAATACCAAACGTTCTTGGATTAGATTAGAGGAAAAAACGAGAACACAAGCGATGGAGAAGTTACGACCGCATCTCCCAAATCACGTTTGAACCTCTCCAGAGGTTTGCAAATGACATTTTAGTCGAAAACTGCGGAATTTACAATTTGCGGCGAGGAAATAAACGAAAAAAAACTATAAGGCAAACACTAAATAGAGAAACAACCACCACACGCACATAAGCACAAAGAGAAGGAAGGAGATAGCAGCACAAAAAAAAAAAGGCAAGAGAAGGCAGAAAGAAATTAGGAAGGGATATCTTGCTCAAAATTATATAATCAGGTAGAAAAGGGTGTTGAATTCTTTGAGCAAAGTAACAAACGAACTGAACGAAGCAATAACAACACATTCAATCACAAAGAGAAAGAATTTTCTCAGATTTTAAACTTTAGGCTTGAATTAAGTTATTAATATTAGCTAACGTCGGATCATTCGTATCAATATCTGGTGACGATATGAATTCGTGATCACGAATGCGTGCAGGTTTATAAGGTGATTTCGGTAAATAATTTAATCCACGTTCAGTTAAAATGTTACGATTTTTTAACACATTATTTTGATGTATTGTACGATGTATCGCCCAGAACCATAATCTTTGATATCGATTTTGAATATGTTGATAACGATATTTCTTTTCTTTAATTAATTGTGCTGCAGTATATACAAAATCAGCAATTTTTTCGGCTCTTGAATTAGCTTTAGTAAATTCTTGTGCTTTTTCTATATTTGCTTTAATAATACTTTGATCTTTATCTACTGAACGCATTTCTGAATCAAATTCTTCAGCTGTAGATCTTCTACGACGAACAACATTAATTGGAACTAATGTTATTGGTGGTTCATGTAGAACAGGGAATAATTTTACATCGTCACCAAATAATGCCATAAATCCACAAAAATCTTCTCCTCCATTCGCAGAAACTGAAAATGATCCTGACGAAGGACCATTTGCTTCAGATACAGCTAAAATAGTATTATTTAATGCTTTTAATGACTCTGTTGCAGTAGTGCCATCTTTACTACCCGTTGCCAAAGTATGGTTTAATGAATTTAAATGATTTGCAATGGATGGTAATTTAGGATCATATGTAATTCTTTGTAATACATATGTAACCACTTTAATTAATGTAACCTCTAAACGTAACTTTGTTTCATCAATTTCATTCGAATTAATAAATTTATCAGATAATATTGTTGCTTTTCTTTGATTAATCTCTTCTTTAATACTATCATTTACTTGATGTAATACTAATTCATAATCTAAATAAATACGTGGTAATTCTTTTTGTTTATTTGTATGAAATGCAATAATTTCAATAGAATTTGATAAAAAATGATGATATATATCTAAATCAATCGATTGTTGACATCTCCAATAAAATTTTGAACCAGAATATAATAAACGATAATGTATACCTTCTTCTTGTTTGGTATTACGGATTTGTTCTTGTGTTATTACTGTAGCAGAATGTGTTTCAACAACTGATGAATCACCTTGTTCTAATCTACGAACATTTTCTGTATGTAAATTGGAATATTTTATATGTCTTTCTAAGAATGCAACAGATTTAAATGCCATTTTACAAATTTCACAAAATGGTTGTTGAGTAACAGAATCCCAACTATCTACTGCAATATCTGTAACATTTGGTAATTGTGCAGCAGATTTTGAAGTTAAAACGTCATTTGTTTCAGCTAATTTAACAGTACCAGCTGTTTCACGGCCTCGGCGATTCTTTGGTTCAACATCAAAGGAACGACGTCTTGTACGACCTCCACCAGCTCGACGATTGCTATTGATTGGAATATTGTTGGGGGTTTGTGAGGATAAAGTCGGAGGAGCGGAGTCGGCAGAGTCGGTGCTCTTAGTTGCTGGCACAGCGGGGGCATTAACCTTTAAGAAGGAAGCATGGGTCGGTGCGAGGTGATGAGGACTTTTCATGGAACCTTCATTGGCATTTTTGTTGTTTTGATGAGGTGAATGTGGACGATCTACTTTGGGCTTTAAGGTTTCAGCTAATCTTGCGTACTCTTGAGATAGCTTTGTCTGAATATCCTTATCAGAATGATCACCTGTTTTTAATTCAGCATATAAACCTTTTAATTTATGTGTAATAGCTTCTTTCTCTTGTGCTGAGAAATCAACTGATGAACCGCTTCCCATTTTCTAATAATTCAACTTGGGAAAATCTTGGACAGAAAAAATCTCGAATAATAAGAATAGGAATCTTTTGAACAAACTGAATGATAAGAAACTTATCAAAATGAAAATATTGTTGTGTGGAAGGAGTAAAGACTTTCTAGAAAGCGTTTTACTCTGAGAAGAGCAGAGAAAGAATCGTGCGGAGGATTTGTTGAGATGATTGAAATTGAATTAAAATCACTGAATGTAGGAAATAACGGTCGTGGGCATGGGTGGGCTTTGGCTGATTAGAATATGCTGTATAATAAAGAAAATACAATAAGCGGAACTTAAAAACTTTCATGGAACTATAATCTTAAACTCCTTCTTCATTGACTAGATTTTGAATTTTTAAAATCACCAAGGGAATATTAAGAAGACTTAATTCATTACGTGGAGGAATTAAACTCTCTCTTTCCCCATCAATACTCTCGATAATTCAGAGAAAGGGATTAAAGAGTCAGCGAAACTATAAAAGCATGGATATAAGATTGTATAGTTATATCGCGAATGGAGGAGAAGATGGTAGAACTTTTCAGGAAATCGAGGACTTCTTCGAAATGAAAAGGAATAGGCCAACTTCTTTGGAAATTCAAACTTCCTTAAATACCATGTTGAATCGACAAACAATAACATTTGAAGGAGGAAGGTACATTATGAAAGAGGCCCCACCTCGGCGCCGAAAGGAGGTTGAATGTAAGACGAGATTCGACTCACAAAGTATTCCTCTGGGCCATCCAACAGGTAGTTTCTGATTTAACGGGACGTCGACTCTAACAGTTTATAAGGTGCGAAGGCAATAGAAATAGAAATAGAAGTTGAAGAGCGGTTTGCACCAAAGGAAGTATCTCGTTATACCTTAGCCGAGCATATTCGCCTTTTTGGAGAGAATCATAGTATTGAGCTCCTTCCTCGCAAATAACTGCTATTTAATGTCTTCGGACCGATGAAAGATGAAACAGGCCACTTCTGTTCTGCCTATTGTTTATCTGCTTGTGGTGCTGCCACAACGGTTTTGTCACTCGAGATCAAAGGATATTACGAATTAGAAATTCTTTAAGGAGAGAAGGGAAAATTACTTAGTAAACGTAGCCATGCACGAAAACATTCTTGTTTTTATGCCAGATTATATTATATTACACTGTTCAATGAGTCAAAAGAAAGGAAGAAAAATAAAAACAAATGAAAATCCATGTCAAATCGATTATTCGCATAATATCATTGATGAATTTCTTTCCCGAACAACTAACTGCATATGTTGAGAAATATAATTCCTAATCAACTCAACAAATTTCCCCGTCCAATTAAATCTACTCTTCGTTTGCAAGTGATAAGAAACCATAAGCACACTATTCAATCATTTTACTCTAGCTTTCTCTTTCCTAATTCAAATACTTTAATATTTAATGTTTCAGCAAATGTTACAGAAATCTAAAAAGAAAGAAAATTGAGAAAAATATCAGGTTGATAAGAAGAAATGACTTACCAGGTAAAAGTTCATGACAAGGATCGTAAGTGAAATGATTGCTCCGACTGTGAGGACAGCACTCTCATAGAATAACCACGCAGGATCTCGAGACATCACAATTGCTGTGAGAATAACTAAAATCCAAATAGGCTAGAGGAATTGGAGAAGAAGATCAATAACTGCGCGGTAAAGAATCGAAGAAAGAATGCAACTTACATATCTATTTACGAGATCTAATTCTCTTTGACAAATATGAGACACCATTAAGTGAATATTAACTTCAGCAAACATTGAGCAATAAAAAATTGCCTAAACAAACAACAATAAATGAGAATAGGAAGAAGAGGATGATAAAGAAAGCGTGACTTACTGTAGTGATCGGATAAGTCTTGAAACCAATAGTACTATAAAGAACATAATAAAAAGAGCAAAAGAAAATAACTAAAAATGGAATTAAATTCAGCATAGGAGGCAAAAAATCTTGTTTTTGTTCACGTCGTTTTTGGATAACACGATAGATATGAACAATCATAGTAGGTACGACACAGATGGAGATGATGAAAAGCATGAGAGTAAAAGGAGAAACAGAAGGGTTTTCAATTGTAGGATAACCAACTTCTCGTAAAAAATCATTCTCAGGAAGGAGAATATGAGTTGGGAGTTGAAATAATTCCTAATTAATAATAAGAGATTAATAATGAAAAAAAAGAAAAAAAGGAAAATAGCATTACCTGATGGAAAAATTCAGTTCCAAGGAAGAAAGATAATAAACAAATACCAATAGTCATTAAAAGACCTTCTGTTGGACCATTAAAAGGAGGTAATATCATCGATCCGCTATAGTACTCCTCCCATGTTTGGAAATAGAATGGAACCCAAGAACTTAAATAGGTTATAAACAATTTACCAGACCAACCAGTACCAAGAATTGATCCCATGGATACAATCGTTACCCCAGCATTAATTGCATCACATCCATGGTCAAAGAACATTCCTAAAGCACTAGAAGATTGTGTCTTTCTGGCCTGTTTCCCATCCATATTATCAAGAGTCTGATAAGCAAAGATGGAAGCGGCATTTAGCAATCCAAGCCATCGAGGGGAAGTTGAAGGATGGAGGGTTGGATTGACAGCTAAAGTTATGGCACAAGCAGTTAGTGAGATAATCAAACCAGAGAAAGTAATAACATTTGGTGCAACCCATTGAGGTACAAATGCATCAACACAAAATTGAGCAAATGGAGAAAGAACTAAAGCATAAATTGGAGATGTGTCTCCACCATGGTACTTGTAGTTCTTAACAGCTTCTTTTTCTACTTGATTGAAGATCATGTTTAGATTCTCTGTATTGCAATTTCAAAGTGATAAAAAGGGAAACAGTTTCTAGGAAAAGGGTATATTCACTTGATCAAGTGGTAGGGACCAGTGGGAGTGGCTAATATTACTGTTTGAATCTATTATTCTCTAGATGATGGAATAGTGGTTATTGGCACAGGAGAGGTGGCGCTCAAATTAAGTTATTCCTTAGCGGCGGACATCTTGGCTTTCCGGAATAATGGGGCAAAACATGATTTTATGATTAACTGTTTTGTTGAAATGATTCTCCTGCAATTGCTTGTTCATCTCTTAATAATAGCACTTGGTTGGAGTGAAGTGAGCGAAAATTTCAATAGTTATAAGGGTCAGTATGTAGAAGATTGTGCATTGGATCGTTATTGTCGTCAAGCTCTCTCTTATAGTGTTGTGAGGGATAATTTTACTGATGTATTTTGCTTTATTGATCAACCCCCTGTTGATGCGATATGCGTATTGATAAATCCTTTTTCTAGACATTTGAAGTTTGAAAGGATGCCGTGGCTTCATCCTGTTTCTGATGAGTTATTCTGTCAAGACACTAACAAGGAGCAGCTGCTAGACATTAACTATCATTACATTCGACTTCCATTTGCCCTACCAGAAGGACTTTATTCCATTTCATTCCATCTTTCGGCACGTAATTCAAGCCAAGTGATTAAAGTTGAAGATCAACTGCATTATATCTATTCTATTGAAGATTCTTCCACTTCTTCCAACTTGCAAATACCATTCCATTATCAACTACTTGCACCTAACTATGGCTCTATAATTTCAAAAAAAGTTAAAATATTATTTTATCCGAATTTTCATGCTCTTAACTTGTACGAAGGAGTGGTTATGTCAATTGATGGAGTATTAAACAATTGGCTTGGAAATACTGCAGATATTGTTGCTACTGAGACGGATCTCGAACCGGCCAGCTGGTTCATTACTTTATTACCGATTAAAAGCGGAGAGATCGTTCATAATCTTCAGTATCAGCTCGCAGTGTCAGCATCGCCGGTGAAAGAGACTTTGACTGCATCCCTTCTCTCTCGCTCTAGATATCTTCAGAATTTTAATATATCCCCTCATTTAGAAAGCTTTATTCCTTATGAAAATATTTTTCATGGTTATCCAACCTATCATTACCTTGAAGTCGTACTAACAGATGAAGAAATTCTGCAACAACGATTATTTGTCTCACATCTTTTTAAATCCTATCAACATTCCTCGAGAGATTTAGCACTTCAACTCATTCAGGAAAAGCTTCATTGGAAAAGAAAATTACAATTAATATTTCAAGATCGTCGTTATTATCGAAAACCATCCCCATTTCTTGCGGAAAACAAGGTAAATAATGGTGAAGACAATCAAAGAAAATCCAATCAACAAAGACATCGCAAAGTTTCCACCTCCAAACAAATACCCTCTGATAGTAATGGTTTTATTAATGTTTGTATTACCGGTGGCAATGATATGGATGGACAAAAGAGAATCTGGCTTCAGCAAGCAGAGCATCTGGACGCTAATAAATACCAGTTCTATTATCTTATGTCTTTACATAACGGTATGACGACATCTCAACTCCATGAAGCGTATGACCCCCATTCAAAGAAGAATACAGTTTACTACTACCTCCAACAACTCATTCGAGAAAAGAATAGAACGAACATTCATATCGTTGATTCTCGTTATAATACTCACCTTATTTCCATGGAAGATATTGAAGATATTCCATTAGGAGAAACACTTTCTGCTGCAATGATATGGCAACAGAATAAGACGAAGTTATACGAATACCTTCATTCACGTTATGAATTAGCTGAAGGGAATTTAGAAAATATAACACCATCATGGTGTAAGTTATTCTACTCTCAAATGAAAGAAGAATTAATACAAAATCAATGTCATATGATTGTCTATGGTAATGCAAGAGGATTTAATACTGATATTTTTATTACTGATGTTTCTAGATCACTTGGTATTCCTTCTATTACTGAATTATTAAATCTTTATCTTGATGATCGTATTATACCTGACGTTATTGTTGCTCCGTCACATCATTCGTTACTCCATCCAACTATTCAAGATCCTATTATCTCTAACCAATACAACTACCATTATCAATTTCCTCCATTACAGGTTGTGATTCAACCATCAGTTAATCCTCGCTTCTTTGACTCTAGTCCTTATCGCGATACACCTGCAATTATTCCAGCGAAGTCGTGTAGTCGTATGAACGGGTATCGTTTCCCTTATTCAATATCGAAAGAGGTTGATGTCTTTGTTAAACATTATCCTTGTATTCTAATTGGATTTATTGCTAGAATATCCAACGGTAAGTGGATTTACAATGAGTGGTCTGTTCTTAACTCTTTGCGTCTTTGCATTTGTTTATAGAGAAGAATCCTGGATTATTTGTTCAGATGGCGTATCATCTCTTACAAAAGTTTCCATTTGTTCGATTTCGATTTATTGGGAATGGAATAGTGAAAGAACAAGTAGAATTGCTGACGAAGCGATTAAATATTGATTATGCGTTAGATTTTGTTGGGTGGATCTCATCAGAAGATTTACCAAGACATCTTGCTGATATAGATATTGTCGTTAATCCGTCGCTAAGAGGATGGTCA
>VFQN01004406.1_pt1 | contig 18621 bp, 15 predicted proteins | sample 3512371 | NCBI WGS metagenome assembly VFQN01 (sample SAMN10412370, study PRJNA504923) | tailings metagenome | isolation source: Replicate 2 from Balatoc abandoned mine | place: Philippines: Itogon, Benguet | collected 2017-08-28 | reverse complement strand
ATATGATTCCTATCATCATCTGCTCGGTTTACCCGCTGTTGTCGTCCCTCCAAATCCCGAATCTGTCATCCAAGCACCATTAATGTTTACAGACATGATTCAGACTCTTACAAAGAGTGGTTTAGATGTTAATCATCCTGCATTAGCTGCTATATTTGTCGAACTCCCACACCGCGAAGTAGGCGGGAAAATCACTCCATGGGAGGATTTACAGAAGATATCTGAATTTTGTAGAGCTCATAATATTCATCTTCATATGGATGGTGCAAGATTATGGGAAGCAGCTGCCGCCTATCCCGAGCATTCCTTAAAGGAGATCACAGCTCTTTTCGATAGCATTTACGTTTCCTTTTATAAGGGTATTGGTGCAATCACGGGAGCCATGCTTTTAGGAACCACTCAATATTTAAATGATGCAAAACCTTGGTTAAGAAGATTTGGTGGGAATTTGTACAGTCATCTTCCTTATTATGTTTCCTGTTTGAGTAGCTTTCATCAGAACAAAGATACGTTCCATTATCGCAAAGAACAATTTGTCGAGATCGTTCGATACCTTACACTCCATCTTTTATCCAAGCCTTTGAACTTTATTACGGTAGATGGGAAACAGGAACCTATTATATTCTTCGATCCGCCCCTTCCTCTTGTTTCTTTGGTGCATGTTTATGTAAGAGGACAAGTCAACGATGTGCTATCGGCTAGTGAGACTGCAGCTCATAAATCTGGTATTAGTTGCTTTGTACGAATGAGACCTGGACGTTTTGCTGCTAAGGAATATTCTTACACTGAAATAAACTTAGTAAGTGATCTTATACTTCTTGTCATCACTCTCAACTGATGCTTCTTTTAGGGTCCTCATAATATTGTGTATAGTAAAGAAGAGTGGTTGGAAGGATATCAAAGTCTTCTCCATGCGTTGAAGAAAGTGTGAGAATGTATTCTTTTTTCTTTGATTGAAATAAGATTGATTACTGTTAAGTTAAGTTAAGTTCGATAAAAATGTTCTCCCTATTTCTTTTTTCTAAGTTAAAACAAAACAAGCAAGAAATCTGAACAGTATTCTCTTCTCGATGGATTAACATTGTTCCTGAAAACGACTTTTGGAACAATTTAGATGGCATCCTCATCATCAAATTTTCCAGCCAGATTTCTCCTTCATCATTCTCTCATTCAGATCCTCTGTGATATCATCAGAAGAAACAACAATTAGTGATGATTATAGAGAATTGGTAGGGAGAAAAGAGAGGAGTGAGTAAATCAAAGTAGTTTACCATTCGTTAACCATCACTCCTTCACTTCCTGCTCCCTCTGTAGCACTGAATGCAACAGGGAAAAGGTAATTCATCCAACTGCGATAGTAAGCAGAAATTGCATTACTGTAATAGACTAAGTTGGAGAAGAGGAACACTCGACTCATTATAATAAACCAGCGATTCACAATCCCGGTGAACTTCGTTATTGTTGAAAATCCTGACCAATTTTGGATCAAATCAGCTAACTCCTCTTGAAAGATTACATTAGAAGCAGTTTTTGCAACCACTAAGGAGAATATAATATCAAATTCGATCTCAATGAGCAAACGTTATCCTTCTTACCTGCAGTGGAGTTAACTGGTGTATTTAATACCTTATCTAAATGACGCAAACAATCATTTGTCTTAAATAATAGAAGCAGATCGGAAGGAACACTAGCAAGAAGATCAACTATTTCTTGATAATAAAGCTTTGCATAAGACTGAAGGAGAATGAGATCAGTTGCTTTCTTTGTATTATCACCATTAATGCTGTACGATTACAAACTCATGACGACAAGAAAAAGAAGAAGAAAAAAGCTTACTTGGTATCAGCGTCCGAACTAATAATGGAATCCCAAGGCTTTAACGTGAGAATAGCCGCTAAGAGGGCATAGGCACTTCCAGCATTGAGCAGCTTCCCATATTTTTCAATACCGTTTTGATCTGCTAAAATAATAGATTGCCATAAACGCGAATAATTCTTTCTAAAAGAATCATCCAGCTTTCTATACAAACCATGATCTAAAAGAACTATTTGTGGTTTGTGTCGTTTAGTAGGATGTGGACGAAAGAGAAGGTTTGCTTCATGCGGATCTATAAAATGGAAAGAAAAATCATAATCAATGTGAAAAGATCAACAAAAATAGGGAATCGTTTACCACAGTGGACGAATCCGTATCTGAAGATCTGTTCAGAGAAGATTCGTGAGACTAATGTGGAGACATCAATGGATTGCAACTTTAAATCACGAATCTTTTGAACGTTATTTAAATGATATCCTTCTTCAAAAGTCATTGTTAATACTCGTTCGGATGTATATTGACTTATTGGAGTTGGTACAGCTACATCTCCATCTTCAATCATAGGCTTGAGATCGTTTGTAATTTCCTGAATATTCTTATATTCATTACGAAAATCCATTTCTAAAGGAAGATTATCATTCATCTCTTTGGTTAACCATCGATAATTAAATTCACGGAATTGGGAAGATAAAACATCAACTATTTTAGTGATAACTAAACGATCAGCATCTGAACCATCTCGCAGTCCTTCATGCTGAACTTTCACAGCAAATTTTTGATTATTTTTATATGCGATATGGACTTGCGCTAAAGAGGCTGAAGCGATGGGCTTTGGGTCAAATGAATCAAAGATTTCTGTGGGTTTCTTTTGAAAGTCTTCCATGAAAACTCGCTCAACAGCTTCATATGTTGACTGAGGCGTATCCGCTAATAGCGTCACTAAAGACTCTTGATATTCACGTGGTAAGACATGATCTAACATCGCTAGATGTTGCCCAATTTTAATATAAACACCACCATTATGAGCACACATATCACGTAATCTCTGTCCATTACGACGGTGCAGATCACCATAAAAGTTATCACGATTCTTCTTATATAAACCATTAATAGTGATCGTTAAATCATCCATCTTTTTACGATTTAAATCAAGATTTTGAAGATTTAACTTTTGTTGAGCTTCATTGGTACTAGAATGGAAGGCAAGTAAAAATTTCTCATGATCTCTTTGTAACTTCTTCAACTCTTTTTGGTTTCTTGAAAGCTCTTCTAATTGATCAGTATACTTCCAATATAGGCAATAGGTATAATCTGAGACCATTACACCTGCTGTCATCACTAAATTAGTAATCCGAAAACCTGCATGAGCAAGTCGAAGTGCATGGCGACGTCGATTTTCATCCTGAAGGTAGTAGCCTGTTCCAAGAACAACTGGTGTAAACAATGCATATTTAGCAAAAGTCTTTGGTTTCATTGCACGATGCATCCTCTTCAATAGTACTTTCTCTTCAATTACTTCAAACAAAAACAAGAAGGATGAAGGATGATAAAGTGGACTGAGAACGTAATTTCATAATGATGACGTAGATAGCGCCTTCTTCCAAAAAAACATCCGCAAAGACACAAAAGCGTAAATACCCAAATGAGTAATATTTCCCTCTCGTTAACATCTCTTTCAGTTTCAACCTCTTGATCTCTTGTGCAGTGAAGGGGCTTTGAATTATGCAGTCTGATTATGATTTTGAACAAGGTGGTTTTGTTGAAGGCGAAAGGAATGAAGTTGAGGCGGGAAAAACAGTTGTGGATAGCTCTTTGTCAGTGGATTTAAACTTACCGTTTGAATCCACTTTAACGGCAATGATTCAAGATCAACTTCATTCAGAGTATGACTTTTCTGATTCAAAGAGTCTTATTGGTGAGAAGATAGAAAGTGACTTTGATCCTTCTCATTCGCTAGTAAAGACGGAAGACTCTCCTTTCTCTTACCCGGCCCCAACTCGGCAGACCATACATTCTTTCTCTGAATCCAAATACTATTCCTCTTCTATGTCAGAAATATCATATCAGATTGATCTTTCGCCTAGGGAAGAGAATGAGCTGCAAGTTCAGGACAGATCTTACACCACGATCTCTTACTCTAGATCCAGCGATTATTACCTGAGTTCTGAAAATAATGACCCTCACGATCATTCTGGTCATTCTTTGGATACGTTGCAAGAGATAAATATTAGTAAAAGCCATCAAATTCCTGTCCATACTTCTATTACGAGCGATCAGTTAGGGGACGGGATAGGTAGCTCTGAATTATACGAAACCGATGATCCAGAGGGTATGAATAATAATACTAGCTCACTCATATTTGATCAACGAGAAAGAAAAGTTCCGAACGTTCTGAGTCCATCCGCTGAAAGCAACGTGCCTTTACCCCCACCACCAACCACTGGATTTTATTCGAATAATGTCGATAAACCTTTTTCTCCTCCCGAATATCAGACCACCACTCATTATTCTCCACCACCCCCACCAACCACTGGATTTTATTCGAATAATGTCAATAAACCTGTTTCTCCTCCCGAATATCCTACCACCACTCATTATTCTCCTCCGCCTCAACGCTTTTATAATCCATATTTAACTCAACCTCAACCTCAACCACTTGCTCTTTTCCAGCCACCTGAAACGATGCCACAAGGTCGGCCTGAATCCCCTAAATTTTCCGAAACTATTTCTGATTACAATCAATCACCTTCAAGCTATGCAGAATATGTCTTACCTCAACAATCAACAGAACTTGTTCAAAATAATAGCCTTAGTCCATTGACAAATGAGTCAGATGAAAATCGTCACCCAACAGTTTACGAAAGCTCCCAACAACCAAATGAGAATGTCGATTACAATTATAACTATGATAATTATCCACAGCAGTATGAAGAAACCCCGTATAACGCAGAATCTAACTATTCCGATTATGGAATTAATACTTTCAATCAAGTAGAGGGAGAAGTGAATTCCGAAGACCCTTATGAAACTAATTACTACCAAAACAATCCAGATGATAATTACATGAACCAAGACTTTCTGTCGCCAACACATAACGAGACAGCGTCCACTCCGACGAATTATTATTCGGCAAATTCAAGTGATTATCCGACCTACAAAGAGCCGAATTATTCTCAAGCAACAAATCAAGTGTATCAAGTTGATGAAAACCAAACATCGCCGAGGCAATCTAGTGGCTATTTATTGAGTTCCTCTGTTCCATCTTCGAATACTCATTACAAGCAATCGAACAATCAGCAGTTCTATTCCCAGGATAGAGTTTCTCATAATCCAAGAAATGAACATCAAGATTATTATTCGAAATTACAACAAACCAGTCCAAGAAACCAAGCGAATTTTCAAAACGAGTACGATTATCAGGCACAAGCGTCCCATCTGCGACAGTATGCTGACTCTTCTTATGACTATTATTATGCCGAAGAGCAAAAGTTTGATCAGCAGAGTAATGCTTATGACCAAAACTACATAAATTATGATAATTCTTTATCCGTTCAGCCGCAAATCCAAGAGAATGAGGAGCAACCAGAACTATACGAGCAGTATGTCGAACAGAAAGATCAATACAATCAATACTATTCCAATTCCGATTCTAATGAGTACCAAGGAGAGGAAGTGTATCAGCAGCAAGACATCACTGACTACCAGAATTATACTACTGCAAACACTACTAACTATTATGACAACGAGAGTTATTACAAGCAACGAGAAGGCTTTTCTAAGGATGATGCACGTCCAGTAAATGAAGAGTATAATAATTACTACTCCAGCTATCAGGCATCTGAGTATGAATCACAAAACCAATGGGATTACTCTGATCAAAGTACTTATAACAAATCCAACGTTACCAATCAGGAACAATCGCAGTATTCTTATGACTACGACCAGAATGAGGCTAATCGTGAGCAGTCAGAAGAATATCAAAGCTATGATTACAACACTACATCACCATACAACCCAAACTATTCCAATTTGAATCAAAATTTTAACCAGAGACCATTAATTGCTGCGACAATCAATCCAGTAAATCCTGACATAAGCAGTGATAGCGACGAGGATACGCAAAGAAAGTTAGCCCCTAAGATAGACAAAAGTAAAGTCAAGAGTAATAATGTGGCCGAACAGTATAACCAACCCACCTCTAACATTTCCAGTTTGAAACAAAGCTTTAGAAATCAAGATCAAGAACAATCTCGTCCGATTAACTCCTCTGGTTATGGTGCCTACTCACAATCAACTATTGAACCAAACCAGTCAACGACTACATTATCCCCGACACCAGTGTCAGATATCAAAGAGCAGAACGATGCGGAAAAGAAGTTGCGACATTTACAAATTTGGGAAAGATTTTTTGAAAATGCTGCAAAAATGTCAGATAACGAAGGAACTAGCTCTGATACGAATAACAATCCTAAAAATCGATTAAAAATGAGTTTACTTCGATTATCCCATGAAAAGAATGCAACAAACTGGCAAAACGAAGATACTCTTACAGATGGCTATCCTGCTCGACCTAACTATTCATTACAAGAAGGAATAATTTCTCCGACCTCATCTGAAGACCCTTTCCCTCCTCCTGGTAGTCCAAGTTTAGGAAATCAAATCGACTTTAATAGCTCAATCAGCAAGCAGTACTTCACTTTCGCAATTGCTGCAGAACAGTCCTGGCCTGTGTTAATCTCCTCAAAGAAATACCAGACATTGCTAGCTCTGGCAAAGGCAAGCATTGGCACAGTCAACAATCGTCAAATCATTCCATATATGGGTTTATTTGCTGCTGTGATTATGGAAGATATGGAAAATGTGAATTATTTCCTGATGAGAGGCATTAATCCAAACTGTCGGGATCAAATAAGAAGAACAGTTGTGCATCATGTCGCTCGCGTTGGAAATGAGAAGATCCTTGCTCTATTATTTGATAGTAGTGCTGAATTAGATGTTATTGATCATCAACAATATACTCCTTTACATCTTGCAGTAATTTTCAATCGTCTATCGATTGTAAGATTCTTATTGGATTCGGCTGTCGATGTTTCTCGAAGGACGTTAAATGGATCAACCGCTTTAGATTTAGCGAGACAATGGCGTCATGTTGAATGTGAGAAATTAATAATTGATTTTATGCAGTATTCCAGCATTTATTCCTTTGATCAATTGGCCTCAATGAACGATCAAATGAATAATTATGATGCTCGAAAAGACAGTTTGAAGGGACTCGTTTCGGATAGTGATTCGATCCAACAGAGATCTAATACTACTCCTCCCCCTACAAAGCCACCTGTAGCAAAGAGAGCGGGTGGAGATTCGAAGCAAAGAGGAAAAACTGTTACTCCAATTGTTTTATCAAGCACTGGTAGTAGTATTCCCGATATTAATCCAGAAGCAATAAATTTCTCCTCCTCAGAAACTTACTCTTATCAAGCACAATTAAACTACACTAGATCCAATGCATCGACTGTACCTCCATCAAATTCGCAGCAATCACAACTCTTACCAATTGAAGAGAAAATTTCAAAGAAGAAAAAATCTTCTTCTTTACTAACAACTCCGGATAATTTAACCAGTACAAGTGATGATCAACCTCAGACATCAAGTGGAGGTGGACGAAAAGTTAGCTTTGATTTAAATAAATTTAAACAAAAGGAGAAAGAAATCCTTGAAAAGAGGAAAGAACTTGAGAAGAAAGTTGAAAAGACAAAATTATCGTTATCATTACAACCACCTGATGAAAATAACAGTGATGATGACTACATCCCCTCTGATCCCTCCGTTATTTCCGCTTCCCTGAATTCTGCCCAGTCCTTTAACACCCCACCTCCACAAGGTCGTCATATTCCGCAGAAATCGAATCAACAAGATGAAGACGGAGAGGAGGAATACGAAGAAGATACTGCAGACGAAGTGCAGGAAGAAAGCACATTAAGCTTAATTAGCAAGTTATTAGATCGGTTCTCTGCCTCTATTTGGAGTATTGCAGTTTCTATTTTGAGTCTAACCCTCTTCTTATTGATGAATAAATCCTCGAAGACAAGTGATAATGGTGGAAAGAAGAAAAATTCAAGAAACAGGAAGCAGTCAGAGGAGGAAGAGGTTTTACAACTGATAGGAGGCAACGGTTCGCGCGGAAATACTCCAACTGCACCTCCCACTGATGAAGAATTATTCAGGAAGGGGATAACTGTTGGAAGAGCGACTATTTCTCCAACAGGATCTCAAGTCAGAGCGCCACATGATGTGCAACTTGCGATCGCGATGTCAAAGGTTGGCAAAAAACTTGTTGGATCGCCCGTTGCTTCATCAAAAGAACATCTAGAGACAGTGGAAACCGTGAAAAAAGAGATTGCTAATCGTTATTCGCTTGGAAGTTCATTACCTCAAGGAACTTCTTGGAGATATGTGAATGTGATGGATTTAAATGGTAAAAAGAATCAGTAAAAGAAGAATATCTTGAATCTTTAAGGTAAATGACCGGTTTGATTGATGCTCGATGAGGAATAATCCCATTTTGCGCAGGGGAATGACGATAGAGTGGAGGATCAAATTAACTCTGATGGTAGACTCTTTCGAGGGTTTACATTGGATTTGGTTTGATTTTCCCTTCTTCGATTGATCTAAAAGATCCATGATACATGATTCTGAGAGCATCACCTCCTTTCTTACTGCGAACCTCCTCCAATTAACTTTCTTCGTGCAGTGGGAATTGATCGAAAGGATTAGGGACCTAACCTGAGCTATGGTGAGGATAACTCCATGAAATAGCTGACTTCCAGCGAATAGACATTGGAAAAAGGATCGAAGTCGTCCCTCAAGCACCAGACTTGACATGCAGTTCATGTACTTCAAAGCTTTCAAGTAAAATATGGCATTGGAAAGGTAAGCGGTTGATCAATAATGAGAGAGTTGATTGGTGCTCGATGAGGAACAATCCCATTTTGCGCAGGGGAATGACGATAGAGCGGAGGATCAAAGTAGCTCTGATGGTAGACTCTCTCGAGGGTTTACATTGGATTTGGTTTGATTTTCCCTTCTTCGATTGATCTAAAAGATCCATGATACATGATTCTGAGAGCATCACCTCTTCTTACTGCAAACCTCCTTTCACACTCACCTTATACATCCATTAGATGCACAGCTCCCTTCAAAAAGAATGTTGAGCTGAGAGGATCTCAAGTGAGAGGAAGACGAATGCGAGGAAAAGGAAGATTTGTGATAAAAAAAGAAAATAAACTGAAAATTGATTTAAAACAGAAGTTAACTGCTCAAGAAAAGTCTTATGGAGATCAGAAAGTAACATCTTTCATCCAGAAGAAACATTATAATATGAATTTGAACTATTGTAAGATTAGTTTTCATGAAGATAGGATGCACAACAAATCAATTCCGAGATGGGAATGAGAAGTGATGAAGCTTTCATTTTCTCAACCTTTTATTGACACGAGACGATGCTCTCTTCTGTGTGAATGATTCCATAGTTTCACTACCTGAGACAATATCATCTGAAATGCTATGAAACCACCAAGCACCAGATTCCTCGTCATAAATTCCTCCATCAATTTCTTCTACGACACCATTACTGCTACTGTTTGAGGTGATCGCAGTCACTGATGTGAAGGTCGATGAGGAAGGCAGAGAAGAAGACTTAGAAGGCACAAAGAACTGAAAGGGTTTCATCATTTCTTCTTTTCTAAGATCATTCACGTGTTTGACAAATCCTTTTAGATGGTTTACATCACGAATAATCTTTGAATAATGGTTTGGGAAGCAATCATCGCACATGCTAATCCTAACTTTGAAGTATTGCGAGCAAGTGCGGCAATAGTCTGTCACGACCTTTTGACAAAGTGAACAGGGCAACTCTTTATACATTGCGCAACGGTACTCACACAAGATCGGATGATCCGGTGTTATAAGAAACTTTGGCTTCTCTTGATGGTTGTTTGGCGGAGGTAAAGAGTAAGGTTGCTCTGATGGTTGGTGGGGAGCTGCGGTTAGAGGAAGGTTCTCATCTTTGTCCAGGATACAGGGAGAGGCGACTGAGGAAGGTGAAGAAATTCGAGTGTGGGATGTGATGCTGCTGATGGAGGGATCAATTTCAACATGGAGAGCTGGAGGCACTATGAAGTTATCATGATGAATAACTACGGCCGGATTCATCTGAGTCTCTTTTGTGCCGTTCTGTGTGTCTTTTCGGCAAGGTTCTTCGTCTGAAAGAGCTAGGCAATCCTCATCTATCCTCTTTCGCTTTCTTTGCTGCGCCTTTTCTTGATTGGAGCAAAGTTTCTCGACGATTGATAGGCGATTGGAGAGCCACGACACTTGTAACTCTAACAACTGAATTTGATCAGTGAGTCTTTCTCGATAAGATTTATCTTCCTCTTTCTTCACAGATTTAATATAATTCAGAATCGCATCGATTGCTCTATAAAAGCATTTTAAGAATAATTTCTTCAATGATTTACATTTTTTCTGACCTGTAAACTACCAATGAGGTATCTAACTCATATGACGATAGCAAATCAGTTGCTTCGTGAGTGTGACTTAGTAATCCAATCAAATAAACTTTTCGATCCAAGCAAGCATTTCTATCAAAATGAAAGATGAGAGAAATAGATGGAAAATTGTGAGTGAGATCTAACCTTAATAACTGCTTGAATAATGACTCTTTCAATGTTCCTTGAGCTCTCAATTGATTTTGCGATGTCTTTAAAAAGGGCAGGTAATTCATCACGTAATTGATGGTCATTGTATTGATATGATTGAAGTTCGCTGGATCTTTGGATTCCAAAGTCATGGTCAAGTCATAACAGAGAGCATGATAATTCTCAGCGACACGGTGAAAATATTCATAGAAGTTTAGATTATATCTCATCAAGGAAAGACATGATTGAATATCTGTCTTTGTCTTTAAAGGTCTTGCGAAGCATTCTGTTGGGGTTTGATTGGATTCAACTGGATGAAGCAGATCGTAGATCTCATTATTTTGATTGATCAAGACGAGCGATTGAATTTGTAAGGATGGCATTAAACAAGGAAGCCTATCCGAGATTTTTGACTGCAAGGTATCAAGGATTTGAGAAAGCATATGGAAGAAGACGCGATCACGATTCCAATTCGGAGTAGGGAATTTCTACGGAAAAGAGTTAGTCTACTCACTTTTTCTCGTTCAGGTAACCTACCTCAGAGCCGAGAACAGACGCATTTGATCCATAGAGAATAAGCGAGATTGGAGTATTCTCGAGGATAAACGTATCTAGGATCGGAGCCATCACTCTTTCAATGCCAATCTTCTTGATATGACTGGGGATGAATAAAGTCTGTAGTGAACCGTTGGAACCGCGTTCAAATCGTTGTGATGGAAAAGTGGAGTCCATCGCGATTGTCCTGCTGAAAACTGTAATCAGAGGTTGAAAAAGTGATTGATAAACAGTCCACTGTTGTGAATTGATTGTGACGAACTTATGGGATTCTCATCCTTCTTCATTCATTCGCCTCCGAATTAATCCCTCGTCTAATCCCCCGCATATCTTCTTTAAAGGGGATCAACAACAAAGCGAAATGAATTATATATATATATATATATAACGAATATAAACAAGTATAAAGATACGAAAATTAATAATTACTATTATAAATAGAGTTGAAGGTCTTTATCTTCTATGAATCAATCGTAAATCTTTCGCTTCCAATAAGATGTATATAATCTAAATCATTATTCAATTCTTTTGTTTCATATAAACATCGAATTTTCCCTGCAAACTCACATTTCTCCACAAGCAATTGCTTGATCCCTTTAAATAAATTTACTTCCACATCTTTTAAATTCGCTGAGATTGTTAATCTCTCAAGAGAACCTTCAACATGGATTTTCTCGAACGAGCAATCATAAATCCAACATTGCTTTAGCTTCAAGAAAGAACGAAAATCAATTTCACGTAATGCATGACAATTGTCTAGCTTTAAATAATACAAACAAACCAAGAAATGAATAGTTTTTAAGGAACTTGCACCAATTATTTTCAATCTTCTTATTGGTGGAGGCTTTCGAAAAATAGGATCTTTTAACATCTCTCGATCATTGTCATTCTTTGGTTGGAAGAAACTTGAATCAATGACTTCATCTCGCATACCCTTTAACCTGATCTCTTTCCAACCTCTCAGTGAAATTAAACTAAATTCCCATAATAGATCGACTAAGCACAGCTTTTTATTTTGTTTATTTCGGAATTGATTAATTAAATTGAGGTAATTAGTTGGACAAGTGAGATCTTCAACCAGATTATCGAAAGGAAGGAACTTGACAATCTCTCCTGTTGTCCGCAAAACTAACACACGAACCCCTCCTAAAGCGCTTACATCAGTGATATTTGGGCAATTGTAGATTGAGAGGCTTTTTAAACCACCTAACATGCTAACATCACTCACATTCTCGCACCCATGAAGGACCAAGGTATGTAAACTCTTTAACCACGAGATATCTCGAACTCCAGGAAGAAATTCTAGAGAGACTATTTTGCAGTCTTGCAATGGTCTTACATCATTAATGGAATTGCTACTCAAGAATACACAAGGAGTTCCCCGAAGAGCAGTAATGTCGAATAGATCTTCACAATTTTCACTGACGAAGGAATACACCTTCCCCTTCACACTCGAAATATTCGTCAATTTATACTGATAGCTAAGATCTAAACAATGAACATGTTCAAATCTCGTATCGGACTGACGAAAAAAGAAGAACGAGAAGGTCTGATGAAAGGCGAGGTAATCGAACTCTGCTAAGTTCAGACGAATTTGCTCAGCAGGGCATTGAATCAGACGTCGAATCTGCAAAATAGCTGCATAAATATAAGGTTCACTTCTTGATGAGTCACAGTAGATATAAGCATCAGAGTATTTTGGAGAGAGGTCGTAATAGATATAGCGAGATTTGACGATAGAAAGAGGAGGATGGAAAAGAGATTTACTTGAATTCAAAAAATTTCGCCAACTTTTAATATCTTCATTTTGTTCCCCCCAATATGAAACGAGATATTCCCTTATTAAGGGATAGATCGTCTCGGGAAGTAGTCGTAAACAAGTCATGAAATCAAAGCAATTCAATTAACTGTTTTAACGAGAGAATGCTGTTGTATTGAGAGCGGAAATTAGGAATGAAGAGCACTTTACTATTTATTGGAATATTGTCATTATTCTTTCAGATTATAATGGCATTTAAGTTTCCCTTACGAAATGTGGTCATTTTTGATGGTGTTTGTAATTTTTGTAATGGATGGATTGATTTAATTCTGCGTTATGATGCTTCAAAGAAAGTGAAATTTGCAGCAGGACAAACCGAGAAAGGAAAACAACTACTCACTCTTGTTGGGAAAAAGCCAGATGACCTCACATCTGTGGTATATATTCGACATTTGGATAATCCTACTGTTCCTAACGGAAGGAAAGAGTTCTTTTTCAAGTCCGAGGCAGTTCTTCGAGTATTGGAGGATGTTGGAGTTCCAAAAATTGCAGTTGAAGGAATCATGCTTACTGTGCCAGAACGATTTCGAAACAGTATTTATGATATCGTAGCTGAGAATCGTTACAATATTATGGGAAAGCGGGAAGTTTGTCGCAAAATTGATTCAGATATCTAATTGTTCACTCTAACTGTGCACTTCATTCATCTACTATTTGTAAGTTTGTCGGATGTAGGATGTAATAGGACTTTGTGATTCTCTTCGATGCATTGATTCCTGTTTTTAATTATATGTAAATAATGTAACGTTACTTTTCTGAGTCATACCTTTGGTGATCTTGCCAAGGTTTGATAAATATTTCGTGGAGGATTCGAAGTCTCCGGGATAAAAGCATAGGCAGAGGAAGGAGAGCGAATAATTTGATTGTAAGGACTACGAATTCTCGATGGAGTGCCTCCAATATTCTGGAAAAAAGTGAGATGCGTCTAAATGAAAGGATGAAAAGCTAACCTGAACTCCAGATTGATTGGATTGAGCAGAAAAAATTGTTCTGGAAGGAGTGTAAATTCTTCTCCTCTCAGTTTCTACAGGTTCTACATTCATTTCTCGATTTATGCCTTCTTCTCTTGGTTTCTTATCGGCGTAAAGCCGCACTGGACTCTTTTGTGAAGGGACAACAGGAACATAATCTCGAGACTCCTGTGGCAAAAATTAGTCATGTAAAGAAATAGTTTGGAACTATACCGGGTATGCAACTTGTTTGTAATAAACATTAGGAGGTCGCGGGTCTCTTTGGTGAGTTGTAGGGTGTACATTAGGTGGAAGAAAGATGTTAGCCGCTTCACGTCTTGAGCTCTTAAATATGTCTTGGTCTACAAGGATTGACAGTAAATATCACAAATAAACCTATGTGGTATATACCTGTGCTCTCAAAGATATCACTTCGTTGATCAGGATCCTTACTGGATGACATTAAACAAGAAAGAGACGTTATTGAACGATTCACCTGAAAAAGGACGGCGCTGCTTGTTTCTGTTGAATAGTAGCCTCTAGGTTTTTGATTTGACTAGAAAGAAGATCACTATAGGGGATATTCAAGTGTGAGATCTTACGCCTTTTGATTGTTATTTTCAAGCTGGAGCTGCTGAGTTTTCGAGATGAGTCTTTTAATTACTTCTTTGTAATAGCGGATTTGGAAGCTGATCGCGCCATAAAGGCTTTGAAATTCTTTCGTTGGGTCATTTAAATTTCGTTTAACTTCAATAGGAAGCGCGTCATTGAGAAAAACAGCTCGAACATCGGTTCTTCCGCAAACCGGACAGCCGACAGTACTAAATTTGTTGGAGGCACAATCTTTGCAAAGAAAGTCACCGCAAGAGAGGAGAGAGCCTCCATCAGAAGAAGGTATTAAAATTGCTTTAAAGCAATTGCCACAAACGATATCAAAGTTCATCTCAAGTTCTGCTTTTTTATTTATGGATGATTACTTTTGCACCACACCCTCTCAAGATCTTGCTTTGATATTGCGGGTTTTAAGGTTCTTTAGCCATGATTCAGGGGTATCTTTTTTCAAACATGAAAAAAGAGCAATTTGGAAGACAGAGGGGTAAAATTACTTACAAAATGAAGAATGAAGCAAATACTTTCATTTAGCTATCCTTCTTTCTAATATTTCTGACTTTGGGTTTCACCATTCCTGAAGATTTTCCGTCACCTTCTTTTTCAATTTCCGTTTTCGCTTCAGAAGAACTATTATTCAACTTCCTTTTCTTAAAAGTCACGCCAGTCTCATCATCATCCGGTGGGGTATTGTTAAACTAATAGAAAAGGATGAATTTCAACGTTGGCAAATGAATTGTTTCTTACTTTTCCCTCAACGGCAATATCTTCAATAACAAAACCTTTATAGACTTTTCCTCGAATAACACCATCATCTTCTACCAATTTTCCAGAATTTTCGGGCACGTCCTGCAATATTCAGCTAAAACCTTGTAGAATGATTTTAAAATGGTACAACTTACTAAATCATTTTGGTCTTTACGAATCGCTTCAATCGCGGCTTCATGCTCTTCCCATTCTTTTTCTTCATCGACTACTTTCACCGAGACAGTTTGCCATCCACCAAGTCCAGTAGATTCTTGAATCACAGGTTTAATGGGCAAAGGAGCAGGCGTATAGGAATCATAAACTTGATAACCTTCGCCTTTTTCTGATGAAGGGATTCTTAACCGATCACTTCGTACATCGCTCTCAAATTCTTTCGCATCAACTCCATCCGGCGAAGGAATTGAGTATTCAACATCAAAAATCTTCAAAGATACGGAGGTATTTGGTATAGGCTTTTCATGGCGAGTAATTATCGTTGCTGGTAGCCATTCATCGATTTCCTAATTAATCAAAAATCAAATGATGCTCAAAGGAGTTGCCCAAATACTTACTTCGACGAAGATTTCACATTTCACACCGCTCTGAAGTTTGGCTTCGAATATTCGACCATCTAAATAAACTTTACCACGAATTGAATAGATTCCATTGCTGTTCAATTCAGTTCATGCCAAGATTTTGAAAGGGAGAAAGCACTTACTTTTCTTCTTTTCTAACAGTAGGAGCGGATTCTTGCCTAGGCGGGGCAGCGGATGTCCAGCCACTTGAACTTGATCGATTAGTCATCTACAATAAGAGTTTCAGATGATTCAAGAAACGGTTATTCAAATTTGTCTCACCGCGGTTGAGTGCATAGGGGCGGCTGACTTAAGTTTATCTGTCTGAACTGAAGCCATCGCAGCTCGTTCAATAGCAGCCAATTGTTGCTGTAACTCTTGATCATTTCTTGCACCATGTAAAGCATCTTTTCGCTTTTGCTTAACTAAGTTGTCAGTATTCTTTTTGTGGCGAACACTTGACTCGTGATTTTGCCGACTCTGAGAGGATATTAAAGCTTTTTTTTTTTTTGAAATCTAAAATCGGACAATCCTTACTGATTTATTATCAGGAATCCAACAATTACAGACTTTGCAATAATGCTTCGCCTGACTAACCCAGTACTCCGTCATTTTTAGTCTGTTTCTTTTTTGAAATTAATTCGGGGTCGTGCGCAATCAAGGCACTTTGTGCTTTTGCGCACGAAATCGTTCGAAAGGAATTGCTACCGAAAAGAACAAAATTGAGGATTGTAACTCCCCGTTGCTCAATGACGGAGGTAGGCGAGGCTTCGAGGACGTAAATAATGCGCAAAGAGGGCGACCGACGAACCTCCTGAGAATTTATTGTTTTAATATTAGTAATTTTTGTTGTTTTTGAGTTCGAATCTTATTTGCTCTTGAGGAGAGTAAATAAGGTAGAAAATAAGTTAACAGGAAGATAATGTGAACTACATTTGTTCAATAAGTAAGGCGTTGCAATTTAAGATGAAGTTGCACCAAAAAATTAATTCTGCCATTTCCGTTATGCTGACGTGATACCGGCGTGTTTCTAGCTGTTACTATAGTTAAAGCCCGACTGTGAAAACAAAACATAAATAAAAATTATTTTTTGAATGGCAACCTTTTCAACCAATTGGGAAGCATTAAGTGGTAATGATCTACAAGTACTTTTAGCAGCTAGAGGATTAGCCGCAGTCGGGAAAAATAATTTGACTAACTGGGATGCCTTAAGTGCGAATGACCTCAGTTTACTTTTAGCTGCGAGGGGTTTGACTGCTAAAGGTAAAAGTCTCTACTGAGATGTACCTGAGAACTAATTATCATATTTTCAATCAGGTGGAAAGGACGATTTTGTGAGAAAATTAAACGATTACACAAATTGGAATCGGTTTACAATGAAAGAATTGAAAAATGAACTTGGGAAACGAGGATTGCCTGTTTCAGGTAGTGAACGACTTTTCAGGTAGTCATAAATTTAGTATTAATGTTTATGTGTTAGGGAAAACCAAAGATGAGTTAATCCAACGGCTGATTGAAGGAAGAAGCGAGCAAGCTCAGTTCTCGATGTCTGTACCACAGTCATATAATCCTATTTCCGCTCCCCCTGTGGCTCATGCGCAGCCATTCTATCAAGAGCGCACAACCACTCCTCCTCAATCGATTCCTTCTCCCATGACATCACAGCCGTATTATTCTAATTATACTAACCCCCCTCCAGCGCATCAAATTTATCAACAACCCAATCTTGCGGCTCCGCCTGCAGTCTCTGTTCCTGTATACAGCGCCCCCTATAATCCACCAATTGCTTATGCTCAACCAGTCTATGAAGAGGTGGCTAAAAAGACTAAAAAGCGTAAGCAGTGTTATGCTGCATACGATGAAATGACGATTAGTGAACTCAAATGTGCACTCACACAAAGATCATTAAAAGTTTCAGGTAATGCCTCTAGAGCTTGTAATTCTTTGTAACTCTTTTTGCAAGGCAATAAAGATGAATTGATCGATCGCTTGGCAACCTTTGAAGATTTAAATGCAATGTGTTTTAATGAAGTTGTCAGTGGCCTTCTAGAAAGAGGATTATCAACGTCAGGGGGAAAGCGAGACCTCATAGATCGCTTTCTAGCATTCGAAGAGTTAAATGAGCTTACAGTTTATGAGTTAAAGGAGAAGTTATCATATCGTAATCTACCTTGTACAGGTAAAGAGTAAATCTCCATTCCTTGTTAATCCCATTCTCAAAGTATTTTAGGTGTAAAGAACGATTTAGTGGTAAGATTGCTTTGTCACAAAGAAAAGGGCACTCAGTGCGTGCAGACGGCTGAATATGTACCTCAAACATTTATTTCATATTGTCAAGATAAAGTACCGCAACCCCAAAAGATCAAAAAGCGCCAAGCCAACCAATGTTGTTATATTGACTGCGATGAAATGACAATCAATGAGCTCAAAGTAGCCCTAGCTGAAAGATCGTTGAAAGTATCAGGTGACAATCAATCTTTTTCCCAATCTTTTATTATTTATTCTTTTACTTTCAAAGGGAATAAAGATGAATTGGTAGATAGATTAGAATCTTTCTTAGAATTTGATTCAATGACAATAAGTGAGCTTGAAGATGAGCTTAGGGAAAGAGACTTACCCGTCTCTGGAAATAAACGTACCTTGATTGATCGCATTCTTATGTTTGAAGATATAAGCAATCTTACTGTTTGTGAATTGAAGGAAAAGTTATCAGCTCGTAATCTTCCATGTTCAGGTATGATTATCTTATTATCATAATCATTGATCATTTTGATCGGAATGCTTCATTTACTCTAGGACTGAAAGATGAACTCGTAGCACGATTAGTTCGCTGTAAAACACACCGTTGATCATTA
>VFQN01004405.1_pt1 | contig 18625 bp, 28 predicted proteins | sample 3512371 | NCBI WGS metagenome assembly VFQN01 (sample SAMN10412370, study PRJNA504923) | tailings metagenome | isolation source: Replicate 2 from Balatoc abandoned mine | place: Philippines: Itogon, Benguet | collected 2017-08-28 | reverse complement strand
CCCCACCCCCCTCCCCCGCGAGCGGAGGGACCACTTTTTCCACAACCTTTTTTTTTTCCCCCCCCCCCCCCGCCCCCCCCCCCCCCCCCCCCCCCCGGCCCCGCACCCACGGTGTAGGGCGCGTCGTAATAGTTGACTCGCCCTATGGGCCGTATGGCTGTGTTGTTGCGGATGTGGCGGCCCAGCACGGAGCTGCCCAGGCGGCCCATCACGAAGTGGTTGGTCACCAGCGTCACGGGGCGCGCGGGGTCCACGCGGCGGCTGGTGCAGGAGGCGGGGCAGATGTTGGGCAGCGCGCCGTACGACTCGTTGCCCAGCGGGATGCGCAGGTCGGCGTTGCCCAGCGTCAGCACGCCCATGGCGTTGGGGCGCAGCGTGGGAGTCAGCGTCAGGTTGAAGCCCGAGCTGTCGGTCTGCGGGGAACAAGGGGGCGGGAAACAAACGGCTAGGAGGTCGTAGAGTAGCAACCTCTGCGCTGCGGGTGAGAGGACAGGGAGGCTTTCGAGTTGCATGGGAGGCGGCGGGGCATGGACGGCATAGTTGCAATCAACGGGGCAGCACTGGCATGGGCCCCACCATGCACCAGGAGGTCCTGGATGCACGTCCCCTGCGCCTGGGCCAGTCTGCTGCGGGCCAACCGCTTCACCTGAGCAGGCTGCCCCAATCTTGCACGCAATTGCTGTCCCTTAGGCGAATTACGTACACCCGCTGTTGTACCCAAGCGCTGCCAAAAGCCCTCTGGGCCCGCCCGAAACTCCAATCCGCCTTCGCTTAGCCACCTATCTCCCCTTACCCCCCCCCCCCCTTTAGTAACTTCTTTCCCCCCCCCCCCCTTGTTGGTTTCCAGTAGCCATTGGCCTCCTACCCCCACCCGCACGCACCGTGCCGACGACGCCTCCCGGGTTCTGGTAGTGCACCTGCAGCACCAGCACCGCCGGCCCGCCCTGCCCCGCCGCGAAGCCCGCCTCGGGCGGCGCCTCGAAGCGCTGCGCCCCCGGCGTCCACACCATGTTTAGCGTCTCGCAGCCCACCGGCAGCACCTGGTTGCTGCAGCTGTACGGCGTGTTGAGGCCCGGCGCGGGCGCGGTGATCCCCGGGGCGCACACGTAGCCCATGATGTGGTGCACCAGCTGCGCGGTGCAATTGCGATCCGGGAGAGCCGAGGCACGAGATGGGGAAAAGATGTGCAGGAAGACTAGTTACTTCAACAGCAATTGTGCACTGCCATGGGCATAGTCGGCACAGTTAGGGCTGAGGTCAAGCCCAGAAGTACTGGCCAATGCGCCAACGCGCACCTCGACAATGACGATTACCCATCGTCCCATCCAAAGGCAAATGCATTGCGCAGTTCCAATGAGTTCCACTCCAGCGGTACCACCCCTCACCTTGCTGGTGTTGAAGCCCTGGTAGGCGATGATGTGGTAGGGCTTGTCAGTGGGCAGCGGCAGGTTGACGCAGGCCAGGGACCAGTTGGCGGAGGGCACGGGGTACTTGGGCATCACCGCGGACAGGGTGACGGTGGTGTTGTCGGCCGCGGCAGGGGGCGCCACCGTGGGGTACAGCGTCACGCCCGTCTTGATGCCGCGGACTGCGGGGTGCGGGGTATGACGTGTTGATGTTGTGGCCATGCGTGGGAAGGGAGTCCGGGGCCCGGTCCAAAATGGTGCTATTCCTACGGCTTGGTACCCTGGAGAGGGGCTGCCCGGTATGCTGTGCACGCTGCGCACGAACCCACACCACACTTACTGTACTGGTCAAACTTGAAGCGGTCCTTGTCCCAGTCCGACTTCCAGTTGTAGCCCCACAGGATGGAACGCGCCACGTCTGGGAACACCACCTGCCCAACAAAGCAAACAGCAACAGAATAAGCGGTATCAGCTGGGGGACAATCACGAATTCATGAACCCCCACATGGCTCTGGGCGCTTCCCACAAGTGCACGTGCCTGCCAGTACCATACCAACGTACGTGTCCCCTCTTCCATCCAATTGGACTCCCGCCCTGTTGAGCTGTGTGTGCCTGGCACCCACCGTGTCCGAGTAGTCGCACGAGTCCAGCGGCCGTGTCCACTCCGCCAGCGTGAAATTCTTGGAGTACGTGGGTGCCGTCTCCTGCGCGCGGGCAGGCCACGGATTGCGCAACGCGCGTGAGCCTTTTGAGAGCATCCCGGATGGCGAAGACACGCACGTGTTCGAAAATACGAGCGAAAGGATAACGCAGCGACACCACACGGAACGCCCGTGCCAGCTGTGCACCGTTACGCGTGCGACCCAAATCGTGTGATTGCAGGCTTGCAGGTCCTGGCAAGCCGTACGCAGCAGCGCTGTACAAAGCAAACACCCAACGAGAAGCCCATACCGAGATCCCACCCTCTGCTGTTGCCGGTACCCCGCTCACCAGGACGGCGTTCTCCTCATAGTCCAGCGTTAGCGTTGCAGGGTCCAAAGCGTTGGTTGTGAAGTAGTCTCTGCAGCCATGCACCACGGGGCCCACCGCTGAGCACTGAGGCACACTCGTGCAGCCGCGGCGGCAATGCCTAGTAGGCGGCCTGCATGCCCAACGTGCTGAGAAGCACTGTGCGGCGTCCCCACATTTGCTCTCTGCTGCCGTCCCTTGACAGCTTTGGCACTCGGCAACATCACCCTCATCTGCTCAGCTGCAGACTTACCCCATGAACCAGCTGAGTCCCTGGCCTGGAATGACGATGTTCCAGTCCACTCCCCTGCATAATCGCCAGACGTGCCATTGACGTGTCGCGTTGCCGCGTGGACAACCCATGGTCGTGACAGGGTGGTGGCGGGCCGGCTGCTGTGACGGTCACCACACTCAACCCCACCTGTACCCCGCCTCCGAGATGCCGATGGCAATCCAGTTCATGAGGCCATCGCCCTGTTGCACACCATGTGGGAGTGCACGTTAGCGACTGTCTCCCCTCGTGCGACAGCCTGGTCGTTGTCCGGCTGCAATTGGGGTACATACGTCTGGGGCAAGCCGCAGTGTTGTGTTGTCCACAACGCTCCAGTATAGAACAAGATTACTGTCAAGCTGTATGCAATTGCTGTACTGGTCTCTGGACCGGTGGTACCAGCACTTCGCTGCCTCCCCTTGCCAGGCCAGCGCCGCGAGCAAGCAAGAAGCAAGAGCCAGCCAGCCGGCTGGCCGGCTGCCAGCCATAGTATTCTATTGTCAAGACTGCCGAAGCGCACGAACCCTCACAGGGAAGCCTGGACTGCAATCAAGAATCAGCAGGAGCAAGTCAGACCTCCTAAAGCATAGTGTTCTGCTTTCTATTAGTTCGCTGTTCTCAGTTCTTAGCTGCACAATTGGCGAGCGGGTTGACCTGCACAGTGGAAACCGAAGCAGCGGGAGGAAGGGCCCCATGCAGTTCCTTTGCATTAGAAGGCAAGAACGGTGCCCAACACACGGTATGTATCATACACAAGTATATGTGTATACGTCCTTGGCTAGTCCTCTGCTAATATACCTTGCCACAGCACATCTAGGACAGGTTAGGACTGCACTGGGTGTCGGAAGGTCCCAGTGCAGCAGTGTGAGATACTTGCAGCAGGAGCGGTGGACCCTTTGACGCTCAATAACCCGCTCCGCGAACAGTCTGGGCAGCTGGGCCCCTTCATTCTCTGGGGCTGTTCACCTGCAGCAGTAAAGCATGCGTGGATTAGGCACTGCCGGTGAGTTTGGGACTAAAATGTTGGCAGGCCATTGATTCGCCGGCCTCTGCATATCAGCGACGGTCCTGAGCGTTCCTTCGTGTCAGTGGGCTACTCCTGTCCGTGGTCTGCGTTTGGCACTGCCATTTTGACCTCTGCACTTCCTAATGGTATCTCGCTGCAAATCATGACACTGCATGTGCAGGGCACCGATGGGCCCAGTCAGCGTACTACACAGCAGGGGCTGTGATTGGTGTCTCGTGTGCGCTGTGGGAGGTCTACATACAGCTTATGTACAACACACCTCTGCTGTCGCACCTGGTGGAAACCGCGCTAGGGCCCATGGTAAGTTGTGGAGAAGGCAGGGGCCATTGGCAGAGGACTTCTTCGTTGTTAGCTCAAATGTGTGGCCTATACCATACTGGCGGGCTACTGCCTTGCCCACAAGCCATAAAGCAGCTATTCGCCTTGTGACGACCCGCCTGCCCACGTCGGCAACCTATTGCATGTGCGCAGGAGCGCGTGGTGCCATGGGCCAAAGAAGGCTTTGCCAGCTGTGTTTCGGCAACCAGGCCAACAACCGCTGGAACCTGCGCAGCAGGCGAACCCGGGGGCACCCCCCACGCACCACCTCCCAACCAGCAGCGTGGCGGGCGGCAGGGCACGATCAACCCAGGTCCCGGCGTAGGACCTGACGGCCTGGGCCCCAGTCCGGCCCGACATGCCTTACCGGGTGAAGACATGGCTTACAGCACCGCCTGTGCGGCCAGGCTGGCAGCGGCATCCACGGGCGACGAGGGCGACGGTGATGGGCAGCTGGATGCGGCGGCCTTGCCATCGCTGCCGCGCACACCGCTGCCTCACACGCCGGTGCTGACGTCACGGCCGGTGCCTGGCTGCCGGGGCAGTGCAGCCAGCGCCATGCCGGCGGCCGGCTTGCAGCTGGCGGAGGAGGAACAGCGGGGGCCGCACGAGCCCGATGCAGGCGATGGTGCTTCGGGGGCGGCGCTTGGGGCCGACGAGAGGGCTGGGGACAGCAAACTTGCCGACGAAGGCGTTTGCAGTGACGTGCCGGCAGCCAGCAGTGAGCAAACTTCTACTCTAGAGGCGGCTCCGCAGCTGCCGCGTGCTGCGCCCTCTCGGCAGCAGGGCGACAGGGCCGCAAGCACGTCCGCCGTTGCAGTTGACGGCGGCCACAGCGGCGGCGGCCCGCAGGCCCAGGGCCTCTCTGGCGGCGGCAAGGGTGCAGCGCCGGCAGCAGGGCAGGGCAGTGGGCAGTTGAGGCGCCAGCCAGGGGGCCGCCAAAAGGCCGGCCACAAGGGGGGCCGCCGCTGAGCAGCTAGACGTGTGCTGGTGTGCCCGGGTTCAGGACGACAGCAATGTCTCCGAATCAGGTTGCACTTTGACTCGAGCTGTGGAGTGTCAGCACCGATTCATGCGTGTAGTTGCGATGGCAAAGTGTATCGCAGTGTACCCTCAGACACATATGCGCACATGACCGGCATTACGGGAAGTGTATTACGGTAGTGGGCAGGCTATTTTACTGTTGTAGCGCTTTTCCGTGTATAATTGTATACAGTCGTTAGTCCCATCAGGTGAGATATAACCTGAGCAGCTGCGATACAATACGTGGCTGCGGTTGCGTGGGTTGTAGTGTGGGCCGTATTGGCACCCAGTGGCCCATGTATCAAAGCAGGCAGACTTATTCTTTTCAAGCACTTGCTTACCGTTGCTGTGTTGCTTACGGTGTTGCCATGCCAGTGAGTAGCCTGAAGGATTTGAGACCTTTGGTGAGATAGGTATATGTGTGGTACGTAAGCGCCCGACTCGTGGCCCTAGGAGCTCACGTGCGAAAGTGTGTTGGCGTAATGCCACCTTGCCTCGTGGTTACGGTCTAGCTCGCACCAGCACTCCCAACAGGACGTCTGCATCTGGCTACAGCCTTGTTATGTTGTCATTGCAGCTAGTTTGCATGGACGAGAAGCGGTGCTTGTAGTTGTTACATTACTTTTTACTGGCCAGCCTTTGGCATCAGGGGAGTTTTGCCATGCCTTGCTCACCTGGGCCTGGGCTATTGACTGAGCGCGATCCTACCAGGTCTTGCCTCGTGCTGCCTTGATCTGTAGGTAAAGTCCCTTTCGATGTTCGTGGGCCATGGCACCTGTGTCTTCAACTTATAGCCGCTTACAGCTCCGGATTTGCGTGGTCTTGGTTACACAGCAGCGCCCGCTGCCGCAAGGAAGCAACAACGGGCATACGTTTGGTTTGGCCCCGTCAAAGGGGCTACAGTACATGTTAAGCAAAGGGCATCACCATGTCGAAAATGAGCTGCATAGTCCCATCCCGGGAGCTCCCCTGGTCCAACACCTAAAGCCTCCATAATCGGCGTGCTACCTGACGGGCGCAGACGCACCGGCACGCACAGCAGAACGGCATTCCGGGTCCACTTGCAGGCATGCAAGCGCAGATCCAAGGAACGAAGAATCGAGGATACACAACACAAAATCACAGGTTCGCAGCGCTTCAGTGCCGTTCAACTCTCCTGGAGGCTGCATGAACAAGACATCCCAAGTCCGCTACTGCCCGTCACCCCGTCCACAATGGCGTGTAGTGCTGCGGTGAACTCTGCGCGAAAGGAACGCCACCACAGGCCGCTCAGCTCCGTTACGCCCTCGCACACGGCACGTCATTACGCACACAATCATCAGCACCCCTTGCCGCACACTCGGCCACTCGTCCCGAACCCTCGGAGTACGGCAGTAAACACGGCGCGATGCCCGCTTGCTCTGTAACCAGGAGGCCCTTTCGGCGCCGCCTCACAGCGGTATCAACCACAGCTCTCAGTGTTGCCACCACGTCCTACCGCCTCAGCCTGTGCAGTTGCAAAATTGGCATTCGCGACGGGGTCTCAACTGGTATGCGACCTGGTGTGCGAAAGGGGACGCAACGCAGGCACGGCAGCCGTTCAGGTGCACAGCTCCTTGCTCCATGCCGGACAACTTCGCAGCTACCCTGAACAACGCAACAGTGTCTTGTCGATTGCCACCCTCCCAACGCTCGCATACCGTAGCACTACCTCAAACCACCGTCCAGTTCCTGGCCCACAGCCTGATCCGTGTGTGCAGATTCACGGCCTTTTGTAACAGGTGCGTGCATGCAAGTCAGGATACCTGCCACACGCGTACGTACAGGCGTACAGCCGAAGCACGCTGGCTTGCATTCAGGGGCCCAAAACCATCCTCAGTGCAAGTGGTTTCCAAAATCCGACACGCACAAACGACCCAACATGCGCAGGACTCGTCAGGCAGCTGTGGCCCAACCAGAATCCCCCAACTGTGCATGCATGATACCGTACTCGACTAAAGCGTGCAACACCCGGCACCACACTTCTCGTCAACGACGAAGAACACCGTCGCACGGGAGTATGCTTTATGGTACCAACATCACGATCTACACTAGTACGTGGCCAAAGAGAGCAGTTCACTCTATGCACCGGGCCTGTGAAGCACTTGCTGACGTACAGCCCTCAGTGCCGACGCCACGTGTAGCAAAGAAATCGACCATCGTAAAGCCGCCTTGGACGGGCATTAAACATAAATGATGTACCACCCTGAAACGCGGCCGAATGTTCAGCAGCATCAGGCAACCCCTACAATGTGCAACGGGCCGCACCCTGCTATGACTCACCAACGACCCTCACCTGCGTGCGTTGTGGGTACCGTGCGATAAGAGCCCAAGGTGTGGGCCCTGTTGGACAACCCATAGCGACCTGCAGCCATCCTGCTGCTCTCCATTCGCGCCCCAGTCACATGTACTGTAACGCAGCTCCATGTCTCATGATGAATACTCGGAAACCCACAGTAGGCCTCCATCCGCCTGCTCAAGGCAGGACGCTCAGGTTATGCCGACCATCCGTCACCATGACATCCATGTACAGTCCTAACAGCGTGCCTGCCTGTCTGCCTGCCCCGTGCTGATAAGCCGGCCCAAGGGAGCTCCTGTATACTCACCACACGGCCCGCCCTCCGCCTACAGGCCATACGACCGCAGGTGCGACAGGAAAGGGTCCCGGTGTGCCGCGCCCTCGCCCCCGACGCCCCCGCCTCCCACCGCGTTGTTGACGTCCACCACCAGCCCTGAGCCCGCAGGCCGCGCACGCGCCCCTATGCGCGCCATCTGCAGCTCGGGGTCCGGCAACTGGTTCTCTTGCCGCCACTCCTGCGCGCACGAGATTACGGCAAAAGCATCATATGCGTGACGGTGTGGTACAAACCGAATGGTCCCGAGACAATCATCGCTTGAAAGCACCCACGCTATACATGCACACTACCGCCAGTAGAAAAGCACCTGAGGCACAGACACCCCTGCGCCGGCAAGCTGCCACGCCAGGCCATCGGGACTTTGACGGTGCACCGCCGACTGCTTCGCCCCCGCACCTTGATTGCGGTCTTGATGACGTTGTTGGGGAAGAGCAGGCGCGAGGCGAAGGGCAGGTTGGTCATGGGCGAGGTCTTCTTGCCCGCAGACAGCCACTTGCCGATGGCGGCCCGCTCGTAGGTGAAGCCGTCCGAGGCCACCACCGGCTCCGACATGACCTCCTGCGTGGCGCCAGGGAGGGGGAGGGCCACAGCGGGTCTGGGTTGGAGGGCACGGTAGGACAAGTCCAAGGTCAGCGTTCGCGAATTACGGGTGAACCATGTGTCAATCAACGCATCTTGCGCCCCGTGCGCCATGCACGACACTGAGACGCAAGGAGCGTTGCGGTCGCGCTGGCAAGAACAGGTGGTGCGATTCCAGGTTTCAGGCGCGGGACTTGCTGCCCCACAGCAGCTTCGCAGCTGCCCCAGGCACGCGGGTCTCCCACGCCGGCACGTGCGCACCTGCGTGATGGGGCACAGGAACATGGCGGGCGGCTGCAGCTCCCGGCCGTCGGGGCCCACGTGGTGGCCGTCCAGCTGCGGGGCCGAAGGGAGGCGCAACGGGAGGGGGTAAGCGAGGTACGCAACCACACCCACAACACTGGACACTCTCAAGATGATGACACGTCTCCTTTCTGTCGCATACGTTTACTTGACGCACGGAGGAGCCTGTGTGCCCTGGCCCGTCCGGCGCGGCGCCCTTCTTTTCCCGCCCCCGCCAATAGCCAACCTGGCCTTAGGGCAGGTCCAGGCCCCGCAGCGTGCCCGGCTCACCCTCCAACTGAGGCACGCAGCTCACCTACTTCCCAGCCCCCAGCAGCGGGCCCTCCGATCATTAAATACTCTCACTCCCTTCCCCGCTGCCCGCCCCCACCTGCCCCAGCGGCGTGTCGGGGTCCAGCAGCTTGGCCACCTCGGTGAAGCCGCGCGCCGCAGCCAGGCCGCACGCCAGCGTGCCGCGCCGGTCGGCCACCGCGCGGGGGTCGGCAGTGCGCCGCGACGCCGCCGGCCGCCAGTCCGCCATCTTGACTTCCAGGCTGCGGCCAGACATCTGGGCGAGCGAACGAATGGGCAGAGGTTAGGGCCAGCGCACAGAGCAATTCATGCAAGTGACTACCCCGAGTCAGTGGGACAGAGCCACACACGATGCAGCTGTCCCAAGGGGCATGCCAAGGCACGAGGCTGTTTACAGGTGCCATGAGGTCGGGGCGGGCTGTTGCACTCACGTGGTGTCGTACGATGATGTTTGCCACGTCGTAGTGCCCGCGCATGGCCGCCACGTGCAGGCACGTCCAGCCGGCGTTGACGGGCATGGAGGCCTCGAAGTTGTCCACGGAAGCCTGGGAAAAAGTACGAGGAGGACCGGGCACGGGTGTCTAAGGCGAACATGAAGGCATGCAAGTACCAGGTGCTTGCGTTGGCCATATATGGCAGCATTCAAACCCTGTGTACAGGCACCTGCATTGCTTGGCTAGGCCCGTGCGCACGCAGAGGGTGGCACCAGCGATGGAGAGGCAGGCCAGCTCACTTTACGCGCCTCCTCGGCCCCCACCTGCACTGTGAGGCTGGCCCCCGCCCCCAGCAGCAGCCGTGCCACCTCCAGCGCGTTGGCGGCGGCGGCGAAGTGCAGCGGGGTCAGGTTGGAGGCGTCTGCGGCGTTGACCAGCCTGGGGCCCCAGCAGGGGAGAAGGCGCAATGACAGTGTTCAGGGGCTAGAGAGCGCTTTGAGGAAGGCTACTCAAGTGCATAGCGCATGCCTGCTCATTAGGTAGGAGCCACCTGCAGCTGTGCGTCTGGCTGGGGAGGCAGCAACCGCGTTGCTAAGGCCTTTGTCACCCACGCCTGAAGGAGGTGCCGCATGAGGCGTGCTCACGTCCACGCGCACATGCACGCGCACAGTCACATGCCCCACTGCCTGCCCGGCTCACCGACCCCTTTGGCCCCCTCACCTCGCCACCATCGACATGGCCGCCTGCTGCTCCTGCTGCGTCATGCCGCTGTGCGAGGACGCCCGGCCCGACGGCGCAGCTTGCCCCGGGGACTGCGACCGCGAGCGGGCCGACGCCGACCTCGGCCGCGGCGACCGGTGGCCTGCTAGCGACAGAGACAGCGTTGGCCGCCCCGGCTGCTGTTTAACCTGCTGTACTTGGTCCTGCCCGTCGTTGCGTGGGGACTCAGGCGAGCCTGGGCCCTCTGGGGCACCGGAAGCAGCAACGGCAGCTGCCTGCGTGTCCAGGGCCTCCGCCTGCGCGACCAGCATGCGCGCGCACTCCGCGCTGTCCGCCGCCGCCGCCATGTGCAGCGCGTTGCGGCCGTTTTTGTCGGCGCGGAGCACGTCGCAGCCGTGGTCCAGCAGGAACCGGACGCAGGCGGCGTTGCCACGGGAGGCGGCCACGTGCAGGCACGTCTGGCCGCGCTTGTTGGGCGTGTTGAGCAGGCCGGGGAGGCTGTCCTCAGGATAGCCGTGGGAGAGGTACAGCTCGCGCAAGAGGGCGAGGAGGCTCTGGCCGTGGGTCTGGGAGGTGCAGGCGACGGCCCAGGCGGTGGAGCGCGCGGGGTGGCAGCGGAGGGAGCTGGTGAGCAGCACGGGCGCGGCGGCCACGTGCGCCGCGATCTGGTCGGGCTGGTAGTCGGAGATGGAGCGGCTGAAGGCCTCGAGTTGCTTATCGCCGGGGCCGTTGAAGCGGCTGGAAGGGCCTAGCCTGTGGGGGATGGGTGGGTGCAGGGGGGTGCGAGTTGCAGGCGGCAGGGAAGGGAGGAGGAGCGGCATTTGGGCAACCAGAGGTCGTTCGTAAGAGCGCCGAAGTTCCCCTCGAGTCCCAGCCTTGTCATTAGCTCCTTTAATCCCCAGCCAACGAATTTCTATGATACTTATGTCATAACTGTGTCGCGCGGGTGACCCAAAGGTCTCCGGTATTTGTCACCCGTTTCATGTCCACTCGACTAGTTTCCCAGTGTAGAGATGACGAACCAACATAGCATCGTGCTTGCTTTGGCTTCAACAAACAGGCAACTGTGAGACCACCAACGATTTACCACCGATAAAGTCGAGCGAGCCATGCAGGCCAGAGGCAGGCCCTTCAGGACAGGACGCCGGACCACCGTATGGCCATATAGCCACTTGTGCTTACCCCTGCAGCGCAGCTTTGCAGGCGGCCAGCATGGCGCCCTCTTGCTTCGACTGGTGTCGACTGTCGTCACCGCCTGTGCCCCGTCGTTAATGCAGAGAGGAAGCCCAACACCAAGTCCAGCTAAGAATCAATACGCAAAATAGTATGCTGTACAATGTTGGGATACTCAGCGTCGTTGTAGGAACGCCCCCTGAGGGGGGCAGGTCTGGCTTCGCCTGGGGCACTTGAGGAACCGAAAGGCTTACACGAACGCCAATGCAGCGATGTCACTGCATCAAGGTAGCTCCGTGGAAAGAGCAGTCCACGGCGTTGGGTACGGGTTGTATGCTGCTCTCTGTTTCTGTTAGCGTAAATTGCGTGTCGTACACGTCGTTGTGCTGCGACTGCAAGCGCTTTTTTAAGTACGTAGACTGGCCTGGCAACTTTGTATGCGTTTACCAATGTATTTGGCCTTGGAAGCCGCAGCAACACTACAGGACCCGGATACCGCGAATAAGGGAACGACCACAGTTGCTGAGCTAAGCAAGAAGCCGTGCACAGGTTACAAACAAAACTATAGCGTAAGATGCGCTAGTAATACAGCCACCTCGACCGCCTGAAAAGGACAAAGCGGCCTGCCCCCGTCCACCGGCCAGGATGGGGGGCCCCAAGGTGCGCCCTGTGCCTCGCACACGCCACATTTTGCCTGTAGCGCCCCGCCCCTTGGCCCTCCAGACAGCTGCAAACCAATCTAGCTTTCATGTCATGGCGGTGTATTCGTGGGCGCGGGACTCTGCCACGCTCCTGGCCCCTGCGTGCACGCCACCTGACTGTCCTGACTACCCACCGGGCATAGCTAGATACGATAGACTCTGCCCAGCTGTAATGTGCACAACGCAAGCCAACATCATATCTGCAGCACTTCATCACGGCAGCATCGCTCTGCACACTGCGCCACCGCACCGGGACACGGCTGCACCCTGTGGCCAGCTAGGCCCACATCCAGCACAGCAATCCGGGCGCGAGGAGCGGCCCCCATACGCCGCACAGCCCTCCCTACATGTTGCCATGCCGCCGTCTCACAGGCAAATGCATACTGTGCCTGCCAGGGAGCAAGCGGGGCGCGTTGCATGGGGGTACACAGCGGGGGGGGGAAGGGGGGCGTGCGTATCCCCGCCAGCGTGGTTCCTGTGTTTGCACCACGCCCGGTCGCGACCGCACACTGCCTAGGCTCGGGCCACCCGCCCTCTCCAGCCTCCCTGTGCTCCCCGTGTCGATGCGGCGAGGATGTAGGCTGTCCTGGCCCACACGAGGCAGCGCCGTGCTGTGTGCACACGAGGGTTGGCTGCCGGAGGTGGTGGCACAGGCATTGCGGGTGGCGGTAAGGACCGCTAGCCCTCAACGCCGGCGCGGTACTGCCTGCATGGCATGGCGTGGCGTGGCAGGGCATGGCACGGGGCCCTGGGCGGCGTGGCAGGCAGGGGTGTTACCCCACTGGTGGCGACGGCGGACGGGGGGAGGGGGCGACGTGGGGCGGGGTCCTATCCAGCACGCTCTCCCCATCATGCATCCTTTTCCCACCCTAACCGACACTGCCCCTCCTGCTCCAATCGCGGGCTGTGAGCCATGGGCCCCGGCCCCGGCCCCGTGCCGCATCCCACCGCCACCCGGGGCCCTCAGCCCTCCAACATGCACCCCTGCCCCCGTGTCCCACCCCCCACCCCCAGGTCACCTACTACTATGACGCCGACATCGGCGACTTCTACTACGGCCAGGGCCACCCCATGAAGCCGCACCGCGTGCGCCTGGCGCACTGCCTCATCCTGCGGTACGACCTGTGGCAGCACATGGACGTGAGTGGGGGCACACAGGAGGGGTGCGGAGCTCGGGGAGCAAATCACTGCTAAGCAGCAGGTGGGAGGGGGCACACTGATGCAGGGAGAGTGTATGGCAGCACGTCGCGTTGGTGCCGATGCACGCCATGCAGCAGGTGAGAAACGAGTGCAGGGGCTATGCCCGTGGTTGTGCCGTGCGCTAACGCGCGGCCGCCCCATCTACACGCACGCAAACCCTCTTCGTGCCCTTCGCCTTGCAGATCCTGCGCCCCCGCCCCGCCCGCAAGTCGGACCTGGTGACCTTCCACACCCCCGACTATGTGGACTTCCTGCGAGCAGTGACCCCCGACAACCAGGTGCGTCCACGGCAAGGGAAGCACCTTGCAATTAGGCGTCAAACCGGCTGGGAAGCCGAGTGGCATTGAATGCTTGACAGTTTTGGCCCCGCTCTGTGCTCAGAGCAGAAGCGCACCAAGTGCAACCCGCACCGTGGCGGCCACCCAGCCCCTCGTATTACAATTGGTAGTCCCCGGACGCTGCCCTGCACTTACACTTTACCGCGCTGCACACGCGGGAGAAGATCTACTTATCCCCAACGTAGTCTCTACGGCAGGAGCCCCTTGCCCCCTCCCCTGCGCTTCCTTGGCCTCCCCCCACCTGCCCCATGGCCCACGCGCCCCATGCCCTGTGCCGCGCAGGAGGAGATGTCCGCCGCCCTGAAGCAGTTCAGCCAGCTGGCGGGGGACTGCCCCATCTTCCACCGCATGTACCAGTACTGCCAGGTGGGGCACGGGGGTAGGTGCCCTGGTGCGCCTGGTACCGCCTCGTTGCACCAGGTGCTACAGCACGCACCGGCTACCACGCCGTCAGTGAGGGCGTTCCAGGCTATCTTACACTGCATGGCAGCATGGCCTCTTCCAGTTGCAACGCAGGCGCGTCGCAGGCGCGAGCATGCACCCACCACCAGCCTCAGTTCAGCGCCTGCCTCTGTGGAACCCTCCTCAGCATCCCTGCCCGTTCGCCCTCCCGCTGCCGCCCCAGATCTACTCCGGGGCCTCCCTTGGCGCCGCCTGCCGCCTCAACCACGGCCTGGCCGACATCGCCATCAACTGGGCGGGGGGCATGCACCATGCGAAGAAGGCAGAGGTGGGGGAGGGCATGTTGCAGGCTGAACGGGAGCCCGGGGACTTTGTTGAGCGGGTATGGAGGGTGCATGTGGGTGTTGGCATGCGAACACTCGTTTAGGCGGGACGCAAGTGTCAGGATATTAAGGTGGTTGCGTGCAGACAGGGAGAAAGGAGGAGCAGGCAAGAACACTTCCCCGCAATGCCCTTCTCCAGCGTTGCAGTGGTCAACCAAGGGTGGCCGCGGACGACGCTTCGCCTAGAAAGGCAAAGCGTCTGCCGCAGCAGCTGCCGTTGGGCGAGCTCCCTCGCATGCTGTCCTTCTGTTGGTGGTCGTGGTGCTGCTTTTGCTGCTGCTCCAGCCGCCGACTCGCCCCCGTCCTCGCCCTGCCGTACACCCCGTCTGCCGTTGTGGACGCAGGCGTCCGGCTTCTGCTACGTCAACGACATTGTGCTGGCCATCCTGGAGCTCCTCAAGGTACGGCACCGTGGTACGGCACGCGGTGTAACGACAGCAGTCCGTACCGGGTTGGGGTACACTGCAAAGGTGTTGATGTACGCCGCTGTCGTCACCGTTACTACCTCTGCCCCTCCCCGCCACCCTCCCCCCCAGTACCACTCCCGCGTGCTGTACGTGGACATCGATGTGCACCACGGGGACGGGGTGGAGGAGGCGTTCCTTACGTGTGGTGGGTAGGGGGGTTTGAGGCCCACCACGTGGCACGCGGCACGTGCCGTGACATGCGCGTGCGCGGGCCGTGGGTGGCTAATTTGACAGGCAGTCCTGACGTGCAGCGCTATGAGATCCGTGCTGGCCATGCATGGAGGCTTGTACTTTCAGGCAGTTGTGCCAGCGCGTCAACATGTCCGGGTGCCCCTCGACAAGCACGTGTCGGGCCGGACGGATGCCGGCCCCGCGAGCCTCCTCCGATGCAACCGCACACCGGTCTTACCGCCGGAACATCCAAATCACCACTAAAGTTTCCGCGCAACATGGCTTCCAATGCAGTGCCGGCCGTACACCCTTTGCCCGAGGCCCCTGGCCGACTTGTGCCCCTGTGCCGTACACTCCCGCCCTGCCGTGCCGTGCCGTGCCGCACCGCAGACCGGGTGATGACGGTGTCGTTCCACAAGTACGGCGAGAATTTCTTCCCCGGCACGGGGGACCTGGGGGACGTTGGGCTGGGCGCGGGGAAGGGATATGCGGTGAGTTTGGAGGGGGCCGGAGGCCTCACGCCGGTACTCGTGTGCGGCTTCGTGGGCTGTACCAGTACCTGGTGTAGAACCCCAAAGCAGCTCCCTCAGATACGTGACCTGCGGTCCGCAGCGGTTTCGTGTCGTGCACGCGCTCTCCTGCACACGCTGCGATTCGCCGTGCAGACCATCCCTTCCCGTTCCCTTGCCCGTCGACATGCCAACCTGCCAACCCAGCAACCCCAACCTCCTCGCACCGCGATGGCACCACGTGCCAAGGATGCATCACTGCCCCAAGCGCTCACCCGGGCCCCCGCCAGCAGCCACAGCCCACGCACCGGCCCCGCACACCACCCTTATTCACCGTGCCGCCTAGTGCTCACCAGCCTGCTCTTCCTTACACCAGCCTGCACTATCTTTCCCAATCACCCCGCCTAAAACCCCACATCCGGGGTTCTATGTGCTGCTGCGCTTTCCCTGGCCTGATGCCCACGCCTCGTCCCACGCCCTCCCCCCCTAGGTGAATGTGCCCCTGCGCGACGGCATGGACGACGCCTCCTACCACGGCCTGTTCCGGCCCATCATGGCGGAGGTGGTGGCGCGCTTCCGGCCGGAAGCGGTCGTGCTGCAGAGCGGTGCGCGCGGGTGCAGCGGGGGGCACAGCCGGTGTTTGGCAATGGCTCGTAGCTCTGGCTCACGTTGGCGCTAGCGAGTGCGTTCACGAAGGCCAAAAATCAAACCCAAATTTGGCCGGACCATCAACGATGATGATGTAATGTCGACATTTTCTCGTTGGGACGGGGGAACGCGGGGTGGGACGCGGAACCCGTTGTGCAAGAGGTCTTGCAGCTGATCTTTAACGGGCAGCCATGTTCCATGGGCGGCATGGCGCCGGCCAGAACAAATGTCGAGAGCACAGGTAGGCGCGAGAGCGACGTGCAGCCAAGCACACCCCTTCCTCTTTTCCACTCCCCTGACCCTGCTGCACTGCGGTTACCCTCCTTCCCCCTCCGCTCCCCGCAGGCGCTGACAGCCTGTCCGGCGACAAGCTGGGCCCCTTCAACCTGTCCATCCAGGGCCACGGCCGCTGCCACGCCTTGATCAAGTCCTTCGGCCTGCCGCTGCTGGTGCTGGGAGGGGGAGGGTACAAGGTCAAGGTGGGGGGCACAGGGGTGGGGGGAGGTGAGGGGAGTGAAGCCGGGGTCGTTGAGGTCGTACACGGTGCGGACGGCAACGGAAGTGTGGAGTGCACGCTCAAGCCCAACGGGCGGGGACCGGTATCGGGTCAGGGCGGGGAAGGTCCAGTCTTGTGCGTAGGCAGCGACTTGGCAATGCAATGCCGTGTGAGCCGCTGTCCTCCGGGCCGGCGGGCAGGCATGCAGGGGGGCACGTCCAAAGGGAGCTGCCCTTGCCTGGCGGAGTCAGCGGCGGAGGGTCGGTTAGCGGGGCCCCGGGGTTCCGGCTTGGCGGATCGAGGGCGGCCTGCGACATGGCCAGCTGTTGCTTTGGCGTTGAGCGTACCACGCGTCCCTGATCATGCGCTCGCCCTCCCAACCGCCGCAGAACGTGGCCCGCTGCTGGGCCTACGAGACGGGCGTGCTGCTAGGTGGGCTACACAGCGGTGCCGGCTTGATGCCACGGTGTGAAACAATAAACCTGTCGCTGCTTGCGTGCTACCAACACGACACGTGCTGGCCCCAACGGGCCCGGCATGCGCCGCTACCGGAACGTGGCACACGGCAGGTGTAGGTGCCGACATGCAGTCGGCACAAAGCCCGTTGCGGCACCGCTCGCAGGTCGTTCTGCTCCTCGGCGCCCCCAGGCCCAGCACTCCAGGACCCCACCCCTTACTCCGCAGACCCACACCCCTGCCTCTGGCGCACCTGTTTCCCCTTCCTTCCCTCCCCACTCTCTAGGCCTGGAGCACTCGATGTCCGACCAGCTGCCGCCCAACGACTACTACGAGTACTTCGGGCCCGACTACCGCCTCACCATCCCCGTGGAGCAGGACCGCCCCAACAGCAACAGGAAAGACCAGCTGGACAAGGTGCGGCAAGGGGGGCCATCGCGGAGCGGCAACGTGTGGCTGACGACAAGCATGCTAGCCCTGACCGGCAGCGAGCGAGGTTACGCTGAGATAAACATTGTGTGCATTGTCGTATTCCTTCTGGTAGACGCCGACCAGAAGGAATTGACGGCAACAGAGCTTTGCTTAGCCAAGCTGTGCGACACGCAAGGGGCATGGGGCAGAGCGCGTGGGGTTGGGGACGGGGGTCAGTGGGCTTGGAAGCTGTACGGCTGTGAACGCAAGATGGCAGGCGGGTGTGGGCGGCGAGAGTAGATGTGCCGCCCTTGCAAAACGTGCTATGAGCGTAATGACTGAACAGCTCTCCTCTATTGTGATTGGCGATGTACGGGCATGCAGCACGACATTGGTGCCATATGCATAGCGCAAAGCCTTCAAGCTTTATGCTGTCGAGCTTTCAAAATGACTCGTCTTCCTTGATTCGAACTCGCCCTCTCCCCACACAGATCCGCAGCACCATCCTCGAGGGCCTACGTCACATCCATCCCCCTGGGGTGCCCTTCCACGAGCGGCCCCCGGACGCCGTGACGCCGGCGGCGCACGTGGACCTGGCGGCAGCAGCGGCGGCTGGGCCCGGGGGGCGAGACAGCGGCGCGTCGGAGGGCGGGCGGCGGGGCCGGCGGCGGAGAAGGAGCAGCAGCGGGAGCGAGTCGGGGGGCGGGGGGGACGAAGGGGCGTGAGGAGGGGCAGGGGGGAAGCAGGGGGCGTGACGGGGGCGCATAGAAGGTGGAGCGCTACGGACGCCCTGTGGTGCGATGGAGAATTGTTGGCTTCGAGAGATATATGAAAGCGCGCTGCCATGCAAGCTAGCGGATTGGTGGTTGAGTGCAGGCCGGACGGGTGGTGCTCTTGTCGCCCTCGCATTCCAAGGATGTAACGGTGCGCAAGCCAGTTTCGTGGCCGGTAAAGTCGTACGGTAACGGTGCACGCGTCCCTCCCTTTTTTACGTAACGCCATGACGCGTCTGCAGCTTACACAACGACCCAGGTGTGGAACAATTCGGACATTGCGATCCAATGCAGGCGCCCGCTGCAATGCTTCGTGTTGACTAGACACGGTGAGCTTCGAGTCACGTGTGACGAGCAGAGCCGCTAAGCTACCGCTGGTCCCGGTCAGCGTCGCTTCTGCCTACTGCATGCCCCCAGTCGTTCCAGCCATCCGCCCCCGATCAGCATAGCTCAGTACGTCCCG
>VFQN01004404.1_pt1 | contig 18629 bp, 17 predicted proteins | sample 3512371 | NCBI WGS metagenome assembly VFQN01 (sample SAMN10412370, study PRJNA504923) | tailings metagenome | isolation source: Replicate 2 from Balatoc abandoned mine | place: Philippines: Itogon, Benguet | collected 2017-08-28 | reverse complement strand
GCGTGGGCCTGATGGGCCACGGCATGGCGAAGAACCTCGTCAGCAAGGGCTGGCCGCTGGTGGTGCTGGGCCACCGTAAGCGCGAGCCGGTGGAACACCTGAAATCGCTCGGCGCGCGCGAGGCGGCTACCCCGCGCGAGCTGGCCGCGCAGTGCGAGATCGTGCACCTGTGCGTGACCGGCTCGCCGCAGGTGGAAGCGACGATGCACGGCGAGAACGGGCTGCTCGCCGGCGCGAAGCCGGGCACCGTGATCATCGACTGCTCGACCTCCAACCCGGTGTCGACGCTGGCACTGGCCGAGGAGGCGAAGGCCAAGGGCGTGCACTTCGTCGACGCACCGCTGTCGCGTACGCCCAAGGAGGCCGAGGCCGGCACGCTGGACACCATGGTCGGCGCCGATCCCGAGGTGTTCGCACGCATCGAGCCGGTGCTGCGCGCCTGGGCCGGCAACGTGGTGCACCTCGGCCCCGTCGGCCTGGGCCACAAGATGAAGCTGGTCAACAACTTCATCGCGATGGGCTATGCGGCGCTGTTCTCCGAGGCACTGGCGATCGCACGCCGCTCGGGGCTGAGCGTGGAGCAATTCCACGCCGTCATCGGCTCGGGCCGCATGCGCAGCCCGTTCTACGACACCTTCATGCAGTGGACGCTGGCGGGCGACGAGAACGCCCACCGCTTCACGATCAGCAACGCACACAAGGACATGCGTTATCTCTCCGCGATGGCCAACGAGGCCGGCGCGGTGAACCTGCTGCAGCCGCAGGTGAAGAACATGTTCGCGGCCATGGAAGCCGCCGGCCAGGGCGAGCGCTTCGTGCCGATGCTGGCCGATTTCATCGCGGGATTGAACGGGCTCGCGCCCGCCGGGAGCAGGGAATGAGCAAGAAGAAGGCGCCGCACGAACTGCGCTCGCAGCAGTGGTTCGGCCGCCAGGACCGCGACGGCTTCGTCTACCGCAGCTGGGTCAAGGGCAAGGGTGTGCCGCATGACCAGTTCGACGGCCGGCCGGTGATCGGCATCTGCAACACCTTCAGCGAGCTGACGCCCTGCAATTCGCATTTCCGCACGCTGGCCGAGCAGGTGAAGATCGGCGTCTACGAGGCCGGCGGCTTCCCGCTCGAGTTCCCGGTGATGTCGCTCGGCGAGACGCTGCTGCGGCCCACCGCGATGCTGTATCGCAACCTCGCCTCGATGGACGTGGAGGAGAGCATCCGCGGCAACCCGATCGACGGCGTGGTGCTGCTGATGGGCTGCGACAAGACCACGCCCTCGCTGCTGATGGGTGCGGCGAGCGTGGACCTGCCGACCATCGGCGTCTCCGGCGGGCCGATGCTCAACGGCCAGTGGCGCGGCCAGACGCTGGGCTCGGGCACCGGCGTGTGGAGCATGAGCGAGCAGGTGCGCGCCGGCACGCTGAAGCTGCAGGACTTCTTCGAGGCCGAGAGCTGCATGCACCGCAGCCACGGCCACTGCATGACCATGGGCACCGCCTCGACGATGGCCTCGATGGTCGAGTCGCTCGGCGTCGGCCTGCCCGGCAACGCCGCCTACCCGGCGGTGGACGGCCGCCGCAACGTGCTGGCGCGCGACGCCGGCCGGCGCATCGTGCAGATGGTCCATGAAGACCAGCTGCTGTCGAAGGTGCTGACGCGCGAGGCCTTCGAGAACGCGATCAAGACGCTGGCCGCGATCGGCGGGTCGACCAACGCGGTGATCCACCTCGTCGCGATCGCGCGGCGCATCGGCGTGAATCTCACCATCGACGACTTCGACCGCCTGGCCAGCGAGATGCCCTGCATCCTCAACCTGCAGCCCAGCGGTGAATACCTGATGGAGGACTTCTGCTACGCCGGCGGCCTGCCGGCGGTGATGAAGGAGATCCTGCCGGCGCTGAACGCGCAGCACGTGACGGTGAGCGGCAAGACGGTGGCGGAGAACGTGGCCTCGGCGCAGAACTTCAACCCGGCGGTCATCAAGACGCTGGCCGCGCCCTTCAAGGAAAAGGCCGGCATCGCCGTGCTGCGCGGCAACCTCGCGCCGCGCGGCGCCGTCATCAAGCCCAGCGCCGCCACGCCCGAGCTGATGGTGCACACCGGCCGCGCGGTGGTGTTCGAGGACATCGAGGACTTCCACCGGCGCATCGACGACGAGAGCCTCGATGTCGACGAGACTTGCATCCTGGTGCTGAAGAACTGCGGCCCCAAGGGCTACCCCGGCATGGCCGAGACCGGCAACATGCCGCTGCCGCCCAAGGTGCTGCGCAAGGGCATCACCGACATGGTCCGCATCAGCGATGCGCGCATGAGCGGCACCGCCTACGGCACGGTGGTGCTGCACACCGCGCCGGAGGCCGCGGCCGGCGGACCGCTGGCGCTGGTGAAGAACGGCGACCTGATCGAGCTCGACGTGCCGAAGCGCAGGCTGCACCTGCACGTGAGCGACGAAGAGCTGGCGAAGCGCCGCGCCGCCTGGGTGCCGCCGACGCCGCCGCTGCAGAGCGGCTACTGGAAGCTGTACATCGACCATGTGCTGCAGGCCGACGAGGGCGCCGACCTCGACTTCCTGGTCGGCAAGCGCGGCTCGTTCGTGCCGCGGGACAACCACTGACGACAGCGTCGTCAGTGGTTGCGGCGCAGGGTCACATCGCACAGCGATGTGGGCCGGAGCCACAAGCCGCGTGCGTGGCGCAGGGTCACTGCAGCCGCACGGCGTCGTCGAAGTACCAGCTCCGGCGGATCTCGATCACGTCGTAGTCGCGGGCGAGCGCCGGTGGGAACGGCGGGTAGGGCCGCAGGTTCTCCACCATGCGCCGGATCGCCTCGTCGACCTCTTGCACGCCGCTGGAGACCACGAAGGTCACCGACTCCACCGAACCGTCGCTGCGCACCGCCACCGTGACCATGGGCGGCCGGTGGGGCCGTTTCGCCAGGGCGCGAACCGCGTCTGGCAGGGTGTTGAACTGGATCCGGCGCGCCCAGTCCTCCGCGTAGCGCACGAGTTCCACGTTGGGGTCGCTGCGGCCCCACAGGCGCACGCGCCGGGCGGTGCTGAGCGACAGCGGGAGCGACGGGGCGGCCCGGGCTGCCGTCGCGGCGGCTTCGCGCCGGTCGGCCTCCTCGTCGAGCTGCCGGCCGATGGCGCGCAGCACCGCTTCGCGCCGCTGGGCTTCCGCCTGCTCGGCCTCGATGCGCGCCGCCTGCTGGCGCGCCTGGTCCCTGCGCTGGGCCTCTTCGCGCGCGGCGGACTGGCGCAATGCCTCCTGCCGCCCAGCCTCCTGCCGGGCCGCCTCGGCACGTGCCGCCTCCTGGCGCTCGGCTTCAAGACGAGCCGCCTCGGCACGTGCGGCCTCCTGGCGGGCGTGCTCCTGCCGCTGCGCTTCTTCACGTACCCTGGCCTGACGCAGTGCCTCCTGCCGCTCGGCTTCCAGCCGGGCCGCTTCGGCGCGTGCGGCCTCCTGGCGGGCGCGCTCCTGCCGCTGCGCTTCTTCACGTACCGCGGCCTGACGCAGTGCCTCCTGCCGCTCGGCTTCCAGCCGGGTCGCTTCGGCGCGTGCGGCCTCCTGGCGGGCGCGCTCCTGCTGCTGCGCTGCTTCCCGTGCCGCAGCCTGACGCAGTGCCTCCTGCTGCTCGGCCTCCAGCCGGGCCGCCTCGGCGCGTGCCGCCTCCTGGCGGGCGCGCCCCTGGCGTTCCCCCTCCTCGCGCGCCGCCGCCTGGCGCCGGGCTTCCTGACGCTCGGCCTCCTGCCGCGCGGTTTCAGCGTGCGCAGCCTCTTCGCGCAGACGCTCTAGACGGCGGGCCTCCTCGCGCTCGGCGGCCTGTCGCTGCGCTTCCATTCGCTCCGCCTCGCGCCTGGCGACCTCGGCACGTTGCGCCAGCTTTCTCTCCTCGTCGCGCTTCAGGGCGTCGTTCTCGCGCGTGGAGGGCGCGGCGGTCTCCGGCGCCGATGCACTCGGAGCCACCGCCACCGGCGAGGTGGGCGAGAACGGAACGGCCAGTGCCGCGGGCGCAACGTCTTCCGGCGCCGGCGCTTCGGGGGCCCTGGGCTGCGGCGGGGGCGACGGCGGCAACTCCGGCGGCGGCATCGGTGCAGGCACCGGAACAGCCGGCTCGACCACCTCGGCCTGCGCCATGGCCACCGGCGCCGCCTCCACCGCCGGGGGCGGCGGCTCGGCCGGGACGGGAGGCACAGTGGCACGACGGGCGGGCCGCGGGGCGATCTTCCTGGGCACCGGCGGTGCGGGCGCCGCCACCGCGGCCGGTGGCGGCGCGGATGGCGGCGCCAGGCCGGCCTGCATCGCCGGTTCCGGCTCCGGCGGTGGTGCCGGTGCCGCAGGCGGGGCCGGCGGGTTGACCAGCACGATGTGCAGATCAGGCACCTGCGCGCGCCGCTCGCGCCACGGGAACAGCAGGCCGGGCAAGCCCTGTGCGTCACCGCCGAACGTGAGGCTGGCGATGCCGGCATGCACGGCCAGCGAGATCAGCAGCGCACGCACGAGCGCGCGATCCCGGCGCAGCCGGCGCCGCAGCCGCCATCCGGTCGAGCGCCGCCTGCCCGCAGCGGCAGCGCGCGGCTTCGCCGCCGCGTCGCGGCCAGCGGAAGTCTTCATGCGGGCCATGGTGCCGATTCTCGCGATCGCAGGTCTAGCGGCGCCGCAATCCCAGCCACATCACGGTGCCTACCACGATGAGGCCGCCGGCCACCTGCGAGGGTGCGATGGCCTGATCGAGGATGGCCCAGGCCAGCACCAGCGCGAAGATCGGCTCGACGTTCATGATCGCCGAGTTGCCCACCACGCCCAGGCGTGGCAGCACGGTGAACATGATGGTGAAGCCGGTGCCGTACAGCAGGGTCAGGCCGGCCAGGCCCACCCAGCCGGTGGCGTCGGCCGGCAGGTGGAAGCCGCCCTGCACCGCCACGCCGGCCAGCGCCAGCAGCGCCACCTGGCCCATGGTGGCCGCGGTGCGCACACGGCCGTCGAGGTCGCCCGCCTCGTGCTGGGTGAAGACGAGCGCCAGGCCGAAGGTCGCCGCCGCGCCGAGCGCGAAGGCCACGCCCGCGCCGATGCGGCTCCACTGCCCGGCCGTGCCGAGTCCGGAGGCGGCGCCGAAGACGTCGAGCGCCAGCGCCAGGCCGGCCAGCATCACCGGCATGGCCATCAGCACCCGTCGCTCCGGGCGGTGCGCGTAGACGATCCGCGCCCACAGCGCCGTCCACAGCGGATAAGTGTTGAAGGCCAGCAGCGCCAGCGCCACCGGCAGGCGCGCCACGGCCGAATACAGGCACAGGCTCTGGATGGCGATCAGCACGCCGATGGCCGGCAGCGCGCGGCGGTGCTTCGCCTCCAGCTTCAAGGGCACGCGTTGCCAGGCGATGATCGCGCCGACCACGATCGCGGTGGCCGCGCTGCGGAACACCACCGCCGTGGCCACGTCCACGCCGTGATTGAAGGCCACGCGCGCCGACACGTGGTTCGCGCCCATCAGCAGCGCGATCAGCAGCAGGGTGAGGAAGGCGGCGGTCGACAGCCCCGCCGGCCGGGATTCGCCGGCCACGCTCAGACGCTGGCCGTGAGGCCGCCGTCGACGTAGAGGATGTGGCCGTTGACGAAGCGCGCCGCATCGCTGGCGAGGAACACCGCCGCGCCGGCCAGTTCCTCCACCTCGCCCCAGCGCCGCATCGGCGTGCGCGCCACCAGCCAGCCGCTGAAGGCGGCGTCGTCGATCAGCTTGCGGTTGAGCTCGGTCTTGAAATAGCCCGGCCCGATGCCGTTGACGGTGATGCCCGCGGGGCCGAGGTCCGCGGCCATGCCCTTGGTGAGCATCTTCACCGCGCCCTTGCTGGCGGTGTAGGGCACGATACCGGGCCGGCCGAGCTCGCTCATCACCGAGCAGATGTTGATGATGCGCCCGCGGCCGCGCGGCACCATCCGCCGCGCCACCGCCTGCGCGGCGTGGAAGACGGCGTCGAGGTTGGTGCGCATCAGTTCGTCCCAGTCGGCCGCCGCGAAATCGACGAAGGGCGCGCGGCGCTGGATGCCGGCGTTGTTGACGAGGATCTCGATCGGGCCGAACTCGCGCTCGATGGCGTCGACGGCGGCATCCACCGCGGCGCGGTCGGCGACATCGAATGCGCGCGATTCCACCGCCAGCCCTTCTTCGCGCAACTGCGCCTGCGCAGCGGCCAGGCGATGCGGATCGCGGCCGTTGAGCACCACGCGCGCACCGGCCTGCGCCAGGCCGCGGGCCAGGGCGAGTCCGATGCCGGCCGAGGAACCGGTGACCAGGGCGAGCCGGCCGTCGAGCCGGAAACTGTCGAGAACGTTCATGAAGCGGGGATGAACCGTGAAAACCCCCCGAGTCTCGCACTGCCGGGCCCTCGGCGTCTGCGCCCCGCTGCTAGAATGCGCCCCGTTCCGAGGAGCGTTGCAAGGCCGCCCGGCCCCAGGCTCGGAAACTTCTTCTGCAACGGCGCTCACCCGCACGGTCACGTCTCGTGGGTGAGTTCGATCAAGGCCTCCCTCTTGCGTGCTGCGGGTTCCATCGATTCTGGAGCTCACCATGAACGCTGTTCTCAAGCCTTTGCACAACGACCAGTACGCCATCGCCGACCTCTCGCTCGCCGACTGGGGCCGCAAGGAACTCAAGATCGCCGAGACCGAGATGCCGGCGCTGATGGCGATCCGCGAGGAATACGCCAAGACCCAGCCGCTGAAGGGCGCGCGCATCACCGGCTCGCTGCACATGACCATCCAGACCGCCGTGCTGGTGGAGACGCTGCAGGCGCTGGGCGCCGAGGTCCGCTGGGCCTCGTGCAACATCTTCAGCACGCAGGACCACGCCGCCGCCGCGCTGGTGGCCGCCGGCACGCCGGTGTTCGCCTACAAGGGCGAGACGCTGAAGGACTACTGGGACTACACCCACCGCATCTTCGAGTTCGGCCCCAAGGGCGCCGACAACGAAGGCCCGAACATGATCCTCGACGACGGCGGCGACGCCACGCTGCTGATGCACCTGGGCAAGCGTGCCGAGAAGGACGCCTCGGTGCTGGCCAACCCGGGCAGCGAGGAAGAACGCGAGTTGTTCGCCGCCATCAAGGCCAAGCTGGCCGTCGATCCGACCTGGTACTCGCGCAAGGCCGCCAAGATCATCGGCGTGACCGAGGAGACGACCACCGGCGTGCACCGCCTCAACGAGATGTCGGTCAAGGGCACGCTGCTGTTCCGCGCCATCAACGTGAACGACTCGGTGACCAAGTCGAAGTTCGACAACCTCTACGGCTGCCGCGAGAGCCTGGTCGACGGCATCAAGCGTGCCACCGACGTGATGATCGCCGGCAAGATCGCCGTGGTGGCCGGCTACGGCGACGTGGGCAAGGGCTCGGCTCAGGCGCTGCGTGCCCTGTCGGCCCAGGTGTGGGTGACCGAGATCGACCCGATCAACGCGCTGCAGGCGGCGATGGAAGGCTTCCGCGTCGTGACGATGGACTGGGCCGCCGACAAGGCCGACATCTTCGTCACCGCCACCGGCAACAAGGGCGTGATCACGCACGAGCACATGAAGGCGATGAAGCACAACGCCATCGTCTGCAACATCGGCCACTTCGACAACGAGATCGACATCGCCTCGGTCGAGCAGTACCAGTGGGAAGAGATCAAGCCGCAGGTCGACCACATCATCTTCCCCGACGGCAAGCGCATCATCATGCTGGCCAAGGGGCGCCTGGTGAACCTCGGCTGCGCCACCGGCCACCCGAGCTACGTGATGAGCTCGTCGTTCGCGAACCAGACGATCGCCCAGATCGAGCTGTTCACGCACAGCGACGCCTACGACGTGGGCAAGGTCTACGTGCTGCCCAAGCACCTCGACGAGAAGGTGGCGCGCCTGCAGCTCAAGACGCTGAATGCGCAGCTGACCGAGCTGACCGAGGAGCAGGCGGCCTACATCGGCGTGCCGAAGCAGGGCCCCTACAAGCCCGACACCTACCGCTACTGATCGCGGCGAGGCCATGCGCGCGGACCAGCTGCTGGTGCAGCGCGGTCTCGCGCCTTCGCGTTCGGCCGCGCAGCGGCTGATCGCGCAGGGCGCGGTGCGCTGGCTCGGCCCGGCGGGCTGGGCGGTGCCGCGCAAGGCGGGCGATGAACTGCCGGAAGGTTGCGAGCTGCAGCTCACCGACGACGCCGAGCTGCGCTGGGTGTCGCGCGGCGGGCTCAAGCTCGACGGCGCGCTGGCGCACACCGGCATCGACGTGACCGGGCGCACCTGCCTCGACGTCGGCCAGAGCACCGGCGGCTTCACCGACGTGCTGCTGGCTCGCGGCGCCGCGAAGGTGGTCGGCATCGACGTGGGGCACGGCCAGCTGCACGAGCGGCTGCGCAACGATCCGCGCGTGCTGGCCCTGGAGGGCGTGAATGCGCGGTATCTCGACGCGGCAGCGCTGCCGGTCGCTCGCTTCGGCTTGATCGTCGGCGACCTGTCGTTCATCTCGCTGACGCTGGTGCTGCCGGCGCTGGCGTCGCGGCTGGCGGCGGACGGCGAGCTGCTGATGCTGGTCAAGCCGCAGTTCGAGCTGCAGCCGGGCGACATCGGCAAGGGCGGCATCGTGCGCGACGAAGCGGCCTACGCCCGCGTCGAGGCGCGCATCCGCGAGGCCTGCGCCGCCAGCGGCCTGGCGGTGGTCGACTGGTTCGCCAGCACGATCGCCGGCGGCGATGGCAATCGCGAATTCTTTGTGAGGGCGCGCCCGCAGGGCGGCGCCGAGGAGAGAGAACATGGATGAGATCCGCACCCCGATCCCGGTGAGCTTCGAGTTCTTCCCGCCGAACACGCCGGTGGGCAGCGAGAAGCTGCGCGGCGTGGTGGCCGAGCTCGCGGCGACCCAGCCGGAGTTCTTCAGCGTCACCTACGGCGCCGGCGGCTCGACGCGCGAGAAGACGCTCGCCACCGTCAGCGAGATCGCGGCGATGGGCCACGAGGCGGCGGCGCACCTGTCGTGCATCGGCGCCACGCGCGAGAGCATCCGCGAGATCCTCGCCACCTACCGCGAGCGCGGCATCCGCCGCATCGTCGCGCTGCGCGGTGACCTGCCCAGCGGCACGGCCACCGCCGGCGAGTTCCGCTACGCCGCCGACCTGGTGCGCTTCATCCGCGAGACGGAAGCGAACCACTGGCACATCGAGGTGGCGGCCTATCCGGAGGTGCACCCGCAGCAGCGCTACGCCAAGCGCGACCTGCAGCACTTCGCCGACAAGGTCGGCGCCGGCGCCGACGCGGCGATCACGCAGTTCTTCTTCAACGCCGACGCCTACTTCCACTTCGTCGCGGAGGCGCGCGCGCTGGGCGTGAGGGCGCCGATCGTGCCGGGCATCATGCCCTTCCACAACTACGCGCGCATCGCGCAGTTCGCGCAGCGCGACGGCATCGAGATCCCGCGCTGGGTGGCGATGAAGATGGAAGGCTTCATGGACGACGCCGCGTCGATCCGCGCCTTCGGCCTCGACGTGGTGACGCAGCTGTGCGAGCGGCTGATCGCCGGCGGCGCGCCGAGCATCCACTTCTACACACTCAACCAGTCGGCGCTGGCGCTGGAGATCTGCAGGCGGCTCACCCGGCCGGTTTGACCTGGGTCAGGAGTGCACGGCGCGTGCGTTGCTCGGTAGTCACAACGCTTGTAGGGTCTTGATGCACCGCAACAAGAGCGGGTGGGGTGAGGTCTGAAATGCCCGTCGAGGAAATAGCCCTCGCTTCGACAGGACACAAGACCATGAAGACCCAGACTTTCCAGCGCGCCGCCCTTGCCCTCGCCGTGGCCGGCGGCCTGGCCCTCCCGATGCTGGCCCAGGCCCAGGCCACGCCGTGGATGGTGCGCGTGCATGCACTGAACCTCGACAGCGCGAACAAGGACAGCACGGGCCTCGACCTCACGGTGAACAACAAGGTGTTCCCGGAAGTCGACATCTCCTACTTCTTCACGCCGAACATCGCTGCGGAACTGGTGCTGACCTATCCGCAGAAGCACACGGTGAAGGCCGGTGGCACCGAGATCGGCTCGCTCAAGCACCTGCCGCCGACCCTGTCGGCGCAGTACCACTTCACCGACCTCGGCGCCTTCAAGCCGTACGTCGGCGCGGGCCTGAACTACACCCGCTTCTCCAGCGTGAACCTGCCGGCTGGCGTCTCGATCGACAAGAACAGCTTCGGCCTGGCGGTGGGCGCCGGCTTCGATTACGAGATCCAGAAGAACATCTACTTCAACATCGACGTGAAGAAGGTGCAGATCAAGACGACGGTCAGCGCCGGCGGTACCGACCTGGGCGACTTCAAGGTCGATCCGCTGCTCGTCGGCGTGGGTGTCGGCTTCCGCTTCTGATCTGTTCGGAAGCTGATCGAGGGCGGCGGCCGGCCGAGCGCCGGGCCGCTCCCAAGCCGGCCGGCCATTCCCTCGGGGGATCGGCCGGCGTACCCGTCGGCCGAGGGGCCGTCATACCAGGGGCTTCTGCCAGCTCACGCCGTCCTCGGTGAGCATGGCGTCGAGCACGAAGTCCTGATCGGTGGGCAGCAGCAGCGGCAGGAAGCCGTGGCTGTAGCTCACCCCCACGGTCACCGGCCGCGGCGAGATGGATTTCAGCGTGCGGTCGAAGAAGCCGCCGCCGTAGCCCAGGCGCACGCCGCCGGGGCCGTAGCCCAGGCAGGGCACGACCAGCAACTCGGGCACGAACTCTTCCGTGTCCTTGGGCTTGGGAATGTCGTAGGCATCGAGTTCCATCGGGCAGCCGGGGTACCAGACGTGGAACTTCAGTGAACCGGTGTCGCGGTCTTTCACCGGCAGCCCGATGCGCCGCACCACGCCGTCGGGCGCGCCTTCGGTCCAGCGGTACAGCGCCGGCAGCGGATCGAACTCGCCCTTGATCGGCCAGTAGGCGCCGATGGTTCGTTCGCTACGCCCCACCAGCCACACGCGCAGCACGCTCTGCAGCGCCACGGCGCGCTCGAGCCGGTCGGGCAGGGCCTGGCGGGCGGCGACGAGGCGTTGGCGCAGGGCATCGCGGTCGGTGGGCGTCATGGCGCGAGAAGTGATCGGCGGGGAGCGCATTGTGCAAGACTGCGCCATGCCCGCCGAGACCGAGCTCGCTGCCCACTGCCGTGAACTGCTCGCGCCGCTGGGTGCGGTGCGCTCACGGCGCATGTTCGGCGGCCACGGCTTCTACGTCGACGATCTCTTCATCGCGCTGATCGCCTTCGGCCGCCTGTACCTCAAGGTCGACGAACGCAGCCGCGCCCGCTTCGAGGCGGCCGGCTGCGAGCCTTTCGTGTACGACGGCAAGGGCAAGCCGGTGACGATGGGCTACTTCACCGCGCCGGAAGAGGCCATGGAGTCGCCCGCGCTGATGCAGCCCTGGGCGCGGCTGGCGCTGGAGGCTGCGGTGCGCGCCAGGGCGGCGAAGAAGGCGCCGGCGAAACCGGCCAGGCCGGCGCGCTGAGCGCGCGGCTGCCAGCGCAGCTCGGCGCCTTCGCCGCGCCGCCACGACTCGATCACCGCGCCCTGGGCGTCGGCCAACCGCAGCGAGTCGCCCGGCGAGAGCACGACATCGCTGCCGTCGCCCGGGCCGCAGCGGCGGGTCAACCAGATTCGGCCGCGCAGCACGGTGAGTTCACCGGCGCCGGCGCCGACCCGGCGGGCTTCGCCGGGGGCCAGGGACAGGATCCGTTGGGATTGCGAATTCATCATCAATCTCCTGCAAGTCAGGCTACGATGATCGTCGTGCCGGCAAGGAAGATCCAATGAGTTCGGCATCCACGATTCATGCGAGATTGATATGAATGCACCACGCCGCAGGCCGCTCTCGCTGAACAACCTGCGCGCCTTCGAGGCGGTGGCGCGGCTGGCCAGCTTCAGCGCTGCGGCCGAGGAGCTGTTCCTGACGCAATCGGCGATGAGCCGGCAGATCAAGAGCCTGGAAGACGAACTCGGCGCCGCCCTGTTCGTGCGCGGCACCCGCCACGTGGAGCCGACGCAGGATGCGCAGATCCTGCTGCGCGCGGTGGAGCCGGCGCTCGCGCGGCTCGACGCCGCGGTGCGGCAGATCCGCGAGAAGCGCACGCGCCAGCGCGTCACGGTGACGACCTTCGCTTCCTTCGCCTCGCTGTGGCTGCTGCCGCGCATCGAGGCGTTCCAGCGCGAGCACCCGGACATCGACATCCGCGTCTCCGCCCACGATGCACTGTCCGACCTCGACGATCCCGAACTCGACCTGGCGCTGCGCTACTGCAGCCCGGCCCAGGCGCCGGCCGGTGCGGTGCGCCTGTTCGGCGAGACGCTGACGCCGGCGGTGAGCCGCACGCTGATGGAGCGCATCCGCGCCGGCGAGGCGCCGCCGCTGGCGATGCCGACCGATCTCGCGCAGCACACGCTGGCCGAGGAGGACGACCACCGCGCGAGTTCGGAATACCTCAGCTGGCGGCACTGGCTGGTGCAGCATGGCGAGCCCTCGCTGCAGCCGCGCCGCTGGCTGTACCTCAACTTCACCTACCAGCAGGTGCAGGCGGCGCTGGCGGGCCAGGGCGTGGCACTGGCGCGCGTGGCGCTGGTGGCCGAGGCGCTGGAGCGCGGCGAACTGGTGGAACCGTTCGGCGTGGCCGGTCGCATCACCAGCCCGTTCTGCTACTGGCTGATCGTTTCGCCGGCCAGCCGAGCGCGACCCGAGGTGGGCCAGTTCTGCGACTGGGTCGAAGCCCAGGCGGCGCTGACCCGGGCGGCCAGCGGCGAGGCCGATGCTGCGCCTAGGGCACCACGCCGCGCTCGGTGACGATCAGCGTCAGCGGGATGTCGTGCGGCTGGGCGCTGAACTGCTCCGCGCCCAGCTCGGTGAACGACCAGGCCACGCCCACCGTCGTGAGATGCGGGTGCTTCGCGAGGTAACGGTCGAAATAGCCGCCTCCGTAGCCGAGCCGGTAGTTGCCGCTGGCGTAGCCGACGCAGGGCACCAGCACCACGTCGGGCACCACCAGCGGCCCGGCGGCGCTGGCGATGCCGCATTCGTCGGGCACCATGGTGGCGCTGCGGTCCCACTGGCGATAGTCCATCTCGCGCGGCTCGCGGTGGCAGAACGGCAATGCCCACGGCAATTGGTCGCAATAGGCGTCGGCGCCCAATGCAACCACTGCGTTAAATTCGGATCGTATGGACGCGTAGAGGCCCAGGCACTGGGGTTCCAGCTGAGTGATGACTTGCGTCAAGTTGCGTGCCAGCGCCGCCTCCGCTGCCGCATAGTCGGCCGACAGGGCGAACTGCTGGCGCCGCTCGCGCAAGGCGCGGCGCAGTTCGGCACGGGGGCTGAGTGGCGTGTTCACGGTGCCGGGCGCGGTGAAGAAGAACGGGAAAGACGTTGAATCGAATGCAGATGGCCAAGGCAGTATATGGGCGGACTCTGAGGGCCGAAGGACGGCGCAGCATGCTGCTGGCGCTGCTGGCCACCAGCCTGGCGATGCCGCTGACGGCCTCGGCGGCGCCGGGCGACGGTGCGATCGTCGAGGCGCGCGAGGCGCTGCGCAAGAAGGACCGCCAGGCGCTCAAGGTGGCGCGCGCCGCGGCGATGGCCTCGGGGCACCCGCTCGCGCAATGGGCCGACTACTTCGAGCTGACCAACCGCCTCGCCGAGGCCCAGCAGTCCGAGCTCGACGCCTTCTACGCCCGCTGGCCCGCCACCTACGTCGAGGACCGGCTGCGCAACGACTGGCTGCTCGAACTCGGCAAGCGGCGCGACTGGGCCAACTTCGCCGTCGAGTACCCGCGCTTCCGCATGAACGACGACCGAGAGGTCCGTTGCTACGCGCTGATGCTCGACCACCAGGCCGGCAAGGACGTGAAGGCCGAGGCACTCTCGACCTGGCTGGCGCAGCGCGACGCCGACGACGGCTGCGCGCTGATGGCCGCCACGCTGGTCGACGCGAAGCAGTTCGGCAGCGCCGAGGTGTGGCGCAAGGCCCGCTTCGCGATCGACGCCAACCGGCCCCGCGCGGCGCGCCAGGCCGCGGCGCTGATCAGCACCGCGGCCGGCAGCAGCGTCGCCGAGCTGACCGACAACGCGGCGCGTTATCTCGCCAGGAGCGCCTCGGCGACGTCGCGCCCGGGCGCGGAGTTGGCCACGCTGGCCCTGATGCGGCTGGCCTCGAACGACCCCGACGCCGCGGCCTTCCAGCTCAACGACCGCTGGGACAAGGCGCTGCCGCCCGACCTCGCCGCCTGGGCCTGGGCCTCGGTGGCCAAGCAGGCGGCGCTGAAGCTGCTGCCCGATGCCTCCGAGCATTTCCAGCGCGCCGCCCAGCGCGCCAGCCGCGGCGGCGCCGAGCCCGACTGGCCCGACGACACGCTGGCCTGGAAGGCCCGCGCCGCGCTGCGCGCCGACGACGGCCGTGGCCGCTGGCAGCAGGTCATGCAGGCGATCAACGCGATGACGCCCGAGCAGCAGCGCGACCCGGCCTGGGTCTACTGGAAGGCCCGCGCGCTGCAGGCGCTCGCCCCCGCCTCGCAGGACGACGAAGGCATGCGGGCGATGGCGAGCGACATGCTCGCCGGCATCGCCGGCCGGCTGCACTTCTATGGCCTGCTCGCAGCCGAGGACCTCGGCCAGCCGCTGACCCTGCCGGCCAAGCCCGCGCCGCTGAGCGCTGAGGAGGTCGAGGCCGCCCGCGCCCACCCGGGCCTGACGCGCGCGCTGCAGCTCATCGAGATCGGCCTGCGCAACGAAGGCGTGCGCGAGTGGAACTTCTCGCTGCGCGGCATGAACGACCGCGCCCTGCTGGCCGCCGCGCAGCGCGCCTGCGATGCGCAAGTGTGGGACCGCTGTATCAACACCAGCGACCGCACGCGCGACGAGATCGACATCGACCAGCGCTACCCGCTGCCCTTCCGCAAGGACGTCGTCGCCAAGGCCAGCGAGATCGGCCTCGACCCGACCTACGTCTACGGCCTGATCCGCCAGGAGTCGCGCTTCATCCTCGACGCGCGCTCGCACGTCGGCGCCTCGGGGTTGATGCAGATCATGCCGGCCACGGCGCGCTGGACGGCGCGCAAGATCGGTCTGGACTACACGCAGGACATGCTCACCGACCGCGACGCCAATCTGCGCCTGGGCACCAGCTACCTGAAGCTGGTGCTCGACGATTTCGGCGGCTCGCAGGCGATGGCGGCGGCCGCCTACAACGCCGGGCCGAACCGGCCGCGCCGCTGGCGCGAGGGGCCGATGCTCGATGCGGCCGTGTGGGCGGAGAACATTCCCTTCAACGAGACGCGCGACTACGTCAAGAAGGTGCTGCACAACGCCACGATCTACGCCGCCGTCACCGGCGCGCCCGCGCCGTCGCTGAAGGCCCGGCTGGGGGTGAAGATCGGCCCGCGCGACGCGTCGGCACCGGCTTCGGACACCAACCTTCCCTGATCCCATGAAGAACAACATCCTGGTGCTGGGCGGCACCGGCTTCGTCGGCCGCAGCGTCTGCGAGAAGCTGGTCGAGCGCAACGGCGGCGGCGGCGGCCGCATCGTGGTGCCGACGCGGCGCCTGGCCGGCGGCAAGCACCTGCAGATGCTGCCCACGCTGCAGCTGGTGCAGGCCGACGTGCACGACCCGGCGCAGCTCGCCGCCTTGGTGGCCGGCTGCGACGCCGTGATCAACCTCGTGGCCGTGCTGCAGGGCGACGAGCGGCGCTTCCAGCAGGTGCATGTCGAGCTGCCGCGGCGCATCGCGGCGGCCTGCCAGGCGGCGGGCGTGCGGCGGCTGATCCACGTCAGCGCCATCGGCGTGGCCGAGAACGCGCCGAGCCGCTACCTGCGCTCGAAGGCGCAGGGAGAGAAGGTGCTGGTTGGCGCGGGGCTGGACCTCACCCTCCTGCGCCCCTCGCTGATCTTCGGCGCCAACGACAAGCTGCTCAACCTGTTCGCCACGCTGCAGTCGATCGCGCCCTTCGTGCCGCTGGCCGGCGCCGATTCGCGCTACCAGCCGGTGTGGGTGGACGACGTGGCCGCGGCCATCGTGCGCTGCCTCGACGACGACGGCACCATCGGCAAGACTTTCGAATGCGCCGGCCCCGAGGTGATGACGCTGCGCGACATCGTGCGCAGCGCGGGCCGCTGGGCGGGCTGCGAGCGGCCGGTGGTCGGCCTGCCCGGCGGCATCGCGGCGCTGCAGGCCACGCTGATGGAGTGGCTGCCGGGCGAGCCGCTGATCTCGCGCGACAACCTCGCCTCGATGACCGTGCCCAACGTGGCCAGCGGCACGTTGCCGGGGCTGGATGCGCTGGGCATCCGCCCCGCGGCGATGTCGGCCATCGCGCCCGGCTATCTCTCGCGCGGCCAGGGGCCAGCGCGGCTGGACGCATTCCGCGCGCGCGCCCGCCGCGGCTGAGGTGCCATGCGCGCCGCGCATCGCGGCGATGCGCGATGCTCACCCACGGCTGCCGCGCGGCTGGCTAGCATGGTGGGCCACGCACAAGGAGGCCCGCGATGCAGCTCTACATCGGCAACAAGAACTACTCGTCCTGGTCGATGCGCCCCTGGGTGCTGATGAAGCAGGCTGGCATCCCCTTCGACGAGGTCATGCTGCGCTTTGATGCCTTCACGCCCGACTCGGCCTTCAAGCGGCGCCTGGCCGGCCTGACGCCCGCCGGCCGCGTGCCGGTGCTGGTGGACGACGGCTTCGCGGTCTGGGACACGCTGGCCATCGCCGAGTATCTGGCCGAGCGCTTTCCGCACAAGCAGCTGTGGCCAGCCGACCCGAAGGCGCGTGCCCGCGCGCGCAGCGTCTGCGCCGAGATGCACTCGGGCTTCTCGGACCTGCGCAGCCACTTCCCGATGAACATCGAGGCGCGGCTGCCCGAGGCCGGCGCCAGGGTGCTGGCCGAGCAGCCCGGCGTGCGCGCGGACCTGGAGCGCATCGTCGCAATGTGGAGCGAGCTGCTGCGCGAGCACGGCGGGCCGATGCTGTTCGGCGACTTCAGCATCGCCGACGCCTACTTCGCACCGGTGGTGACGCGCCTGACCACCTACGCGCCGCCGCTGCCCGAGGCGATCACGGCCTACATGGCGCGCGTGCAGGCCCTGCCCGGCGTGGCCGCGTGGGTGAACGACGCGCTGGCCGAACGCGACTTCCTCGACTTCGGGGAACCGTACCGGAAGCAGCGCTGAGGCCGCGGCCGGGCGGCGCATACACTGCCACTGCATGAAGGTGTACCTGGTCGGCGGCGCGGTGCGCGATCAACTGCTCGGCCGTGCGTCGGGCGACCGCGACTGGGTGGTGGTCGGCGGCACGCCGGCCGAGATGCTGGAAGCTGGCTTCGAGCCGGTCGGGCGCGACTTCCCGGTCTTCCTGCATCCCGACACGCACGAGGAATATGCGCTGGCGCGCACCGAGCGCAAGACCGCGCCGGGCTACCACGGCTTCGCCTTCCACGCCGCGCCGGAAGTGACGCTCGAGGAGGATCTCGCGCGGCGCGACCTGACCATCAACGCCATGGCGCGCGGCGAGGACGGCGCGCTCGTCGATCCGTACGGCGGCCAGCGCGACCTGGCCGACAAGGTGCTGCGCCACGTCTCGCCCGCCTTCGCCGAGGATCCGGTGCGCATCCTGCGCCTCGCGCGCTTCGCCGCGCGCTTCCACGACTTCTCGGTCGCGCCGGAGACGCTCGCGCTGATGCGCGGCATGGTCGAGGCCGGCGAGGTCGATGCGCTGGTGGCCGAGCGGGTCTGGCAGGAGCTCTCGCGCGGGCTGATGGAAGCCCGGCCGAGCCGCATGTTCGAGGTACTGCGCGAGTGCGGCGCGCTGGCGCGGCTGCTGCCCGAGGTCGACCGGCTGTGGGGCGTGCCGCAGCGGCCGGAGTACCACCCGGAAGTCGACACCGGCGTGCACCTGACGATGGTGCTGGACATGTCGGCACGGCTGGGCGCAAGCCTGGCCGTTCGCTTCGCCTGCCTGGGCCACGACCTCGGCAAGGGCACGACGCCGGCCGACGTGCTGCCGCGCCACATCGGTCACGAGATGCGCAGCCGCACGCTGGTGCGCGCGCTGTGCGAGCGCTGGAAGGTGCCGACCGATTGCCGCGAGCTGGCCGAAGTGGTGGCCATGGAACACGGCAACGTGCACCGCAGCGGCGAGCTGAACGCGGCCGCCGTGCTGCGCCTGCTCGAACGCTGCGACGCGCTGCGCCGCCCGCAGCGTTTCGACGAACTGCTGCTGGCCTGCGAATGCGACGCACGCGGCCGGCTCGGCAAGGAGGCCGAACCCTACCCGCAGCGCGAGCGGCTCGCTGCGGCGCTGCGCGCGGCGCTGGCCGTCGACACCGCGCCGATTGCCGCGGAAGCGGTTGAGCGCGGCCTGAAAGGGCCGGCGATCGGCGAAGCGGTGCGCGAGGCGCGCGTGCGCGCGATCGCGGTGGCGATCTGACTAGATCAGCGCGCCGATCGCCATCGCGATCAGGCTGAGCAGCAGGCTGCTGGCCACCGGGAAATGCCATTCGCGGCCGCGCCAGCGCACGCTGAAGTCGCCCGGCAGCCGCCCCAGGCCGATGCGGCGCAGCCAGCCGGCCAGGCCCTGGAAGACCACGAAGGCGAGCAGGAAGACGATCAGCCAGCGCATGGGCG
>VFQN01004403.1_pt1 | contig 18636 bp, 8 predicted proteins | sample 3512371 | NCBI WGS metagenome assembly VFQN01 (sample SAMN10412370, study PRJNA504923) | tailings metagenome | isolation source: Replicate 2 from Balatoc abandoned mine | place: Philippines: Itogon, Benguet | collected 2017-08-28 | reverse complement strand
TTCACACAAATTCTCGATGACATGTCTTGTAAAGTCTTTGGATAGATTTGTTGGTGTTCAAGGCTCTCCCAATGATTGCCTACACCGTAAATTAATGGAAAATAGAATTAAGTTGGGTTTTTTAGGCTTTTGCCTGAAAAGCGCATACGAATAAAAGTATAACTGGAACATGTTTGATATTATCATATTTATTGGAATAAGATTCTACACTACTCAATTTTTACATTGAAATAGCACCTATTTTGTGAGCCACTTTATCTACAATAAAGTGCTTTTAAAGTTCCTCCTTATCAGCCTCCGCAGAGAACGCCTTCAAAACATTTTGACGTAATTGGAAGTTCTTCTTTGATTCTGGCTTCAAGTTACCACCAGCTAACAGCTTACCAACACGGGCAGTCTCAGTGTTAACATAGTCCTTTCCTTTGTTAACGATATTCTTAGCAACGGCCACGTAGATCTTGGCAGCAGCGTCAGTCAAAGTCTTTGCTGCCTCTTCGAGTTGTTGGTGAACAGAAGCATCGACATTATAGCCAGCAGCCTTGATCACTTCGTCTAAAGCGGCAATACGGCCAGCAGTACCCTTCAGGGATCCGTCAGGGTTGCGTTGAGTACCGGCATTTTGGTTTAAGAATTCCACGAAGTCTTCAACCTCACGTCCTCCTTGGTAATCCTCAGGAACAGCAGAACCGGCAGGGAAATACTTGATGGTAGGATATCCACGGATCTCGTACTTATTCCCAAGTTCGCTTTCCTCAGTGGCATCGACTTTAGCAATCAAGACCTCAGAATCAGAAGCAAAAATATTGGCAAGCTTCTCGTATTTTGGAGCTAACTGCTTGCAGTGACCGCACCATGGAGCATAAAATTCGACTAAAGCAGCTTTCTCTCCTAACACGAGAGTGTCAAAGTTCTCTGAAGTCAATGTAACCACAGAGGAAGGAGCGACCTTCACTTTTCGGTTGGTTCCAACCTTGGAATTCACCCACCTAAAATCAAAAATAGTAAAAATTTCTGATTAACGAGTTATGCATGATCCAACTTACTTGACAATAGTATCAGCGGTTCTTCCTCCGTCATATTCTTGAGGCTCAGTAGATCCTTTTGGGAAGAATTTGATAGTTGGATAACCCTTCAAAGCAGTTAAAGAAAAGTCAAAGAACCAGCACTACAACATCCTACCTGAACTCCAAATTGGTCGGCAAGTTTGCTGTTCTCTGTGGCATCCACAGCGGCGAACTTGATATCACTAAAAAAGAGATTAACCGAAATGAATGAGCTGAATATAGGCAGATCTTACTCAGTAGGTTGGAAAGTTTCAGCAGCTAACTTCCACTCAGGAGCAAGGTTCTTGCAGTGACCGCACCTATAATCCACTTCAACATCCGCGGTAATGAAGAAGGAGCTGAACCTACCATGGAGCAAAAAACTCAACTAAGACGTTCGAGCTTCCATCAACATAATCGTTGAAGTTACCCTTAGTCAACTCAATAACATTAGCATAAGTCTAGAACAATCAAATTGGAGTAAGATTCCACAGCCAAAACAAGTCCTAACCAAAACTTACCGCTGCCAATAAGCAAGAGGCAAATGCAGCAATAAGAAGGAGTGTTTGGCGAGCCATGATATCCTTTGATAATGATTAATCTCTCGATCAAAGTGTGGAAGATTGTTGTTCTGCAAGTTTCGAAGAAATTGATCTCTTGCCCATGGCCCTCACTCACTTCACAACTTGCCGCGTGGATCAGTATGGGGTATGGGCAGACTACCGGCATATCGGGAATCTTCTTGCTTCGGTCTGTCGGATCATCGGTTTTTAGAATGACTCGTTGTCGTCGTACGCACGACTCGCTGACTGTGAGAGCATTCAACTTCATATCATATACAATAGAAAGGTAATAATAATAATACTTCACCAGAAGATATTGCAACCAATCACAACCTAAACAACCCTAACCACTTCCCTCAGAACTTATTCTCTTCCCTCTCTTTTCACTGATTTTTTTATAAATTCATTTCATTGCTTAAAGGTAATTGGGAAATTTTTTTTGTTGTATGGAGTTCAACTGATTGAATGACTTCTTTGATCTTGTTAGAAAATGAATACTTTAACTCTTCTACTTGGATTTTTACTTCTTGCTATTGTCCAGAGCTATGTCTTACCACAATCCTTTGGATCCAGAATAATGAGGTAAGTGAATCATTTAACTTTTCCCAGCAATATCTTTACTCTTCAATGTTATAGAACCACCGCCTTAGACATGGCACGAAAGACTGGAACTGTCAAATTCTTTGATTCAGTGAGAGGCTTTGGTTTCATAACGCCTGTCGACGGAGGAAATGATGTGTTTGTCCATCAGTCTGCTATCCATGCCCGTGGATTCCGCTCTTTACGTGAGGGTGAGGATGTCGAGTATGAGGTGGAAGAGAACAAAGAGAAAGGAAAGATTTTTGCTGTCAATGTTACTGGTCCTGATGGAGCTTACGTTCAAGGTACTCCAAGAGATTCTAACGAGCGCAGCCGCAACTAAATGGGTGAAATGCTTGCTCTCTTTTCTTGTACATGCAGTAGCACCTAGAATTTGTAAAGAATGCTCTCTGTTAGCAATAAGTTTCTGACAAAATGAGGATGTCAATCTATATTTCTTTCTTTGTACATTACATATTGTAAGTGATAACGGAATTCTGCGTGAGACCATGGGTAAAGACGGGTTAGCAATACATCACAAGTGAAAAATTGTCAAGCCGTTCGTTTTCATTCTCTTTGGATTCATTCTTTCTTGTCACTTGAACGTATTTAAGAATAGATGCACTCTATGACTGCAATAAACTTGCAAAAATAGCTTTTTGAAAAAGTCGACTTTTTCTGGCGTTTCATTTCAATTTTTTTCGAATTAGCTTTTGTTGTTTTTTGAGATTTGAGCTTATTGGAAGAAACATGAAAGATAAGCAACAAAGCACTGCTGTTATGATTGATCCTGCAATTACCGCTCCCTCTGCTTTGACTTGGTCGAAGCATAACGCGATTGGCAAGGACAATGACGACAACCATCGTCCACACCCTCGATCCTGTCATACAATGACTGTAGTTGGAACCAATGCTTTCCTTTTTGGTGGTATGACCAACTATGGAACTGATGAATTTGATGATGTCACAAGTATTCGAGCCAGTAATGAGATCTTTCGAGTGACTTTGTCGGGTAAAACTGATATAGAGTTTTTGAAATTGAATCCTACCGGTGCTTTACCTTTACCTCGTTGGAGACATTCAGCAACTTTATTTGACAATAATCAAATTTTAGTCTTTGGAGGATTTCATACAACAGATCATCGGTTAAATGATGTTTGGGTATTTGATACAATCGGATTTTCTTGGTCTCAACCCAATGCCAAACACAATGCTGAGGCTTCCATGGCCTGTCAACTAACAAACAGCGAATGGGGTAACGTACCAGTTCCTCGAGCAGGCCATTCTGCGACCCTAATGGGTGATTTATTGTATATTTTCGGAGGTTATGGAGGGTTAGGATACAGCAGAAGAGATTTAGATGATTTATATACTTTGAACGTTCTGACTTGGACGTGGTCCAAAGTCACTCCTAAAGGATCTGCTCCTGAAAAACGATCTGGTCATCAAGCATGTGCTGTAGAAAAGAAGATTTACATCTTTGGTGGAGCAAACTCTGCTGTTCAGTTTCAAGATCTGTATATTCTCGATACTGAAGTTGAACCTCCTGTGTGGTCGAAACTAGCTTCTTCTCTCCCTGCACCTACTTGGAATCTTTGTGCCTGTTCAGTGATTGCTATTCCTACATGGAAGATTTTCACTTTTGGTGGTATTACCGGTCCGCTCACCGAGTACGATCGCATGGGCAAATCAATTAATGCCACTGCTATTCTGGACACTGGTATTGGTCGCTGGCAACATCCAAAAATTGATGGGAAAATGCCAATTCCTCGATCAGACTGTTCCATGGCCTACGATGCGAAAGGATCTAGATTATTTGTCTATGGTGGTTGGAATGACGATTGGTTAGGTGATATGTATAGCTTGGATGTCGGTAATATTGTTGGTCCACCTTATGCCATTACAGATATGTATCCAAACATGGGCCCAGTCACAGGTGGAACTGATATCACCATCGTTGGTATTGATTTTACCAACACAACTAATATTGTTGTGCGATTTGGAAACACACGAGCTTTCGTTGATGTTCCGGGTACCTTTATTACACAGACCAAGATTGCTTGCGTCTCTCCTGTTTCTAAATTCCCGCCTGGTGATGTAGAAGTAAGAGTTTCTTTAGAAGGAGATTCTTTCACCACAACTTTCCAGAAATTTTCTTATTTCCCCGTCACGAACCATTCTCACTGTGTGATGTATGGACCAGGTTTACTTTCCGGCTGTGCAATTAATGAGGAAGTCTCTTTTATGATCCAAGCACGAGATGATAACAATTATAATCGAACAACTGGCGGTGATGAATTCTCTGTGATTATTAATCTCATTGGCGGCGGAGAAGGAGGAGAGAATCATCGTCTGACGGGTGTTTTCATCGAAGATTTGGAGAACGGTCGCTACGTCGTCACTTATAAACCAAAATATGCTGGGAAATATGAAATTAGAGTTGATTTCCTTGGTACTTTTGGAGGAAAAGCCGGCGAACTACGAGGCTCAGGAATTACGATAGAATTCCCTCAAAAAGCGTCTAGGGAGAACAATCAAATGTCCGGTGATCTTGTTCTCAATACATTGAAAGCTGATGTTGCATACCTTCAGAAATACACCGAAGAGATGGCAAAAACTGTTCTCGCACGAGTTCGAGACGATGGTTGGTCGAGTGATGAGCAAGTTCAAGCTTTAATGAAGATCAAAGAAGCTCTGCTTCTCATTGAATCAAAGGCTGAGGCGACTACATTGTTAGTAGATCGTTGTGAATGTATTATTAATTTCTTGCTGGAAAAGAATATTGTCCTTGGAGGTCTAGAAGAGAATTTGCATACATCAAAGTATTTATGGGAGAAGATTCTTCGTGAAGCACCACAAATTCAAAATAAAATATCTCCAATGATGCGTGCTCATAACAGCAAAATTAAGAACGATATCCAAGGCTACGAACAACACATCCAAGCTTACAAGAATGAGTTACTCAAATCTGAATTTTACTTGTATGCTACTGGCACCACGCGTGCCTTGGAATTGATCAAAGCGGCTCAAGACTTGCAAAAAGAGGAGCAAGCGACTTGTAGCAAGATGACTCATGTGGCAAACATATTCGATTGTGTGCGAGAAATGGACGATACAAATCGTTTGATGAAGGAAATTGAAACTTTGCTGTCTGACTTCTCACAGCTTTGGGAGACGAATAGTAAAGTTACGTCAGTAATTTCTGAGACAAAGAAGATCCGCTGGCAGCATTTAGACTCTGATGCATTAGAAGACTCTGCGAAACAGTTGGTTCAGTCAGTGAGGAAGCTTCCAAAGTCTGTCCGAACTTCTGATGCTTTTATTGGTCTAGATCGAGTAGTCAAGGACTTTGTCATTACTTGCCCCATCGTTTCCTCGCTGCGGTCGCCGGCGATGAGAGATCGTCACTGGAAAGAGTTGATGGAAGTTGTAAAGCATGAATTTGTTTTACCTACCACTCAACCGCAGATGCCATTGAAATCCCTTTTAGAGCTTAATTTACAACTTCATGTCGCAGAAGTTGATGAAATTACAGAGAAAGCGAGCAAAGAGGCGAAACATGAGGATACTCTCAAGAATTTAGAGACTACCTGGTCGAATGTAAACTTTACCATGTCTTTTTACAAGGATACAGATGTTCCAATGGTAAAATTAGAGGATGATATCATCGAGCAATTAGAATCCGATCAAATGGCCGTGCAATCGATTGTTAGCTCACGTTATGCCTTCTTTAAGACGCAAGCTATTGAATGGCAAAAGACACTAGGATTGATCAGCGATATTTATCAGAATTTGTCAGAAATTCAACGAACTTGGTCTTACCTCGAACCATTGTTTGTCGGATCAGAGGAAGTGAGAAAGGAACTACCAGAAGATGCGAAACGATTTCAAGATGTTGATTTAAATGTTCGTGCTATTTTACAGAAAGCTTGGAAGATGCGTAATGTGAAAGCTGCATGTACACAGAATGGACTGTTGGATAAACTATTAGATCTCATGAAGAAGCAAGAACAATGCAAGAAATCGCTGTCTGATTTCTTAGATGGGAAAAGAAGACAATTTCCTCGATTTTATTTCATGTCAGAAGCTGATTTACTCACATTATTGTCGAACTCTTCCACACCATCCAAAGTTCTGGCATTGGTAAGCAATTTACACGTCATTCTTTCTGTTTATTCTTAACCCTCAATATAGGTTGATAAAATTCTCCTCGCAACAGCCGAAATTCGAACCATCCATCCTCCTACACAAGATCGTCCAACCGCCACCCATTTTATTGCAGGGGTAGGGAAGGAGACTGTGGAATTCGAACCCGCCGTGAAGATGACCGGCAAAGCCGAGCAGTATCTCCTCCAATTGCTCAAGGCACAAATCTTCACTCTATCGAAGTGTTTAGCATCCTCGATGCAAAGATACCCTGAACAGACGCGTGTCGAGTGGATCAATATGAAAGACACGAAGACAGGCGAGACAATCGATCCTGCTCAAGTCATTCTTCTCGTCTCGGCTATTGACTTCGTACAACAAGTCGAGAGGTCATTAGCACAATGCACGAATGGTGATTCGCGCTCATTAAAGAAGTGTTATGATCTGATAAAATCTCAACTGGCAGACTTGATTAAAGTGACTCAAACCAGTTTATCAAAAGGAGATCGTCAGCGTGTAATGTGTATGATTACTTTAGATGCTCATAATCGAGATATTGTAGATGTTTTATTAAAGGAGAAAGCTTTGAATATTACCGATTTCCAATGGCAATCGAAGCTTCGTCCAAGTTTTATCGCTGATGTGGGTCGAAATACGACTCACATTGCCTCAAATGCGAAATTTAACATTTGTGATGCAAGTTTTGACTATGGCTTTGAATACTTAGGCAACGGCCCAAGATTGGTTGTTACACCGCTTACTGATCGCATTTATGTCACTGCGACTCAAGCTCTGCATTTGAAAATGGGATGCGCTCCTGCTGGCCCCGCTGGTACCGGCAAGACTGAGACGACAAAGGATCTTGCTTCGGCGTTGGGTAAATGCTGTTATGTGTTTAATTGTTCTCCTGAAATGGATTATCAATCGATGGGCAATATTTTCAAAGGATTAGCTGCATCCGGTTCATGGGGATGCTTCGATGAGTTTAATCGTCTTATTCCAGAAGTCTTGTCCGTCTGTTCAGTCCAATTCAAGGCCGTTTGTGATGCACTACGAAATTTTGACCGTGCGAATGTTTTAACTCATAAAGTAACAATCGAAGGGGACACTGTTGGCCTTGATCCTACGTGTGGTGCTTTTATAACGATGAATCCTGGTTATTTAGGCAGATCAGAGCTTCCTGAAGGTCTCAAGGCATTATTTCGTCCAATCACTGTCATTGTACCTGATTTAGTATTGATTTGTGAGAATATGATGATGGCTGAAGGGTTTCTGAATGCAAAGATTCTTGCCTCTAAGTTTTATGGTCTTTATTCTCTTTTATCGGAACTATTATCAAAGCAAAGTCATTATGATTGGGGTCTCAGAGCTGTAAAGTCTGTCTTAGTCGTCGCCGGTCAACTGAAACGGGCAGAGCCTACATTAGATGAAGAATCGTTGTTAATGAGAGCCTTGCGTGATTTTAACATTCCTAAGATTGTTCAAGCTGACGAGGTTGTTTTCTTTGGTCTATTGAATGATTTATTCCCTGGTCTTAACCCTAAACGCATTTTCGATGAAGAGCTCTCTGAGTGTGTCACCGCTGCCTGTGAGGCTGCTGGATTGTGGCCAGATCCTTTCTTTACTCTGAAAACCATGCAACTTGATGAATTACTCGACATTCGTCATTGTGTCTTCATTATGGGGCCTCCTGGTGCCGGGAAATCAACATGCTGGAAGATGCTTCAAGCCGCACGCAATCATCGCCATCCCGAACAGAAGTTGAAAACTGTCGATTTGAACCCAAAAGTCATCCCCACCGAGGAATTATACGGTCATATCTCGATGGCGACCAGAGAGTGGAAGGATGGTCTACTCTCGTCTATTATGAGAGATCTTGGTCGAATCCCCAATGATCACCCGAAATGGATTATCCTAGACGGTGATTTGGATGCAAACTGGATTGAAAGTATGAACTCTGTCATGGACGATAACAAGATGTTGACTTTAGCTTCTAACGAACGTATTCCTCTCAAGTCTTACATGCGCATGATCTTTGAGATTCGTGATTTGAAGTACGCCACACCAGCCACTGTCTCTCGAGCGGGTATTCTCTATATCTCCACCGATGACGGAAGTCAGTGGCGATCAATCGTCGGTTCATGGGTCCGCTCTAGACCTGACGATCTAATGGAAGACAAAGATCGAGAAATTATTCATGGAATGTTTGAAAAGTATTTACCAGTTTGCTTGAAGTACTTTGCCACTGACTTACAAGGCGTAGTGCCCTGCAATGACATTTCGATATCAATCTCTGTGTTGAGGCTCCTTGAAACGGTCTTAACTCGTGCTGTCGTTTTGGATGCCAATGCTTTTGAGACGGCATTCGTGTTCTGTCTCATATGGGGTATTGGTTGCGTATTAACCATCGCTGATGATGGAACTGACTATCGTAAAATATTCTCTGAATGGTTCCGCGCAAAGTTCAAGACAGTGAAGATTCCTTCTCGTGATACGATTTTCGACTACTGGCTTGATCCTAGAAGCGGAAAGTTTGATTCGTGGAAGGTCAGTCCTGCCTTCAAGACCATTGAATTCGATTCTACCTACATGAACATGGCGGAGATCACCGTCCCAACAGCAGAAACTGCGTCAGTCTCCTTCTGGCTTGATTCTTTAGTGAGATCAGGATATCATGTGATGCTTGCAGGTCCTGCAGGAACTGGAAAAACACAGTTAGTCAATGGTTTATTATCGCAGCTAAGTCCAGAGATGCACACTCACACTACCGTGAACATGAACTTTTACACCTCCGCTTCCGTTCTGCTCAACAGTTTGGAGGCGGTCCTTCAAAAGCGCACTGGTACTACCTATGGACCTATCGGAGCTGCGAAGTTAGTCTATTTCGTTGATGATGTGAATCTTCCTGAAGTTGATTCTTATGGCACACAAAGTGCGATCGCACTGTTGCGTCAGCACATTGATTACACTCATTGGTATGACGTACAGAAGCTTTCTCTCAAGACTGTCGATGACTGTCAGTATATTGCAGCACTGAACCCTACTGCTGGTTCTTTCACCATTAATCCTCGCTTACAACGTCATTTTACTTGCTTTTCCATTGGTATGCCAACCGCTACGTCACTGCTAACAATCTACCAGACTTTCCTCGATGGTCATTTACAATCTCAATCCTTCCCAACCTCAGTCCAGGCGATCTCTTCGACATTGATCAAAGGAGCTCTCGCGGTTCATAAGGAAGTTAGCGAAACCTTCCGCAAGACTGCTGCAAACTTTCATTATGAGTTTAATATTCGTCACCTTGCGAATGTCTTCCAAGGATTATTAGTCGCGAATCCAACCACCTTCAAAGATCCTGAAAAGTTTGTCTTTCTCTGGTTACATGAAAGTGAGCGTGTGTATGGAGATCGTCTTGTTGATTACGATGATTTAGAGAAATTTAAGAAGATTATGCAGAATCAAGCACGTAAAGCATTCCCTCAGTTCAATATTTCTCGATTTTATCTCTCAGGAGGTGGTGTGAAGGCAGATCCATTAGTATTCTGTCATTTTGCTGACGTCAATACGAAACCTGGTGAGGATTTATCTTACGATCAAGCATTAAATATCAATGAATTGCGAACGACGTTAGAAGTTGCTTTAGATGATTATAACGAGTCTCATGCTGTCATGAATTTGGTTTTATTCGATGATGCTGTGCTGCATGTCGCTCGCATTATTCGAATCGTCAAGCAGACAGGTGGTCATGCGTTATTAGTCGGGGTTGGTGGATCTGGTAAGCAATCTCTCGCGAGGCTTGCAGCACATGTGTGTGGTCTTACAGTCATGCAAATTCTGATCAATCAACATTACGGCATGCTTGACTTCAAGGCAGATTTACAGAATATGTACAACAAAGCAGGAGTAAAGCAAGAAGGAGTTCTCTTCCTTCTAACTGATACCCAAATCAATAATGAGAAATATTTCATTTACTTGAACGACTTGTTGTCGTCTGGTAATATCCCTGACCTGTACACTAAGGATGAGAAAGAAGCCATTATAAACTCACTTACCAATAAAGCAAAAGGTGCGGGATTTACTGCAGAGCCTGCCTCTGTTTGGCAATACTTCATTTCGAAGATCAGAGAGAACTTGCATTGTTGTTTGTGCTTTTCACCTGTCGGACCAGGGCTGCGTGTACGCGCGAGACGCTTCCCAGCTGTTGCGAGTTGCACCGTCATCGATTGGTTCCAACCATGGCCCGAGCAAGCGTTAGCCTCCGTCGGCAAGAAATTCCTGAGTGGCCATGATCTTGGTCACCCTGAAGTCGTCAAAGCCATAGAGCATTTCATGCCCACCGCATTTATTGCTGTGAATAAAATGTGTAAAACCTTCGCCACTGCTGAGTCGAAGTACGTGTATACTACGCCGAAAAGTTATTTGGAAATGCTAAAGCTATATACGTCAATGTTGGCAAAGAAACGCGCTGAGACAGACAAGAACATGCAACGTCTACAACATGGTATTGAGAAATTGCAAAAAGCGGCAGATGATGTTGTTGAACTCGAAGCTAACTTGAAGATTATGTTGGAGAGCGCGGAAGAGAAGAGAAAAGTTGCGGAAAAGATCGCACAAACTGTCCAACAAGAAAAAGTTGTTGTTGAGAAGGAAAATGATAACGCAAAAGTTGAACAACAGAAAGTAGCAGAAATTCAAGCTGAAGTATCTTTAAAACAAGCTGATGCAGCCAAAGATTTGTCATTAGCCGAACCAGCATTGATGAGAGCTATGCAAGCACTTGATTCGCTTGATAGAAAGGATTTAGGCAACTGTAAGACGATGGCGAAACCTCCTCCGGTAAGATTATTCTCGAATTCCCCTTCTTTAATTTTTTCATGAATCGAAAATCTTCACAGGGAGTGGAAGATATCTTCAGTGCTGTGATGGTACTTCTTGCTGGAGTCAATCCAAACGTCTTGGTACAGAAATCAGGACGCGTTAGAGAGAAAGATCGCACTTGGGATGCCGCGAAGAAGGCTCTCCTTGGCAATGTGAATTCCTTTCTCGATGAGTTAAAGACTTTCAAAGCAAATATTGATGAAGGATCAGTGCCAGAGATCAATTGGAAGGAAGTCAGACCTTTCCTTCAACTCGAACATTTCGCACCTGAAATCATCGAAAAACGTAATTCAGCTGCTGCTGGTTTGTGTTCGTGGGTCATAAACATCGTTAACTACTACGATATCGTCTTACAAGTCGAGCCAAAGCGACTTGCGCTGAAAGAAGCAAATGATTCGCTCGTCACCGCAAACGAGCAGTTACAAGAGGTGAAGGCTCGAGTCGAGGCCTTACAAGCACGGTTAGATGCTCTTACCATCGAATTTAATGAGGCTGAGGCTCAGAGAAAAGAGGCGCAATCTATCGCAGAGAAGGGAAAGATGAAACTTGAATTAGCGAATCGTCTGACGCATGCTCTTGGCTCTGAGAAGGTGCGATGGAGCGAGGGCATCACTGACCTGAGAAATGAAAGAGATTTGTTAGTTGGTGATTGTTTATTAGCTTCGGCTTTCATCAGCTACATCGGACCATTTAGCAAGGCTTACAGAGAACTATTAATGGATGGAACTCTCATTCCATTAGTGACGAAACCTCCACAAGGTCAACCAATTCCCATGACAGAGAATATGGAAGCAATCGGATTAATGTGCACTGAAGCAGAGATCGCAGAATATCAAACACAAGGACTTCCCGCCGATCGTGTTTCTGCAGAGAATGGCGCAATTGTTCTTCAATCTGCGCGATATCCTCTCATGATTGATCCTCAACTCCAAGCTATCTACTGGATAAAGAAGCGTGAAGGAAGCAAGCTACAAATCGGTCGATTGGGCGAAAAGACTCTGATTAAGCGTATTTTAAAGGCAATAGAGCTCGGTCAACCTTTCCTCATCGAGAACATGGGAGAGCATATCGATGCTGCTTTAACTCCGATTATTGCACGTGTTGCTGTGAAGAAAGGTTCTAAAAACTTTATTCATATCGGTGATGAAGAAGTTGAAATCTCTCCTAACTTCCGATTATATCTTCATACAAAGCTTTCGAATCCTCACTACCCACCAGAGATTCAGGCTGAGACTACCTTAGTGAACTTCTCCGTGACTCAAGATGGTTTAGACGAGCAGCTCTTATCTCTCGTGGTGAAGTTTGAGCGTCCTGACCTCGCTGCTCAACGCTCTGCTCTCATACTTCAACAAAACTTATTCACGATTCGAGTGAAGGAGTTAGAGGATGGGATCTTACGTCGACTCGCTGATGCTCAAGGTGACATCACAGAGAACAGAGAGTTAATCGAAGAATTAGAATTATCAAAGAAGATCTCTGATGAAATTGCTGTGAAATTGGAAGAAAGTAAGATTACGTCAGAGAAGATCAATACAACATCAGAGAAGTATCGTCCAGTGAGTCGACGTGGTGCTTTATTATTCTTTGTGATGAATAACTTGTATAAGATGCATTCTTATTACATGTATTCGTTGAATTCTTTTATTTATTTCTTCTTACGTGGCATAGCGACGGCGAACTTCGATCCTTCTGGAGAGACTGAGATGGACATAGACGAAGCTTTAGAGCGCATGAAGAAGCTGCTGCCTCAAGAATCTTCCTCGGCTTCCAACACCGTCGTGGATAGTGATGTGATCGACCTGCGAATCCTCGGTGATCAGATCGCTCAACGAGTAGCAGAGATCGAGGAAAGAGATCGTATTATGGAGGGCATTGATCTTGGTCAACGATTAGTTCTACTGAAACAGAATATTACTCTAGTCATCTTCGATTATATTCGCACTGGACTCTTTGAGCGCGACAAACTAACAGTCTCCATCGCGATTACTTGTTCTATTCTGATCGATGAAGGAAATCTCAACAAAGACTTCCTTCAGATCATGATTCGAGGAAGAATTGCCGAGGAAGTCGCGCCTCGAGGTGATGAGCTCAATTGGTTGTCAGAGAGTGCATGGAGTCGATTAAAAGCGATTGAAGAAGATCTTTCTCCGAATTATTCTCAATTTGAAAACCTCACAGAGCGAGTGGCAGCAGATGCTGAGGAGTGGGAGGAGTGGTATAACCAATCTGACGCAGAACAGCATAAGATGCCTGGAGAATATGCCTTCATGAAAGACATGCCTCGACTTGTCTTACTGCGAGTCTTCCGCCCTGATCGCCTTTCTTTCGCTCTCTTTGAATACGTCAAACAACACCTGGGCGAGGAGTTCACGATTCAGCAACCCTTCTCTATCGATAAAATCTATGACTTCACAACCTCGAAGACTCCTTGTCTCTTCGTTCTTTATCCTGGTGTTGATCCAACATCATGGGTGGAGGACTTCGGGAGAAGTCGCAATATTAAGGCAGAGAATGGATTATTCGCGAATATTTCTATGGGACAGGGACAAGAAGCACGCGCTGATGCAACGATTCAAAAGATGGCAGATATCGGTGGATGGATCTTCTTGCAGAATGTTCATTTGATGCAGACGTGGTTACCAACACTGGATACCAAGCTAGAGACCTTGCATCCTCATCCTAACTTCCGTCTCTTCATCTCCGCTGAGCCACCTCCTCTCTCCTACCTCAAGAATATCCCTGAGGGATTGCTGCAGTCGTGTATCTGCATCTCGAATGAACCTCCGTCAGATCTGAAGGCGAATATGGCACGAGCATGGTCGACGTTCTCTCAACAGAGAATTGAAAACTGCACGAATAGCAATGCCTTCAAGGGTTGTCTCTTCGGTCTGACGTTCTTCCACTCTATTATGCTGGGAAGACGTCGTTTCGGCTTCCAAGGCTGGTCGAGAGCCTATGGTTTTAACATGGGTGATCTGAAGATCTGCGCTGACATCTTAGAGTCTTATTTAAATAAATCCATGTCAGCGAAGATGATCCCATGGCAAGACTTTCGATATATCTTCGGTGAGATCATGTATGGAGGACATATCACCGATTACTTTGATCGTCGTACGAATAACACGTATCTCTCTGTCATCTTCACTGAGAAGCTGTTACATAAGATTGAATTAGCGCCAAAGCTGATCGCACCTGACCCTTCCACCTTCCATTACGATCATTATAGTAAGTTTATCAAGGATAATCTTCCTGCAGAAACTCCAACGATTTATGGTCTTCATCCTAATGCTGAGATCGGCTTCCTCACCTCTAGTGCAGAATATCTCTTTAATAATCTCTTACGCCTAGATATAGGTGGAGAGACTTCATCCTCTTCCTCTAATAACAATAACAATGACGACGGAGGTGCAACGACTACTAATGCGGCGACAACACCAACGGCAGCTGCAGGAGGAGGTGCAGGAGGTATTTTAAGAGAGACTTTAGCCGACTTGATGAAGCGCTGTCCTCCTCCCTTCAACCTCATTGAACTCGCTGGGAAGGCCAAGCAGCGTCTCCTCGATGCTGACGGTCCTTACACAGTAGTGTTGATCCAGGAGTGCACGAGAATCAACACGCTGCTGACAGAGATCGCCTTCACGCTAGATGAGCTGCAGAAGGGTTTGAACGGTCAGTTGAACATGTCTCAGGGAATGGAGGACATGGCAGAGTGTCTGGAGCTCAATCAAGTGCCTGGAAGAAATCCTTTCCATGTCTGTAATTGGGAGCGCTTAGCTTGGGCATCGAGGAAATCGCTGTCGTCATGGTTCTCTGATTTGCTCTTACGTAAGAGTCAGCTGGTTGAATGGACGAAGAACCTGCAATTGCCTTATTCAGTGTGGTTGCCAGGACTTGTTAACCCCACTGCCCTCCTCACTGCGATCAAACAGGTAAGAGAATGACGTCACGTCACACCATATTCCACTAATCTTACCTCACCTCTTACTAGGTCACAGCAAGGAAGAGATCGTTGCCTTTAGACAGTATGTCTCTCGATACTCACGTCACTCGCATGTATCGCGCTGCTGACGCCATCATACAAGCGAACTACCCAGAAGACGGCATCTATGTCCACGGGCTGCTCATTGAGGGAGCGCGATGGACTGACGAGGAGGAGTCCTCTGAACTCGTCTACAGCGTCGGCTCCACTGCCTGTGCTGGATTCCTCACAGAGTCGCGGTTGAAGCAACTGCTGACGCCGATGCCAGTGATCTATGTGAAGGCAGTGCCCGTGCAGCCAGAGTGGATCCCTGAGTCAGTGGGCTACCTGAGGAACGACCCTCACATCTACGAATGTCCCGTCTATCTCACGAGTGCGAGAGGAGGAACCTTCGTCTTCCTCTCAGTGCTCAAGACGAAGGATCCAGTCTATCGATGGATCTTAGCTGGTGTCGCTCTGCTCATGCAATCAGATGAATAGACGAGGCGGTATTGTTAGTATTACACTCAATATTAGTGTCTGTGAAGGTTACAGTGACGTGGTCGGGATATATTGATGATCGCTAATCGATGCCATCATTCTCTCAATTCTTTTCTCTTGATTAATAATAAACCTCATCTTGGCTTCAAATGAGTATTGTTTTGGTTGTTCCTTGCGTGGGAATCGTGTCGGAACATAATCGCCTGACACAGGATCGAACAACACCTGAAACCTCTCTAAGCCCTCTGCCGGCTGAGGCAATGGCCGCTTCTTTCCTCGCGCTGGTGCAAGGATGTCAGTTTGATGCTGGTAGCTCTCTTGCTCTATTCTATGGTTGGTTGGAGGTTCGGCCTCATTGCTGATTCTGAGAAGATCGTTCTGAAGGACGAGGAACTCTGACGGAGAGATCTCATAGAACTTCGAACCCTTCACAACAAATTTACAAACAATCTCAGTTCTCTCTAAGTCATAGATATATTGCTTCAGTTGAATATCTGCGACGGAGGTGACTTTGTCAGGTCCCATCTGCAGTAGTATGAGGTAATAGAAGAGGACCGGCTGCACTCCATGGAACACTGTCTCGTAGTGCTTTGAAGGGGAGGAATAGCCTTTACGGTCGATTTGAACATTGGGGGTCAGGAATTTACTAAAGAAGGAGCAGATGAGGTGGTAGTTATAGGAGTTGACCACATTGATGAACATGGGAATAAACTTCCTTCGGAAGTCATTCTTAAGGATTCGAGGGAAAGGAAGCGACGTCACTTGTGACACACGGTAATACTGTAATCTTCTACGCTCTGTTGCAGATATTTTCCAATCATATTTTCTTTTCTTCACGAGGACAATATGGTGGGAGTTCTCAGACGGAACAGCTTCCTCTTCTTCTTCTTCTCTTTCATTGTCATGGGAAGAAGAGGAGTCACCAATCAGTTCATTTATCAACTCATCAAGAATAGGATCATCCATAGGGCTATCTACTTCCATAATCATCCTTTAATCTATTGTGGTCTCCTAAGGAGCGGATCAATACTAGAATATCAGTTGAGAGGAGTCAAATAAGAGTGGAGAAAAGAGTCGACTCTTTTATCAGATCATTCCAACCTCATCGCTTCCTCTCATCACCCCTTCGCCCGCCCAATTCTCGCCCTCTCGATAAGAAGAAACCCACACAGAGAAATGACAAGATTAGTTCGCTTCGCGTAAGCCTTCGCAGAGAGGACAGTTGCCCATGGAGTGGTGAAGGAGTGTCAGAGAACATTCCTTCACCCGAAAGTCTCCTCGAAAACTCGAAATATCGGGATAGGCGTGACGAACTCGCTTCGCGCGTATAGAAACCTCGCTCTTCTTAGTCTTCGTGTATACACGACAGTATTTTAGTAATAGTGAAATGATTTAGTGTAACAATTTACAAATCAAAATATTTATATACAAAATATTTCCTATCATAAGCTTTTTATATAATCATTATAATCTACAGAGATCATCTCTTTGATCTACTTACTCATCAATATCCTCCTTTTTCCTTTTCTTCTTGGGTTTGTCGTTAGGATCTTTATCTTTGATAAATTTAGGATGTTGGATCGCTTCGTAGATAATCTGTGCATCATATTCTAAGATGTTAGGATTATCCTTATACTTCGCTTTCTTATACTTTACACTCTTTGTATCTTCTTCCAACGATTGAATCTTTGATTCTGAAATCGACACATTGCCTTCTAACTCCTGCATCATCAAATCATACTTGTTAGGTACAACTTTGACCTTCCGTCGACAAGAGCAACAGACTAACACGAAGATTAGACGGAAGAACCCGGCGACCATCCCCAATCCAGGGAAGATGCCAGGGATCTTCCCCTGCAAAGTCTCGCCCTTTTCCTCTAATGCTTTCAATAATACAGGATCTGGGACCTTCGCACCGACCCATCGACATTTATAACACAGCTGTCTCGATAATACAAGTTTATTGCCGCAGTAAGGACAGTGTTTACGTCGACAGCAGTACAGCAAACCATACGCGAGAAGGATGATAAAGAAGGAGAAGAAACCAATCTTTGAGTAATCCCATGGAGGAATCGTAGGAGGGATGTGACGCATGATGATTTTCTCTTGGAAGTTGCCGGTGTAGGTGGCGTTAACCTCTATTGTCTCGATTGAGCATTTCGACACTCCTCGCCAGTATTTGAAGTTTACATTGTACTGAACCACATCTAAAGTAAGGGTATAGCCAGCTAAGAAGGTTGTGTCTGAAGCGCGGTTACAAGAGAGGGTGTTACCACTGTTGTCGTAGGTGCAGGCGGAGCGTTTGAGAGGACAACGAATGACGACAGAGTCTCCATCGAAGCTATTACGAGCGAATCTTGCCTCATAACCATACAAATTAACTTGATTAACGAGCGCAGGAGTCGTAACAGGACAATAGAGGTCCCAAACGTCGATATTGCTGGGAACAGAGCTACAGCACTGTAAGCAGTAATTCGAGCCAGAGATCGATCCAACCGTGAGAAAGTAAGGTAGTTCTAATGCTAATATTTGATCATCATCGGGAAAAATTGGTTTGCAGGAATAAAGTCCAAGTCCTTCGAAGCAGCGACCATAAGCAAGCGCAGTTGTCCTCTGATTGATAACATTCAAATAAGTATCAAAATATCCTTTAACTGAGAGATCTTGGGCAATTACCAAACCAATCTGGCCTAAAATCGAGAAGATTATAGAGGTGATGATCATAAGTGTCCTCAGAATCATGAGAAGATTGAGGTTAATTAATACCCTCTACACCGAGAAAACTGAAACGTTTCTTTGCGCACAGGCCGTCACATATACCGGTACCGGTAAATGATTTGGGAAGAGTTTTATTATTTATTAAGCGTTACCAAGCAATTAATCGTTAAAAGCAAAAAGAAAGAAAGAAAGAAAGAAAGAAAGAAAAAGAAAGGGAATGAAAAAAAAAAAAAAAAAAAAAAAAAAAAAA
>VFQN01004402.1_pt1 | contig 18636 bp, 22 predicted proteins | sample 3512371 | NCBI WGS metagenome assembly VFQN01 (sample SAMN10412370, study PRJNA504923) | tailings metagenome | isolation source: Replicate 2 from Balatoc abandoned mine | place: Philippines: Itogon, Benguet | collected 2017-08-28 | reverse complement strand
CACATAGCCCTCGCTCTCGCTCTCGCTAGCCTCCGCCCACTCCTCCTGCCCCTCCTCCTCGTCCTCGTCCTCCTCCGCCGCCTGCCCCGCCTGATCCCCCGACGCCTGCATTGATTGCCGAACCGGTTGTCGTCTTTTGCAGCCCAAGGGCATCCACGGGATGCAAGCCACTCGCACATGGCCCTGTTGCCGCTTTCAACAGCGCAATGCAGGTCCTGGACTTTGAGTTTGTAACCCATGTCCAGCAGAGCGCTGACAAGCTCCGTGTTGCCGCTGCGAACCGCCTCACGGACCAAGTCGCTGCTGTGTGAGGGTTCATCGGCAACACGGTGCGGCGGGTCGGGGTGCTGTAGCAGCCATCGGCACATGTTGAGCTGGCCGGCCGACGCCGCAGAAAACAGCACGGCTTTGGAGACAAGGCAGCCAAGGGAGCAGGAGAGCTGGTCGAGGTTGGAAATGTTGCCGGTGCGGGCGGCCTGGCACAACAGCTGGCGCCGGTGGTCGTAGGTCAGGCAGGCGCCTGCGCCCGGGTGTCCCCAGCGACCGAGGATGGCATGCGCGGGAACGACCAGCTCTGGCTCATTGGCGGGCCTGAGCTTATTCCCAACGCTCACAGTAGTATGCTGGGGCCCTGTCAGCTGGGCGCTCGCGTCTCTGCATACGAGGCGGACGTTGCAGGCGATGTCGTTTGGCGGGAGCTGCGCCAGCACGCGCGCCAGGAGCTCGTCGGGGAGCTGGAAAAGCCTCCAGGAACCGGCAGGCTCGCCGCTGATGCGATCAAGCCGCCGGTCAGGCTGAGAGCTGGGCATTTTCCGATAATTGTAGGTCTAGGTTGGCAGGCTTTGCGCACCTTGCAGAGTGCATTGCACCGTTTGCTTGACGTATTGCAGCTTATGAACGTGTTGTGGAGCTCTGACGTTGTTTTGTTTTGGCTGCGTTTTGGCTAACGATGGGCAACCGTCCGCATCTGCCAGCCCTGAATGCCAAAGAGTGGCTACACCAAGTGCCGAACAGCTGTGTATCATACGGCGATGCATTAGCATCTGTCTTCGTGGCAGTACTTGCTGGGCAGTGCCGTTTCCCGCTTTTTGGTCTCGGGACTTTGGAGCCAAGCCCTACTCCTCCGCCATCGCAACACCTGGCATCTCATGTTGCCCGTCCTTTTGTCAACAGATGTGTCTAATATAGTTCTTCGAAACACTGGTTGGTTGGCAAGGCCAAGGGCGATTTGTGGGCGAACGCCGGCACGCATACGCGCTCCTTGGCCTTCGGCGACAGCTGCATACGTGAACCTGGCTGGCAAATCCCTATAACAAGTACAGACAATGAGCGCCACCGGCCCTGGCGCAGCCGTCGGGGCGTTGTCGCGCCTTTTGGGCTGCTGGTCTAGCCCAGCGGCTTGCGGAGCAACACCGGAGGCTCTGCGAGACGTGAAGGACGCAACACATGGCCTTCTTAACGCCACGCCGGATATGGTCGCGCAGCAGGTAACAGCGCAGAACAGGGGGGCAGTGGATGGCCGGTGCCGGTGTGTCATCGTCACGCTGCTGGGCGCCACGCGCCACGCACCCTTACCACTATGCACTAGCCCTCCGCGCCATGCTCTGTTGAAGCATACCGCCTCCTGGTGACCTGCACCACCAATTGGGAACCTCTGAGTACATGTACGCCAAGCAGTCCTTATACGATAGTAGGCCCCCTCGGCTGCACCCAGCTGACACGCAATCCTCCTCAGATTGCTACTGCCCCTGCCGCCGCATCTTTCCTCTCCCACCCGCCCAGGTTCCGCTGCCTCCCTGGACCGAGGCCTGGACGGAAGCTGCTCTGCCCGCCCCGGGGAAGCTGCTAGAAGCTGCCTCCCTGGCGGAGGAGCTGCTGCAGCGGGACGCGGTGGACCGGGCGCTGGGGGTGCTGCAGGCTAGCGGCAAGGACAGGTGAGGCTCCGGAGGTTTGGACGCTGCCCCTCCATGCAGCGGGACGGTGTGGGTAGGGCGCTGGGGGTGCTGCAGGGGCCGGCGGCGGGCGGCAAGGACAGGTGAGGTGCAGGACGGCGGTTGGGGAGTGGGCGGCGAAGCTTATGCTAGCACTGACGCTAGACCAAGCGGACCGGGCGGACGAGGCACTTGGAGTGCCGCAGGCTAGCAGCAAGGACGGGTGAAGCTCCGGAGGACTGGGAAGCTGCCTCCATGCAGCGGGGCGGCGTGGTAGGGCGGAGGGGGTGCTGCGGGGGCCGGCGGCGGGCGGCAAGGACAGGCAGGGTGCATGTGGGCGGGCGGGGTGTGAGCAGCGCAGAAGCATGAGTCTCTATGCGACGCTGGAGAGCAAGCAGGTGGCTGGGACGGTCCAATGTGTCCTTCGCGCCATACGTGCCACTAGCACCGCTCGGCCATTCATCCCCCGTCCTTGCCCTGCCCATTGCCGTTACTCCCCCATTCCCGTTGCCCTGCCCATTCCCGTTGCCCTGCCCATTCCCATTCGCAGCTCGCTGGCCCTGTCAGCGCTGCAGCTCCTGGCCTCAGCAGCCGGCGTGCTGCACCTGCTCCACACCGCCAACCACTACCGCTGGTGGGACCAGCTGGCCACCCTAGCCGCCTCCAACACCTCAGGCCCCGAGGCAGCAGCTGCGCTGGTGTCCGGCCGCACCCGGTCCACAGCCGTGTGCAGCTCCCTGCTGCAGGAGCTAACACACAAGCAGCTGCCATGCGCGGTGGCCAAGGCGCTCACCAGCCTATGCGCCCGCGCACGGGCGGCAGGGCCCGGGCTCGCTAACACACAGTTAGGTAGTGCGGAGGAGGCGCAGCTTGTGGGTGCTGAGGCGCTGGAGCTCACCTCCCGCTACGCGCACGGCCTGCTGAGCAGCGCAGTCATCGCTGTGCGCGACCCCGACTGGGAGCGGCTGCTGCAGAGGGCGCAGGCCGCGCCCCGCTCACGCATCAACTGGCCGACGCCCCCGGACACCGTCAACCACCTCATCGACTGCCTATCGGCGGAGCCCCCGCTGCTGGAGACGCTGTGCAGGGAGCTGCTGGAAGCGCCTCTGCCGCCCGCGAGCCGGCAGGGGGAGGGGACGCAGCAGCAGCAGGAGGAGGAGGGGGAAGGCGGTGTGGCAGGGCGGCTGGTGGTGGCCCTGGCAGGTGCTGCAAACTGCCTGACCGCTGTGGCGTACGTGATTTGCTCCACCTGCCAGCCCATGCACATGAACGACCAGGTGGGCAGGCGCAATCCTGGCAGTACTGGCTTGCCGACCATGCAGTTTGATCCATGGCTGGCGTGCCTTGGGGCAAGCCTGATTTGCTTGCGGCGTGCGTGGCATTCAAGTGCGGTGGTTCTCCGTGTCGCGCCCGCAGCTCCGCGGTCCCGCTCTGATGCCCATGACACTGACGTGCTTTGCCTGCCGCTGGGGCCGAAGACGGACATGTCAACAACGCCGGCAAGACCGAGTTCCGTTCAAGGCGCCTCGGCTTGTGTTTTTCGTCTGGTGTAAACTGACGTGCTTGACGTTCACGCGATAGAAAAGATCCCGTCAAATGTTAATCATAAAATTGTTAAAAATGCCGTCCACATTCCCGCAGCTCCGCGTTCCCGCGCTAATGCCCAACCCCTTCGCCTTCGAGCTGGGGCGCCTGGTGGTTGGCCCCTCAGCCATGCGCCTGTCCCGCGCCCTGTTGCTGCGATGCGGCCTGGACGTGCGGGCGGGTCGGGGGCTGGGGGCCAGGAGCGGGGCCCCCGGGGTACAGCAGCAGCAGACGGAGGGCGGTGTGGGTGGAGGGTCGGCTGGCAGCAGCGGTGCAGAGGCCAGCGGGTGGGCAATGCTGGACACGACACGGCTGCACGACGCGCTGTGGGCCCGCATTGAGGCGGTGCTGACGAGTGGGGTAGCAGGTGCAGCGGGAGCGGGGGGTGGCGGTACATTAGTGGATCCGGCGAGGGACCCGTGGGTCGGCGCCGCGGAGCTGACCGCGATGGCGCTGCTGCAGCCGGCGCTCAGCACCTGGGCCGCCAACGAGCGCCAGCGCCTGCTGGAGCACGCGGGCAAGGCGTACGGCAAGCCCCCTGCCGTACTCGAGTGTACGGCAACGGCCGTACGGGCGATGTACGAGCTGTACGACAGCGGGGCGCTGGCAGGGCGGGCGGCCAGCCCGGTGTGGGAGCGGGCGGGGCTGCTGCGGCACGCGGACACTGTTGCGACGATGGCGATTTCGAGGGTGGTGCAGGAGCGGGAGGGCAGGGGCGGCGGGGGTGCGCCGGAGCTCAGGCCCGTGGGGGTGGAGCTGACGTGCTGGGCGCTGAGGGCGGCGGCGGACCAGGTGGACAGGTGCAGGGCGGCGGGGGCGCCGGCGGCGGTCAAGGGGCTGGAGAAGGCGTGGGTTAACGTTGCGGAGGGGCTGTCGGAGGTGCTGGTGCTGGCCAACATGATCGCTAGCCCACACGGTGAGGGGATTACGGGGAGTGGTGGGGGGTGCAGGATACGTGTTTAGTACCTGTCCCAGTAACCCACACGGCATACGGAATAGGAAGGTTGTGGGCGACGGGACGCACATCCAAAACCTGATCGCTCACCGACGTGGTGAGAGGGGCGGGGGCTTATGGGGCCTGGGATACATGTTCCATGCCTAGTTACTAAGCCACACGGTGAGAATGGGTGGAAGGGAGGGCAACGGTAGACGAGTGTCGCCCGATCGGGCACTGTGCTGCATGGCATGGGCAGAGCTGGAAGCGCAAACGGATAACGCTCCGGCGGTTGGCCTGGCCCGTGCTGCTGGTTCTTGCCTTGGACGATGACAAGCTGACATGCCAGACAGAGCTTTGATCCTAGCAGCGTCGAGCCGTGGGTGCACTTCGCCCAGGCCTGACAAACTTCATTGCCAAACCACACCGCAGGAAAGGTGTCCGTCGTGGGCGACGTGGGGGCGGACCTGCTGACACGTGCCGTGCGGACACGTGCCGTGCTGACACGTGCCTGACACACCTGTTGCCACCCCCGCGCCGTAGGGAAGGAGTCCGTCGTGGGCGACGTGGGGGCGGACCTGCTGACACGTGCCACCCGCAGCCGTTACTACGCCGCCCTCACGGCCCTGCTGCGTGTGGCGGTGAGCAGCAACGGCCTCAGGAAGCGCACCGGAAACCCCGAGGACCCACTGCCCACCGAGCAGAAGGTATGCAGGCAGGGGGCACACCACCTCCACCACCACGCACACCACGTCCACAACGGGGCAGGGGCATCCACAACGGGGCTGTTCATCACAACTCGCTGAATGACATAGGGTTGCGGACTGCGATTGTTGTCATACTTCAAGCTTTGCGGGAAGCATGTAGCCCTCGAGGCGTAAGAAGGCCTTATCTAGGCAGGGACAGAAAGCGCAAACGCTTGCCCTTGCTTTGTTTCGATCCACACCTGCCCACCGAGCAGAAGGTATCCAGGCAGGGGTACGGTGCATGTGCATGTGCATGAGTACGGTGCTGCACCTGGACTGCAGCATGCCAATGAACCATCCTTGCATGTTGCAGGATCCCTTTGCACCCCCTGCCATGAGAGCAGACTGGGAGGGGCTGCATTGCGGCATGCGCTGTGTGGGTGAGGGTGTGGCGGAGGGTGTCGACCTACCTGGCGCAGAACTAGGGCTGCTCTTGGCTGCACACGCCGTTAAGCCTACCATGGTGCATCTTCGAAGGTGTATGGACTACGGTGTTACATAGTGTGGTGGCCATTCGCTTATCCATACTCGCCCACTATCGCGCATGATCCCCTATCATGGCGACGTAATAAGAGCGTTACTTTGCTACTGCACTAAATTCCGCCGCCCCTACACTGTGCAGGTGCTCATCAACATGAACACCATGCCGCCGGGCCGCATGCTGTGCACCCCGGGCCCCGACGGTACAGCAGACGGTACGGCACGCGACATGGCGGCTCTATACGTCACGGCGGGCAAGGTGTGCGCGGCGGCGGGCCGGCGGCTGCGGCGGGCGGGTCAGGGCGGCGGCGAGGCCGGGGAGGAGGAGGACCTCGCTGACAAGGCCTGGATCGGTGTCGTACACAGTACGATGGAGCTGGCTGAACCCATGGGTTTGCGGGCGGGGACGAAGGCCAGCGGAGGGGGCGGCAAGGCGAAGGGCAAGGCGGGGGGAGGAGGCGCAGGGGAGAAGGCGCTGGTGGGGGAGGAGGCGGGGGAGGAGCTGCGCGGCGCGGTGTGCTACGCGCTGCGTGGCGTGCTGCAGCTGTCGGTGGTGCGGATGGAGGTGGCGGCGGAGGAGCTGCAGGCAGCTGCGCGCATGCGGTTCGGCCCGCGGGTCACTCGGGCGGCGGGGGAGGCGGAGTTCCTGCGCCGGGTCCTGCTGGCGTCGTGCGGGCTGCTGGCGTACCCGCTGGCGGCGTGGGCGCCGTCGCGGGGGGAGCTGCTGGCGGCGGCGCCGCGGGAGCTGCTGGCGGCGGCGTGCAGGCTGCTGCCACTGCTCGTACGGCACCTGCCGCACGTCGACGGCGCCGACGCGGAGTGCCTGCCCGCCGGCGCCGTCGTCAGTGCGCTGCTGGTGCTGGCGGCGCACGAGGGCCTCGGCGGCGACGTCAGGGTCTGGCTGCTGGCGACGTCGCCGGCCGCTGGCAGCGGCGCCGCCGACCCGGCCACGGAGGCGGCGGTGGCTGCGGCTATTGCGAAGGCGGCGGACCCGCACGCGGGATCGCTGTTCGCGCCAGTGAAGGATCTGATTGACCTGATGAACCAGCCTGCGATCGGCATGTCCCAGGCGGCCACGCTTCTGGCCAACCTGCTAGCCGCCGCAGTGGCCAGCTGCCTGGAGGCAGCTCCCGCCTCCGCCTCCACCGCCTCCTCCTCCTCTGCTGCTGCCTCCGCAGCCTCCGCCAGTGACGCCGCGATCGAGAAATTCCGCACCTTTGCGGGCAAGATGCTGGCAATCTGGCAGCTCAAGAGCGGCGCCCGGGGCAAGGCGGCCGGGCCCATGGACCCGTGGGTCATGCTGAGGAGCCACCTGACCTCCCTCATGGAAGTCAACACGTGCGACCCTGCCGTACTGGCGGGCATGACCCTGCAGGCCCCCGTGGAGCTGCCCCGGGTGTGCAGCAACCCGGTGTGCGACAACTTCAGGGAGCAGTCCGAGGGGGCGCTGAAGCTGCAGCGGTGCAGCGGCTGCGGCGGAGGGGTGCGGTACTGCGGCGTGGAGTGCCAGCGGGCGCACTGGCGGGCGGGGCACAAGGAGGAGTGCGGTAGGCGCGCGGGATGAGCAGCGAGAGAGCGAGTGAGCGGCGGGGGCGAGCGTAATCGCTGGCAGGAGTGGGGCGTGTAGGGAGCAGCGGCGTGCTGAAGCCTTTACGGTGTGGTGGCTGGGGAGTGGCTGGGGGTTGAGCAGCGGGCGGCAGGAGCGGCAGGAAGGTGAGCGCAATCCCGCTGCTGCGGTGTGGGTCTCACGGTCAAGCGTCAGGAAGCAGAGAGGCAGCGGCGAGCATTGGATGAAGCGGACAATGGGCAGGTAGTCACTGCGCGCTGGTTTGAGGGAGGTATGTTAGCGCCTTAGGCCTCAGCTGTATTGTACGGATCCATTCGGCCCTACAGCTTGCATCGGCCGCTACACCCGCCCATTCCAAGAATTCCCAGGTACCTGCTGCACCACGTGCCATACGCTCAGGGGCAGGGAGGGGTGCAGGGTCGGGTACAGGGAGGGACAGTGCGTGCGATGTATCGTTCCAGGACATGGTGGAGGGCGGCGGAGATGGGGGGTAGCGCGACGAGGGCTGCGTTGCCGGCATGATTGAAGCGTTGTGCATGGCCTGCCGTTGCTGCGATACGCGTGGCTATGCTTAGGAGCAGGAGGTTCGCACTGTTTGACGTGCCAGTTTGTGCGGATCCAAGTTGTGCTGCCCTGTTCTATGAACTGAGGTAAGGAGGAGTGAGGACCCGAACGTCCTGAGCCTCCTTAGGCCAATAAACAGTACGCTGATGCGGGTCGTGCACTTCTCCACCAAGACCTTGGCACGTTGGCAGTGTGGGCAAACCGGGGTTGGCGTGATGGTTCTGCTACCAGTAGGCAGCCGCAGTTCTGATACGGCGGGCGGCAGGCTCCGTACGATGCGTAGGCAGTGTTAGAGCCCGTCAAGCGTTGAACGATATGCCGTAAGCACCGTGTAAGGATGCCTTCGTCTCTAGCAGCGGTATCGCCTCGTTGCAGGTAGCTCACATCCCTCGACCATTTCAGCCACGTGCCCGCGTCAACACAAATGCCTACCAGAACTGGTCAAACTTCTATTCAAAGGCTTCAAGCAATCAGTCTTTGGTTGCAGGCTGGGGCATCGGCCTCGTCAGTCAAGCACCTCGACCACGAATGCGCAGTGGTCGCCGAACTCGTCGAGCAGGAGCACCGCGTCTGGCTTGAACTGCAAGCAGCGTGCAGCTACATTGAAGCAGGCTCGCCAGCGCGCCTCTGCGCGCTGTTGTCCGCGTTGGCCGCTTTTGCGCATCTGCCCGGAGCCGTCGCCGATTTCCCAGTCAGGTCTGGAAGGCAGCAGCTCTACTCGACGCTGCTATCGCGCGTAGCAGGCCTCCTGAAATGCTCCCCTCCACCTGCATCCCAGCTGGCCCTGGCCAAGGCGCTGCTGTGCAGCAACGTCCTCCACGGCCTCAGTCGCCAGCTGTCCACGTTGTCCGAGGGGCTTGTGTCCCTCCCCGCAGCTCGCCAGCCGGCCGCACGGCCCCCGCCACCCACAGCTACGCCGCAGGAGGCATTACTGGTAGAACATCTGTACCGGTCGTTGACACTCACGGCCAGACTGGCCGGCGCTGGCTACGAGTGCATCCAAGGAGACCCGGCAGCAGCAGACGCCAACCCCGATGGGCGGAGGCGACAGTGGCGGAACCCTTACGAGTGCCAGCCTGACGCTAAATCTGGGGGCGCTGTTGTGGGTACTGCTGTACTGGGCGCAGGATGCAGGCCGGAAGCTCTGGCCGGGGAGGGAGCTGGCGGTGAGGTGCAGGCGCAGGAGGGGGCAGCTGCACCGGAGGGAGAGCCACAGGCGGGGGTGCAGGCATCTGCCCTGTTTGTTCAGGAGCTGGTGGCGGCCTTCTGCAGCAGTGGTTTGGTGGAGCACGCGTCACGGGGCATGCTTCTGCTCGCGGGGCGGCTGCAACAGCTTTGGGCGGAGCAGGGGACGGGCGGAGGTGCCGGGCGGGACGCCACGGCAGGGCAGCAGCAGCAGCAGCACCCGCTGAAAGTCCTGCGGCAGGCCTTTACAAAAGCTGCTGTCAATTTTACGGGGACGTACCAGTACCTTAGCATCCTGACGAGCAGCCCCGGGCTCCTCGGCGCACCCACACCCACAGCAGCAGCAGCACACCGCCTCGACCCTGCCACTGTTGCACCTCTTAGTGCAGCGGAGCACCAGATGGACCCCGAGCACCTTGACCTGCTGCGCCGGGTGCTGTCGGGCCCCTGCATCCGCCACCTGGTGCTGTGCATGGGGCTGAGGGCGCTGTGCGAGCTGGACGGGGGACCCACGTATGGCCTGCCGGAGGCCGCGGGCCTGAAGCAGCTGCCGCTCGCGGTTCTGACCCTCCCCGAAAACCAAGACCTGCTCGTGCTGCAGAATGGCCCGCTGCACAACCTTATAACACTGCTGGCAATGCTACCCTACGGCGAAGAGGAGGGCGCGCAGGGCGGTGCAGCGCCGGCCTCGTGCCTGGGCGGCAGCGGCACGGCCGCCGCTGCCGCCCCCGCCGCACGGTCGAGAGGGGGCGTGGAGCCGCTTGGGCGGGGCACACGGCTGCAGCTGACGCTGCGGGTGGCGCGGGCGGTGGCTGCCGCAGCGGCCAGGGCGAGGAACCGCGGGGCCTTCGGCGGCCCTACCTGCGCTGTTGTCGAGCCGGCGAACGACGCGGAGATTGCCGTACAGGCGCTGCATTTCGCGTGGAGGCACGTGCCTCCGCCGCCGCCGGGGAGGGGTTGCGGTGGCGGCGGCGGCGGCCGCCGCCGCAGGGCGGCGCTGCAGCAGTGGGCGGCGGTTGCTGCGGAGGTGGCGTGCAGCGCGCCGGTGGTGCGGCCGACGTTGGAGGAGGAGGCGCTACAACGGCTGGGCTTGCTGCTGGGGCTGCACCCGAGCGTTGTGGGCCACCTGTCGCCAGAAGGTGGGCGGGGGCTTGCAGGACTGCTGCTATACGGTTTTCCTAGCACGGGCTCCAGGTGCCTTGCCCTGTAACCTATCATAGTGGCGGGGCGGCAGATGCACGTCGTACCTGGTCATAGTGCATTTCACCGTGTCATACTGAGCTCACGTACTGTCTTGACCCTCCGACAAAGAGCTGCACAGTTGCTGGACAGCCATGTTGACTCAGTTACGCTTGTGTGCTTGCGGAGTCACGTAGCCGTGGACCTGCATGTAGCATGCCTTCATGTCGTCGTGGTTGCACCCTGACGCACGGGGGATGCGGACTTGCAAGTCCACGGCTTCGGTGCGCCCCTACCTCCTGTCCCTGCATCCAGACCTGTCCGTTCATGGCCTCTGGCGGCCACTTGTTGTGGTGCACCGGCAATCCCTCTGGTTGGAGGTAGACCGAAAGCTTATTTCGATCAAGCACTTAAACTTACAATGACCAACCCGCAGACCTGCCAATCCTGGCTTTTGGCGGCCATCTGCACCGCGGCGCGGAGGCCTTGGTGCGTCAGTTCGCGTCGGGTCTGGAGCAGGGCGCGCCCTGCCCCAGCTCCAGCTGCCCAGCGCCCTTGGACGTCGCGGCAGCTGCCATTGCCGTCAGCGCCCTGGCCTCAGCCATCTATCTCCGCGGCGGCCTCGATGCGCCGCCTCTGGCGCACCTGCTGCTGATGCCGGCGGCGCAGCCGCGGGAGGGCGGTGGCGATGGCGGTGCTGGTAGTGGTGGTCGTGGTGGTAGTGTGGTGGGGGCGAAGCTTGGCGTGGGGGCTGCAGCAGCGGCGGCAGCGGCGGTGGCCCCGCGGGCAGCCGCCGCGTCTCTGGCGGTGGCGCTTGGCAAGCTGCTGTGGCGCTGCGAGGCGCAGCTGGCTGTGACCATCACACTCGGCAGGGAGGCGGCGCTCGCGGAGACGGAGCTGTTAGCGAGCGCAGTGCTGCAAGTGCTGCGCGTGGTGCACACGCTGTGCTGCATGCAGACCGATCAGGCTGGGGGCGGCGGTGACGGGGGCGACGGCGAGCGAGGGGGTGCAGACGGGGACCGGGGGCTTCAGGGTGCGGCAGAGGCCGGGGGCGGCGTTGACGGGGGCGAGGGCCAGCAAGGAGATGCAGAGCAGGGGCTGCCGGGCGGGACGCAGGGGCATGGGGAAAGCGGGGAGGTGTGGGAGGAGGAGGCGGAAGAAGAGGAGGAGGAGCAGGGGGACTCCGACGGGCAAAGCGTGGATGTAGGGCGGCGGCAGGAGGAGCAGGAGGGGGACCAGGAAGGGGAGCAGGAGCCGGCGCCGCAGGTGTGGGCGTTTGCGTACGGGGCGTGGCGGTGGCTCCCCGCGCTGAGCAGCCTGGCCCGGCGGACGGTGGTGGAGGCAGGGGGCTACGGGCAGCTGGGCGCGAGCTGTGTGGGGCACGCGCTCCTGGTGTGGGAGCCGCTACTGACGTGGGTGCAGCGGCTGTGCTTGGCGTACCTGCGGCGGGGCGGAGCGGCGGTGGGGGAAACGGAGGCGGCTGCGGGGGCGGGTGTGCGGGGGGCAGCGGGTAGCGACGTGATGGGGCGGGCACGGGACGGTGCCCCGTGTGCGGGGTGTGCGGAGGGGGACGGGAGCAGCAGCTGCTGTGGCGAGGGCGGCGGCGGGCGGTGGGGCGGATGCTGGAGGGCGTTCCTGCTCCACGACTTGGGTGCGGTGGAGCTGGTGGGAATGGCGCTGCGGGAGCTGGTGCCGGCCCTGCTAAGGGTTATCGGGGGGCTGCCGAGGCAGCACGAGGGGGTGGGCGGCGCAAAGGAAGCGGGACCGTTGCGGGATGTTGCGGCGGCGGTCGTGCTGCTCGCGGCGGCGTTCCCGGATGAGGTGGCGCGGGCGGCATGGGGCCCGGAGGCGCTCTGTCCGCAAGGAGGGTGTCGCGAGGAAAGCGGGCCTGCTGGCGGCGGTCGGAGCGGCAGTGACGGCGGCAGTGATGGCGGCAGCGGCAGTGACGGCACCTGCAGTGACGGCGGCACCGATGACGGCGGTGGTGAGCTCCGTTTGCGCACTGGTGGTGCATGGTCTGCGACGGGGTTGGCAGCCCTGGCCGAGCAGCTGCGGAGTTGGGGGGACGACGCCGCGCATCCAGTGATGCTGGGTCTGCGCGCGGTGGGGGACTGGGCAGAGGGGTGCCGGGAGGTGCCTTTGGGGCCCAGTGCCGAGCAGCGGGCGGCGTTGGCGGAGGCAGCAGAGGGGCTGAGGCGGGAGAGCGACTTCCAGTCCGGCTTGGAGCATGTGCTGCCGCTGTGCGAGCTGCGTGCGCTGCTGCGCGTGTGCAGCAACCCGGGGTGCGTCGTGCTGCCACCGCCGGGGCACACCGAGGCGGAGGCGGCGGAAGGGGCGAAGGCAGAGGTGGCGGGGGGCCGGGGGGGGGGGGCAGGGGGGGGGGGGGGGGCGGGGGTGGGGTGGGGGGGGGGGTGCCGGGGGGGGTGGGGGGCGGCGTGGTACTGCTGCAGGGAGTGCAGGGCAGAGCACTGGCGGGCGGGGCATGGGGAGGGGTGCCGAGGAGTGGGTGACGGTGCGGGGGTTGCTTTGCCTGGAGGTTGTCTGCAGTAGTAATCTTTGTGGTACGCAGCGGTGCTGTGCCGGGACGCAGGTGATGATGACCGCGCCGGTGGTGCATGTGCAGGTGCATTGGTGCAGGTGCTCACACCTGGCGACCGCCCGCCACAGTAGGCCAGCCAGTAGCTCTATGACGCGTGTGCTGTGCAAGCCAAGGGGGAGCCCTGGTGGGACCGAATGTTTGGGCCAGCTGCCGGTATCCATAACTGCCGTTGTGAAACGGGTCTCACAAGCGAGCCATGCTGTCTATGGTTGAATGCGGCCCATGGACGGTGCATACCGGTAGGGTCCATACAGCCATACTTCATAGCACATACAACTGCAGACAATTGCATTTCCAACTAACCGGTCAAATCAGGCATTCCCTCGTCGCGCCTGGGCACGCCGCCTCCAGTTGCGCCACGGCAAAGCGCCCAAACGCAGCTGCACCGGTCCGCATGCGCACGGTGCTCGGTGGCAGGGCAACGATTTCAATGTTACGTCTTTATGGGCACTTGGACAGTGCCTCGACGGCGCACTGGGGCCGTAAGGGAATCTTGCAGCAGGGTGAGGACAGATATGTGGCCACTGGGCAGGGGACGGAGCCCCCAAGGTCGGACCAGGGGAGGACCCCGGAACCCCTGGGTCCGACAGCCTAATTTGGGCATGGACGTGCATTTGTCATCATGCTGACATGGCTGCACGAGCCAGGCAGGCACATCAGGCCGAAATAACCCATTGTGATTTTGCCCAACCAAAGAACAGCAATTAGAAGCATGCAAGGAAGGTAGCTAGCGCCAAGCTTCCCTTACTTCACCTACCCCAACGAACTCGCCTCACCTTGCTGCTCAGCTTTTCACCTGCCGGTAACTACTACTTATCCGCAAATCGGATTCGCCTTGGAATGCGGCAGCGATGACTATTCCGGGGAGGATATCTGCGTGGCGTCCTTGGCCGCCCTTATAGTCGTCTTCGTGGCCTGCGCCGTGGGCGGCGCCCTTCTGGGCTGCCTCCTGGCATGTATCTGCCTGCGTTTTCGCAGAAAACAGGCAGTGGCGCCGGCGGATGCTGGCGCGGGGAACACGACGACCCTACTGCACAACAAGCAAGCCGATGGCGTCACGCATGCAGCAGAGTTGGCCTAAGCTGCTGAACCAATCGGCTTGCTTAAGCCGAGTAAACTGTAACGTTCAAGGTTACTCATGTATTCATCAAAGTTTCTCTCGACCATGCGCGACTTGCCGTCCAGAACGCAGCAGGCACGCACAAGTTCCGGAAAAATTGCAAGGCAGAACGCGCAACTGTGTCGACACAGTACCACCTTACAGCCTCAACTCCTACCAGGATGCACACAATATCCTACAGCATCTGTCAGTAACTGTCTGCTGGTGAACCAATAGTCGGCCGTCCCGTCCGTATAGTACGGACAGACGCACAGCCTCAAGACGCAGCTCTGAAGGCAAACTGCTCTACCCAGGCATCCCACTGAAACGGTACTCGTGCAAAAGGAGGGAGCAACACTAACCATGTGCGGATGCTGCTGCAAAGACCTCTTGCACGTTCCAAAGCCCCATATGGCACCGGTACCCACTGGAGGTGCCGTGGTCATGGGACATGCATGGGACATGCACCAGGCCAGGCGCCGTCTCATATGATAGTGCGCATGGCCCAGGGAAAGTGGCCCAGGGGAGATACATATTGCCCTGGTAAGGCCGACCAGGGCAAGGCACGATACCCATCTAACACGTGCGTAGGGTGTGCAGGGTACCGCCGTAAACCCTGCACCATACGGTATGCGCGGTGCACGAACGCAGATGACACATACGCGCAGCTCCAGTATGAAAGTGTTCCAAACGCCTGCTGCACCATCCGCCACAAGCCAACCTGTGCAGAAGAACGCCTCCATTCACGCGGAAGAACGCCTCCATTCACACGGCCATACCACCCCAGCCTCCATGTGCCCTGTACGGCACCGCCCCTTCGCAGCGAGAGGGGAGCATACATGCTTCCACGGTACGTCTACCCAGCGCTCGCCCCCTATCCCAGTGCCCGACGCCCGGCACCTCAAGGAACTCCTCATCCCTTGCCCCGCTGCAGCATGCCAGCTACCCTGCCTGCCCTGCCCCTCCCCCTATTGCGCTCCTCCAACTCGTCCCCAGACGTGTCAATCTCCGTGTCCTGCTCCCAGGTAAACTCCGCATGTCGGCGCCGTACCCCCAAGGTCACCCTTACTACCCAGCGCTCGGCCCTTACCCCGGCAGAATCCGCACTTCTCAACCCCAGCCCCGCTGCCGCGTGTTAGCTCCCCTGCCCGCCCAGCCCCTGCAGCCCGCACCTCCACCTCCCTGCCTATCACTACTCCTCCGCCTCGTCCCCGGACGTGTCATTGTCGGTGTCAGCGTCCTGCCCCCGGATGCTCTTGAGCCATGCAGCCACCTTGACCTCGATGCAGCGCCCCTCGCTCGCCTGCGTGAGGGCCTCGCCCCACTCCACATGGCAGCCGTTGGCGTGAAGCCACTTGAGTGCAGGCAGCCGGAACCTGCGGACACATGGGCCCCTGGGGGAGCGGGACAAAACGCGCATCCGTAAGCGGTTACAAGGTATCCATGGTACTGCGGTACCGTGCGACGCATGTCCCAGGCGTTCCCATGATGCAACTGTGCATGCACCCACCTTCTGGCCATGGCCTGCTCAAACAGCTTGGCTCCCCCGCGCGGCCCGAACGAGCAGCCCAGGCGCTTCAGGGTGTTCATCATGGCTAGGTCGTCGTACGTGCCGGCGACCAGGTACGGCTCCCCGTCGGTCTGCGTCAGGCCGGGATGGAAACGCAAGGCGCGTGCGGTTGATCAGCAGTTGAATGACTCGTATGCAACGCATACGGGAGGTTTTTAGGTTCCCAGGGTCAAGTAGAAAGCCTCTCACCCGCTGCATCGGAACCCAGTATGAACTAACGCAAAGCGTGTGTGGGTGAGCATCGTAACGTCACGTCAAGGATGCGGTACTTGCACAGCTTTATCAAGCATGTGTCCGGCAAGGTTCCGAGGGTCACGGTGGTAAGCCTATCCTGTTGTACAGCACCGTTCAGCTCAGCATTCCCAGAAAGCCTCTCACCCTGCGCATCAGAACACAACCCCCTCAACGTGGCAACGCTCACCGGCATCGGGCACCCGCTCCCCGCCATCCACTCCACCATCTCCTGGCTGCCGTGCATGGCGGCAGCACCCAGCGCCGCTCCGTCCCACGCGCACCCCCTCGCGTGCAGCCACTGCACCAGCGCTGTGCTGCCGGACCGGGCAGCCTCCTCCATCACTGCCGGGCCCAGCAGCCGCAGCTTCCTCTCCCCTTCCTCCCGCTCCTGCTCCCGCTGCTGCTGCCGGGTCACCCTCCTGCTTACCCCAGCCGACGCAGATGCCTGAACGCCGGTCCCACCCCCGCCTCCAGCCTCCCCTCCGCACAGCTGCGCCCAGCACCACTCCACCACCTCCACGCTGCCGGTCCGCGCCGCATGCACCAAGACGCCAGGGCCCAGCTCACGGCCGTACCGCACCAGCAGCTGCAGCGCCGCCAGCTGTCCACGCTCAGCTGCCTCCCTGGACAGGGCGCAGCCCACGGTGTCCGCCTCGTCCTTCCCGCCACCCTCGCCAACCCCTGCACCCAACGCGCTGCCGCTGCCGCTGCTGCCAAGGGCAAACCCACCACCGCCTTCCTTACCAACCGCCTGCCTGCCCACCTCGCCCGCCATCCTTGGCGCACCCATCGCTCCCTGCGAGAGCAGCAGGTACTCGAGCAGCTGTGTGTTACCACACGCCGCGGCACGCAGGGCCGTGTCCACCTGCCACGTGCGGGCTGCGCACGGGCCGAAGACCACCCCGTTGGCCCGCATCCACTCCAGCCTCTGCACCGCATAGCTGCACGGCGCAACCACCTCGGGGTAACACAAGGACAGCAGAGTCCTGGGGTAGCCCCTGGCCAGCAGCCACTGCGCCTTTGCCTCCCAGTCGGGCAGTGGGCTGAACAGGGCACTGAACAGCTCGGCCTCCTGTCCGTCTGCTGCTGCTAGCTGCAGCAGCCTGCTGCCTCCTCCACCACCAAGGCCACCGCCGCCGCCCGCGTGCCCCTCCTGCTGGCCACCACAGCAAAACGAGTAATCCGAGTAGTAGCCCGATGAATAGGGCGATGACAAGTCGGGCGTGCCGCCGTCCGAATCCTCCTCGTACCCATAGCTCCCCGCTTTGCACGCCTGGTGCATACGTTGCAATGTGGCCAGGTCGCACCCCCACGCCACCTCGGGCAGGAAGCTGCTCCCGTCAACCTCCTTGCGGTCTTTCTGCAGCTGCTGTAGGGCCCAGTCCAGGATGTGCACGTGGCCGTTGAGTGCGGCCACGGCGGGCGCTTTGAGGATGCGCCCCATGCGGACCGGGTACGGTAGCAGGTGCTGGTGCGCCAGGGACACGGACTCGATCTGGGTCTTGGTCCATTGGCACACGGGCAGGCTGCCGGTCTCTGCTGCCACCGCAGACAGCCCCGGGTGCAGCCATGCGTTGCAGCCCTTGTACGACCGCCTCTCCAGCTCCACGTGTGCCTTGTTGCACATGTCGAGCGAGCCGCTTTGAACGGCGGCCTTCATGATGGGGAGGGTGATGGGGTCGACCATGACGGTGGGTCGTGGGATGGGGCAGTCCGCGTTGCGCATGAGCCACGTGAACATGGTTGGCTGTACGCTCTTTGCCGCAGCCGCGATGATGTCCGTGTTGAGGACGCAGTCCGTGGTCGCCAGCAGCTGTTGCATGGTGGGGATGTCACCGGAGCGCGCGGCTGCGCACAGCAGGCCCGCCCGTTGCTTGTAGGTGAGGCAGGAGGTGGAGCCGGGGGAGGCCCAGCGGGCGCGAAGAGTGTCGGCGGGAATGGCAGGATGCTGTTCGCCGAGGTGGAAAGTTCTGTGCTGGGGTGCGCTAAGCATAGCGGCCGCATCCTTGCACGCGAGGCGCACGGCGTAGGGAACGGTGTTGTCCGGAAGGAAGCCGAGGACATGCTGGACTAGCACGTCGGGAAGCTGCAGCAGGCGCCATGCCGCGACAGCTGAGCTGCTACTATCTTTGCGCTTTTTGCTAACCATTCTTGCTGTGTGTCAGCGTGTGTCTGGGCCGAGCCAGGAGTTTTGCCGCAGTCAAAGCGGCATCGTCGCGGCCACAGTTAAAGCGTTATCACAGTTCAAAACTACAGAGGTTGCCATCCACAATCTATATAACGCTGATGTCTGGATGTTACGCCTTACGCGTCCAAGGCTGCGACGGCACGCACTGCATGGGGCATGGGGCGCTGCGGATCTGGCCGGATTTCAAAAGTGGCCAAGGGCGGTTGCAAGGGCGACTGGTTGCTCCCTGCATCTTCCCAGCAGCGTATGGCGCAAGGTACAAACTTAGGTCCTTCTGTCACGTTCTCTTCCAGTGTTGGTCCCGTTCCAGAGCCCAACCCCGCCCACGCACGGACGGTGGAAGGAAGTCTAAGGAAGACCTCCCCGTGCCTCCCCTCGTCCACGCAGCTGCATGGCCAGGGGAGGTGCAAAAGGTTGGCACATCTATCCTTAGATTTTGCACTGCTATCATCCAGACGGTGTGGCTGCATGCCTGCAGCACCCCTGCATGCGCCCTCTCATAGCTAAACCTCCTAGAATGCACGTTGTACCCATGTACCGTACGGTTCCAGCACACAGCATACCGTAACTCCGTACGGCATTCCTTTTGCCTTGGGCGTGATGCACGCACGTGCCCCCAGCTGGCCCACGTGTGGCCCCTACCCCCTGGCGCCCTATGGGTCCCCATTGCACCCCACCCACCGTCATACCATCTCCTCTTGTCCTCAGCCCCATGTATACCTAGGGTTGGCACGGACCCTAGATTTAGAATTCTAACGAGAATGTTTCTCATTAGA
>VFQN01004401.1_pt1 | contig 18637 bp, 18 predicted proteins | sample 3512371 | NCBI WGS metagenome assembly VFQN01 (sample SAMN10412370, study PRJNA504923) | tailings metagenome | isolation source: Replicate 2 from Balatoc abandoned mine | place: Philippines: Itogon, Benguet | collected 2017-08-28 | reverse complement strand
CGAAGAGACAATCCAAGTCAAGCTTCACAAAGTAATCAACTTTAGGATGTTTTTTCATTAGTTCGGACACATATTCGACAGTTGACCAACCAGGTGGGAATTTAAGATGTTTCGCGACTTCTTTTGGGAATTTTTGAGGTCGTCGAACTTTCTCGTACTGTTCTTTTGTTAAGGATTGGTGGGAATAAGGGTAATTATGAACCTTACAGTATTGGTAATGATTGAGTTTCTGAACGTCCAGTGGTTGATCAGATATCCAAGAACTAATCACCATGATTGACACTGGTTTCTCTTGAAAGGTGCACGAAATCGTGGTTGGAACATCTAAGGATTCCGGCTGAACAGAATTTTGGGTATGTTGCACTATCCAGTTCATCCGAGTGGCATGATGCTGCGAAACATTGTAGAACTGTTTGTTTCCACAAATAAATCCTCTTCTACAGGTATTTGCCCTGCATTTTTCGAATATTGCTTGTACTTTGTTATACAGTGGATCTTGAGCCGTTTTCTCACCAAAAGCCGTGTGGCTACGGTTGAAAGGGCTCAAATCATCGAATCTTCTCTCAATCGCAGAAGCGAATACAGAAATCGCTGTGAAAAAATGAACAATCAGAATAAAACTGAGAGGAAGCACTCTTCTCACAGAACCAAGCATGTATTCAATCGTTCCAAATGATAATACGATCGTCTAAAAGATTTGAACGACCTTGTCTACATCCACAACCCTCAGATCAAAAGCTGTTCAGATTGATCGTCCGAAAAAAAAATGGTAAAAATTATAATAACTTAACAATTTATTTTTGATCTTTTCTTTACTCAACTATATAGCTGTTGATGATTATTAATTTCTAATTTATTTTGGATTAATAAAGAAATTACCTGATATGCAACCGCTTTGTGACTGAAGAAAGGATGGAGGTTTAAGTATTTATATCATGATTCCTGACGTTATAATTTCGACGAAGACTACAGCCTAAATCTACACTCAAGAACAGATGATGTATACTATTGTTTGCTGTTGAATTCTAAGTTGATGATGAGTGTGAAATCTCTTCTTCCTTTTAGTCACTCAAATATAGTGATAGTTCGATTCAAGCAAAAGTTTTACCTACATGAATCAAGAAATGAAGATTACCTATTTATATAGACTTATTCAGACCCTTCTATTCGGCTATCCGAACGATCGTCTACCTGTGTTGTACGACATCCAGTTTTACATCCCAAAAAATCTTTTGTGGTTTAAGCATTGGAAGTTCTTTTTCTCGGAGATCTACTTCACTTCTTCCTTCTTTCTTCTTTCCAGAGCCAATTCTTTCGAAGATATATATTGAAGTACTTGAAAATGTTGTCAACACCACCTGCAAGAGTTGTGAATGAAGTTGCTTTACATTCTGTTCAAAAGAAAATTACTGAAAAAATTGAATTAATCACTAATTTTGCATCCATTAAAAATCAAATACGTTATCTTGTGAATCAATTAAACTTTTATGATCGTCCTACAGCACCAGGATTAATATCTTATGAAGATTTCCTTCATTATTTTGTTCGTCGATTAAATTTCATGGGATTAAATAAAGAATTAGAGTTTGTCTTCTTCCATTATGATGAGCAAATGACAGGATTTTTAGATTATAAATATTTTGCACAACAGTTATATAGTAATATTACACCATGTTATCCTATCTTAACAAAGGATTCCATGGAATCATTAGAAAAGATGCGTGTACATATACTTGGTAGAACCTGTGATACACATAATGTATTACGTTTCTTACGTCAATTAAATGAATTACCTGGACAAAAAGATGGATTTATTCCTGCGATTACCTTTGCTCAACATCTTTCTGTAATGTTAGATAAAGACTATTCAACTTTCTATTGGAGAAGAGAAGTGACGAATCTATTAGAATGCTTTGATATTCTACATGATAAGACAAACGTTAATATTCCAACTTTTGCGCGTTATCTATTGGTAAGTTCTTTGTTAATTTTTCCTTTCTTCCTAACCCATCCCTTCTTCTTCTCCTGTTTTTAGTCTCCTTTTGCTATTTATCGTAAACAATTAGTACGTGCAATCTATGATATGCTTAGTGCAAATCATCCTGGTTTCCCAACCGTTGAAGATGTACGTACATGTTATGTTGCTTCTCCACAAAATCCAATTGAATTTCGTGGTAAATTATTTGCGCCAACGTCATTAAATGAATTATTACAATTTTTCATTAATGATAATCATAATGATCATAATACTATTTCTGATAAATCTGCTTCATCATCAGATCATAATAATTATCATATTTATGATCATGAAATTATTACATGGAGTTCATTTTTAACTTATTATGAATCTTTATCAATGATTATTGATAAAGAAGAACATTTTGAATATATTGTACGTCGTTCATGGTCAATACCTTATGCACCATCAGGTGAAGAATTTTATTTAACTACTTTGAATTTTGTTGGTGGTGGACCAGCATCAGTGAGAGGTCCTCCTTCTCCGAATGGCTTTGCTCCTATTACCATCGTAACTTCTGGTGCAACACCTCGCAGCGGGAAAGGTTCTGCAGATGACTATGATGATCGTTCATTAGCATCGCATTCTTTTGCTGGTGATAGTAAAACATCTTCTCCATCATCTACTGCTTCACCAACATCTCGAAGATCGAGATCTGGTGCTCGTTCACCAAGTAAAACCATTCATCGAAGAGTCATTGTGGTTCATTCTGATCAATCATCAGAAGTTGTCAAAATTGTTGATGAATTAGGGAAAACAAGATTAGATAAAGAATCAGTCCGTAAAGAACTTGTTGCCATGGGAATTGATGATATTCAAGACATTAAATTGTAAAAGAAAAGACAAATAAAATCAAAAATAAATAGACAAAAAAATAGTTTAAGTATGCACGAAGAATTTGAAAGAGTAAAAATCTATTCTTGATGTAGTCTATTGCTTAAATAAGGTGCATTTTCCTTGCTTTTTTTCTCTCTCTCTATTTCTTTTTGTATGTGCATCTGTTTTTAGTTTTCATTTCTTTCTCTTTCTCTTCAAAAGTTCTTCTCTTCGTTGATTTGATTTTCTGTTTTTTTGTGGAAATATGGAATTACTTTCTTTCCCTCCCTCTTTCTATCGCCCTTTTCAAAATTTTGAGTGTTCGTTTGTTCGTTGTGCTATTTGAATTGATGTTTCTGTATGATAGATAGATATTGTGGCGAGTGTTTGAAGAGAAATTATTAAGTGTAAAAAATCTCATTTCTCTTGCTTGAAATCTCTCTGTTTAGTAGTTTTTCAAAAGTCGATATTTTTATGGGATGATGAATAAGTGATGAGTGAAGAGATTCGTTTATTACAAGAAAGACTTCAAACTCTTGAAAATCTTGTGAAGGAGCAAGGTTCTATGATTCATCAACAAGGTGCTATCATTCAACAGCAAGGTTTATTTATTCAACAGTTACAAGCAAATCTACTTCAACTGACTGTTCCTCCCACTGCTCCAGCAGTTATACTGAAGGGCAAACACAACAAAGACGATAAAGCAAAAGAAACAGTGGCTAAAGAGAAGGAAAAGGAAAAGAAATTATGTGACTATGGCATGAACTGTAATAAACCATATTGTTCTTTTGATCACGGTCAATGGCTTTATTGTTTCACCTGTCGTCAACATTCACGATATGAGCAATGTGCAGAAGATTCTGAATTATTTGATAATGCAAAAATTTATTCAGAAAGTTGGCATGCCGTTGATGATCCTAATGAAAGAATGAAGATGGCATGTGATTTCTGTGGTCATACCTCATACTCATTGAATGGTCGTTGTCTTGCTAGTGTCACCTTAGAACCAACACGATTTAAAGATGTTCAAAGACAAAGAAAGTATGATAAAAAGATAGAAAAAGAACAAGAAGAAAAAAGATTAAGGAGAGAATTAGGCTTTGGATTGATTTTCAAATAAAATAAAAGTGACTCGATGATATTTTACTCATCTCACCGTATAACAGTTGTATCAAATGACTCTGTAACTTTTCACTATGGAATTATCATGGTAGAATAGGTTGATGTTTGTTGTTGTTAGATTTTATTGTTGTTTTGATGGAGCAAGCCTTTTATCAAATAAAGTAAGAAATATAAGAAAATAAAACAAAAGCATGATGATGATGATGACGATGAACCAATCTGATCAACATGTTTGCTCTGATTAGGTATTACATGAATGGCTACGATATTAAAATTGTATTAAGAGTATTACTATTAATAGATAGACGAACTATGATGTGACAGAAATGAGTGATATTCGTCTATCCATGAACCAAACATACAAGAAAAACGACAAAAAACGAATTAAGAGGGGAAAGAAAGAAGAAGAAAAAAGAGAGAGAACAAATTAGCTTTGAAATTTCTGTAGGAAAGAAAGAACATTGGAAAGAAAGAAAGCTAATCGAGATTAGACTATATTTTATATATGATGATAATGCTGGAGCAAGAAGGAAAACAGATAAAACCAAGAAAGACAGAGTGTGAGTAAAAACCAGAAGCATATAAGAGGTGAATGAAAATAGTGAAGTAAACGAGGAAGTGGGAGGAGAAATCAGTACTAGCGTCTCCAGCGTAATAATCAACAATTTGGCGAAGAGGCGGAATATAGAATGTTAATTTCACTTCATTTTAAATGAAAGAGTGAGTATGACCTAAAAAGTACTAATAATATAGAAAATATGAAGTATAGATATGTTTAATGAAAAAACGCATCGTTTATTGGTGTTTGCTAAATGAATGCTAAAAGAGCCCTACGTACCACCAATAAAAAAGTAGACTACGAATTTTTTGTACGATTTATTATTGTATTGGATTGAAAATGAAAGTAAAATTTATTCATCAAGAAGAATGAAGTACATGTTGTACGCTTCGATGCCTCTTAATGAATGAATCCTATATCTTCGATGACATAACTTTAATAAGAGAAGTGAAAGCAAAATAGGAACGAAAAGCAAAGAAGACAAAACGCGATGATAAATACAATATGATGATCATGATAGAAATTAAAGAAAAGAGTGAGATAAAAAGAGGTGGTTGTAATGAGTGATGTGATGTATATTATTGTAATATATATAAAAAAAGAGGAGAGGGAAATCATCTGATAATATTGGAGGTTTAATAAGAAATAGATACTTTTTAGATTTTAATATCTTTTGTTTCAGATACTCCCATAAATGCTTCACGGCGTATAGGTGGTGTAAAGGCAGAACTACCCTTCCTAACTTCATCGTCTAATCTCAATGTTGCCTCTGGAGGACTATGGAGACTAGCAATCGTGTGACGAAGAGGAGTTCTCACCGGAGTACGAACCGATGTCCCACCAGGAGTAGAAGGAAATCTTGGTGAGCCACTGTGGTGAGTATCAAAAGAACGAGAGATAGAACGAGAAGCAACAGGACCAAAGTCGAAAGAACGCGAAGCTAAAGGACTAATAGATAGACCCAACTCATCCTTTGTTGTTGTACTATCATACGATGAAGAAAGTGAACGTTCAAATACATCTTCCACATCATTCGCCATTGGTTTACCATCTAATTTACCGTTAGGAATCAACCATGAATGACGTAGAACTAATTCAAATAATTCATCACTCTCAATAGATAATGAAATACATTGATAGTATTCATTAAATACTTCCCATGTAAGAATTTCATTCGTACTCATACGACGGAAATTATGACCAAAGAAATATTCTAATAGTTCTTCTGGTACAGCACGAGTAAAAGTCTTCCCACGATATCTTAAAGTACGATTAGGAGTGACATGATAGCGGGATCTTATGTCACTTAATCGAATATAACCCTCACGAGATAGCAGTTGGTAGACTGTACGGACGAGACGCATACGATACGCTGACATGACAGACTATAGAAGGGAAGCAGCGGTGTAAGGTAAGAGAAAGGACGAGAGGGAGAGCTTACCTTGAGGTATTGTATAAACATTGAAAGATAAATGGTATCATCTTGACGATAATCAAAAAATTTAATAACATTTGCAAGATCTTTCTTCGATACAACATCAGCATTACTTTTACCACGTGTAACAATTAATTCAAATAATTGTTCCACTAAGAAAGAACGTGAACAAAATCCATCAACATTACAAATAACACGTTCTCTTAAACGTATTAAAAATAATAAAAAATTATGTTGTTGATATTTATCATATTCTGTAGGTAAAAAAGCTAATCTTATTCTTTCTAATGTATTCACAGCATCAGTGGTTAAGTGAGGGAGATATACATCAGATGTTTGATATAATTGATATAAAAAATTTTTATAATCAAGAAATCCAGTTAATTCAGTATCATAGAAATAGAAAACATATTCAATCTCGGTTGGGAGAAGAGAAATAAAGTTCATACGTTCAAGTAAGAAATGTTTAAAATCATCAAGAGAAATACAACCAGGATGCATCGGACGATCATATAAACGTAATATATGTTGTAAATAACGTATTTGTATCGAGATTGTAGCAAAATTTGTTTGAAATTCTGCTTTTTCTTTAATTCTTTTTAAGATAGCATGAATAGAGATCTCAAAAGATACACGTGATGATGGTGATGATGATGACATCTCAAATCAAACGAAAAAAATTAAAGAAATCAAGGAGGAGTAGTTGTAAGAGGTAGATGAATGGTGAGGTTTAGTATTGAATGATTGTGAAGGTACAGTAATTCAATCCTATCTTGATGTAGGACGGGGATTGTTTTTATTGTTCATAAGAGAGTGAAACCACTGGAGCTGACTCCTGAAAAAAGAGTCGACTTATTCAACTGACTCTTCAGACTCTACACTGCTGATGAAAACAAAAATTGATAGAAAACTTTTATAAAAGAGATGGTAAATAAATAATGTTAACAAAAGTTGTTGGAATTATTTGGTATTGTGTATGTGGATACATGACATACTATCAACAGGTTCTATTCGTTATGATAGCTCGGTAAGGATGCTGAAATACCACATGAGCGATTGCGTGGAGGACCGTTCGGCAGTAATATCTCGCAAGAATATAGAGCGACGAGAAGTCTGATCCCTTTGTAATTTTAAAATAGAAAGCGAACAAATGAGAAAAAGAATTATTTTTATAATTACTTGAAAAGAGAAATAATTAGATTTCAAGTGAGAGTGTGTTTGCAATATGACCTTTTTTATCTATATATATTTTATACGTGTGTTCTGTGACACGAAAATACGAGAAGGAGAAATAGAAATATTTTAATGGAGACTACAATTTTATTGGTTTATTATCACCAAAAGAACCAAACGAAAAGAAAGAAAGAAAGAAAGAAAGAAAGAAAGAAAGAAAAAAAAAAAAGAGGAAACCAAGTAAGCACCGAAAAGCCGTGGAATAATATTCATACGAAGAGGAAAGAAAAGCATAGCAAAAAAGAAAAAGACATACGAACAGGCGGTAAGAGAGCGAGAAAGAGGAAAGAAGAGCGGACGCACGAAAATAATTGGTAGTTATATTGTGTACTCAGAGCATAATTATCCCTGAGTAAATGATCTTGATAGATGATACCATATAATTCCTTTTGAATCGTCTTTATTCTACTTCAATTCAATTCCGAATGAAGAGTTATTTCGAAAAGTATAGTTCCATTTGATTTGGAAACAGCTAAATCAAAGAAACAAAAAACTAAATGACAGAAAGAGCATTGACAAAAGGATATTCGAAGAAGCAATAGAAAAACAAAAAGAAAGAAGCGAACTCATCATTATCTTTTTGAGACTATTCACAAGTAACATCAAGATAATAATATGAGAACAGGAGATTCTTAAGAACGAAAAGTAAACAGGCTGGCAAAAGTAAACAGTGAGGCAGGTGGGGGACTGACTCAAAAGAATGAAATTCATTATAGATCTAATAATAGCATTTATTTTATTTAGACCTTAATAAATTTAATATCAGTAATTCCCATAGTTTTTAATTGGCGTGAGATTGATTCATGATCAAATTTCGTAATACCAATTTCTTCTTCAATCATTACCATTTCTTCAGTATCATCAGAATGAACAACACCAAGACGACGTGTAACAATTCTTCGTGATGGTGCTCTTGCTACTGCGATGGTCGTTGGTGATAATTTCTTTGAGCGTGGGGTACTCAATTCCAATGATATTGATGGTGAAAGAAATCCATCATCTAATGATTGAGAAGCAAGAGATCCAATATCCATAGATTTTGAAATAACAGAATTCAACTCCATTGATTGAGAAGTTAATTCCATTGAAGTTAAAGATGCAAGAACTTCTTCATTTGTCGTCGTGGTATCAAAAGATGTTGAAATTGCTCGTTCGAAGACATTTTCTCCGATATTAGCCATTGGTTTACCGAATAGTAATGCATTAGGAATAGACCATGAATGTCGAATTGTTAACTCAAATAATTCATCACTTTCAATAGCTAAAGAAATACAATGATAATATTCATAAAACATTTCTTTAGTAACTTTCCAATTATCTTGCATACGATTTGTATCAGATAAAAAGAAATATCGTAATAATTCATTTAAAGTTGCACGAACAAACATCTTCCCGCGAAATCTAATCGTAGTAGATGGACAGAGATGGTAACATGTTTTGATATCTCTCACAGTCACACAGTTGTGGCTATAGCTTTCCATCATCTTATAGACAGCTTGAATTAAGCGCTTTCTGTATGGTGAGATGATTGACTAAGAAGAAGTGAAAGTCAGCAAAGAGTTCCTTGAAATAAGTTTGAATACTTACCTTTAAGTAACGAAAGAATGTTGGAATATGAACAGTTTCATTTTTACGAAAATCAAAGAACTTCGTGAGAGCTGAAATATCTTCATCAGAGACCATACAGGAAGTAGTGTTTTTAGATGCAATAACTTCCTTTAACTGCTTTACAACAAAACTTTGTGAAGCAAAACCGTCAGTATCATAATGGATACGATCTCGGAGGCTCAAAACAAAGCGAAGAAAATCATGTTGTTCATTCTTTTCAGGTGAAATAAATGCACAACGAATTTGTTCGAAAGTGTTCAATGCTCCGATTGTCAAAACAGGTAGGTAATATTGCGTAGATTGGTAGAGTTGATTTACAAAATTTTTATAATCAAGAAACCCAGTAATTTCCTCGTCATAATGATAGAATAAATACTCTAATTCATTCGTGAGAGAGTTAAAATTCATTCTTTGCACGAAGTAACGCACAAAATCATCAATCGATAAGTATCCTCGTTTGCTAGGACGATCATAAAACGCCAATTGATTTGATAGGAAACGTATTTGAGTCGAAGAATTGGCAAAGTCCGTCAAAACTGCCACTTTCTCCTTAATTCTTTGTTGCAGAACGTGGATAGCCAACTCGTACGCAAGGCGGGACATTGCATGAAATGAGAATGAACACTGAAGGCTGAAATCTATGAAAAGAGGGCAAGGATCTGAAGCTGTGAGGGTGATAGCAGTAATTGTGTATGTTGAAGATAAAGGAACTGAGAAGGAAAGCAAGAACATTTTTCGATGCGTTAGAAGAACGTTATTTCCGTTACGTTATTTGCGTCCGTTAAATTTGGCCGTTAGGTTGGCAAATTAAGGAATGTCAATTTTAAAAGATTGCCCTTTCCATGTTGTGGAAAGGAGCCAGGCCTTGTGAACATCTCAAAGCTCTGCTGGACACCAGGAATTTTGTTGTTTCGTTATTTTTAAATTCTCTTTTTACTTGTCTCTATTGGGAGATCTGATTGAATAGACGAAGATGCGAACTCCACACCCAAACAATTCATCACGACTTGCAAACGAGCTTGCCATTCACACTTTACAAAAGAAAATCAAAGAAAAAGTGGAATTTCAAACTAATTTTGGAAACATTTTTACTCAAATTCGTTATCTTACGAATCAGCTTGAGTTCTATGATCGTCCCGCCAACCCAGGATTTCTTGGTTTAGATGATTTCATGCATTTTTTCACCAGACGTATGAACTTCATGTCGCTCGAAGTCGAATTAGAATACCTATTTTATCATTATGATTATGACATGACGGGATTAATAGATTATAAAGATTTTGTTGAGCAATTATTTCAAGCGACTGACTTCTACCTACCAATTTTAAACTTGGAGGCAGTTAATACCATCGAGCAGATCCGCTCTGCATTTATTTCTCCTCATAGAAATGAACAACATGATTTCTTAAAATTTCTAATTCGTCTAAAGGATCGAGTTCGTTATGATGCTGAAGGTTTTTCTCCTCGTACATCTGTTGTTGATCAGTTATTTGGGATTATTGTAACTGGCGGGAAATCAAGTGCTCCAGTAATTTCCAAGAAAGATTTAATTCATTTGCTCAAGTTCTTTGACTTCCAAAAGGACGAAACTATTCATGTTCCAACTTTCTTTCGCTACCTGAAGGTAAGATAGAAACTCGACTGAATTCTATCCTCTCTTATATCTCTCTTAGTCTGTTATGTCGCCTTTCCGAAAACGACTTATTCGCGCTGTATACAAAATGTTAGATCGCGATGGTCAAGGCTACCCAACAGTGGGAGATATCAGAGCTTGTTACCACATTTTACCGTCTCGAACGATCACAATTCGTGGAAAAAATTTCCATCGTGCTACACTTGATGAATTATTCCAATATTTCTTCAACACTAATGATTTATTTCGTCTTTCTAATTCCAGGGGTGTTTCTTGGGATACCTTTTATGAGTATTATCAATGTATTTCACTCGCTATTGATAGTGAAGAGCTGTTTGAATTAGTCATTCGTCATTCTTGGTCAGTTTTTAATGATTTGTTTGAAGAAAAGCCTATGACTGATGATAACGAATCAATTTTTACGCGAGAGCAATCGGTGGTTTTCGAGAGGATGATTTCTTCGACCTCATCTCTTCAACGAGACCTCTCAACTTCTATCGATTCAACAACTACAGCAGAAGAAGCAGGAGCTCTGTCCCCAATCCCATCAGCTTCTAAATCGTCCGAAGTCGTGCCCGAGTCTCGCTCATACGATTTTATAAATTTAGTAACCAAATCTACTTCAATTGATATAGAATCCACTGAAATTGCATCTAATTCCTTTGACCTTCACTCTCCCACATCCAAGAAGCCTCCACGCCATCCTACCGGCATCTCTCGATCACCAACTTTTAAAAGAACAGTCTCTCGTGTTGTAGGAATCGTGCATTCTGATTCTACCGAAGAAACAGTATTGATTGAAGAGGGTGACAGTAGATTGAATACAGATTCTGTTAGCAAAGAGTTGAATAGTCGTGGGATAAATGACATTAAGTTCCTCCGATTCTAATAAATGATCATCTTATTTCCATACTATACTATTGTTTCGACTCGATCCTTTGACTGTTGCATCATCTTAACTTGATATGTTAAGGAATGAAATCGGAAGGGCATTTTCTGCATTCTTTCTTCCTTTCCTACGCCTTTTGTCGGTTTATGTATGTGTCTGTAGAATAGTAGAATAATTGTGAAAATTTCTACATATTTTTTTGAATGTCCTCCATTCGCATTTCCATTTGTTTTGTTTTTTTTTTCTTTTCGCTTTCCTTTTCATTTTGTTGGTATATCCAAGAAATTAGTAATGTAGGTAACAAAAAAATTATCGATTCTAAAATATTACGAAAACTGTATTTTTGTTGACACTCCACTTTTTACAAATTCTTCCCCTCGCAAGTATGACACAAAATTTTAAAAAAAGTCAAATAGCAACGTAAATTATTAGAATGAAAGCTCCAGACAACCCCCTTTGAGGAAAGGCGAAAAGAGGGAATTGTCATTTTAGACCGTCAAACGCCGGCAACTTTGAAAAAAAAGTAAAACTGCAGGACCACAAAAGATCGAAAGCAAACAGCTTCAAAGTAGACTTGCTTCCTGATTCGGATTACCACTTTTTCTTCGCTTGTTAAATTTCAGGGCAATGCAAACTTGGGTTCGACCAAATGTTCCTTCACGACTTGCGTATGAATTAGCCGTTCATACAATCCTGCAGAGAATCAAGGATAAAGTGGAGTTTCGCACAAACTATGCGAATGTTTTCACTCAAATTCGCTATCTCACTCATCAGTTAGATTTCTATGATCGCCCTAATAAGCCAGGCTTTATCTCCATCGAAGATTTGAAGATTTATTTAACCACCCGAATGAATTTTATTTCACTGGATACCGAACTTGAATACTTGTTTTATCATTTTGATGAAGACATGACAGGATTTATTGATTATAAGGATTTTGTAAATCAATTATACGAGTCAGCGCCAGTTTACCTTCCGATATTAACAAGTGCTGCAGTGAATATCTTGGAGAAGATTCGAATGTCATTCATTTCACCGCACAGAAATGAGCATAACTTTTTGCGATTTCTTCTCACTTTAAAAGAACGAGCTCGCCCTGACCGTGAAGGATTTTCTCCTCGTTCAAATATTATTGAAACGCTGTTTGGACAGATTGCGACAGGTGGAAAGAGCAGTGTTGAAGTTGTTTCAAAGAAAGAACTTTCCGTCGCCGTGAAATTTTTCGATTTCCGTCGAAACGACACTGTTCACGTCCCTACTTTGGTTCGTTATTTGAAGGTAAGTGACGTTGTGATCTTATTCTTAGGATGAGTGCTTACTGAAACTGTAGTCCATAATTTCGACATACCGAAGACAACTAATTCGAACAGTGTATAATATGCTCGGTGATCGTGATGGTCGTGGATATCCAACAGTGGGGGATCTTAAAGCTTGCTATCATATTCAACCATATCGCACGATTAAATTACGTGGAAAGAGTTTCGGGCGAGCAACTTTAGATGAACTGTTGGGCTATTTCTTCGGCCAAGATTCGCTTCGAGTTACTAATGATCGAGCAGTCCCATGGGAGACGTTTTACGAATACTATCAATGTATTTCTTTAGGCATTGATAGTGAAGAATTGTTTGAATTAGTGATTCGTCACTCATGGCAGATTCCTAACGGTATGCTTGGAGGTCGGCCTATGGCAAATGACGCAGAGGATATTTTTGAACTTTCTCGATCTGAGTCTTCTGATACAGTCACTACACGTGACGAAAAGGCTTTACTTCCATCGCAGTCTCGTTCTTTCGATCTAGGATCTCGTTCTTTTGATATTGGGTCTCAATCCTCTGATCGCACGTTAGTCCCCTCTTCGATTGATTTTGGGTTCCCTACTTCTCGGTCTGTGCTTCCATCAATCGATCTGGGATTAGCTCCTTCTCGTTCTTTTGATGGAAGTGTGAAAATCTCGAAATCTTTCGATCTGCTTTCTCCAAAGTCCACGAAGCCATTACCTTCTCCATCAGTTGCTCGAGCTCCCATTGCGAAAATTAGAACACCTCGTAAAACAGTCACCCGTCCTATTGTTATTGTTCATTCAGATTTTACTGAACAGACAGTTTACATTAATGATGAATTAGGGAAGACAAAATTAGATCCTGAGTCATTATGCAGAGAATTAAATGCTATGGGAATCTTTGATATCAAATATCTTAAAATCTAATAAAAACTATTAGGTAAATAAAAGGAAAAAGAATGAAAATTATTTTTATCTACTTTTTTAAATTTCTTCTGTTCTCTCTCGCAGTATTGTTTGTTATGCGTCTAAAAAGTTGGTTTTACTTTAGAAGTTGAGTTATATCATGCACTAACTTCTTTTTTTCACTTCATTAATGTCTTAGCTCTTACTTGCATGTCAGTGTATTTGTCTATGTACTCCCATTCTTTTTGGTTCACCCAATTCACACTCTTTGCTGCGTGTATTCGTATTAATTTAGCCGATCAAATTCATCTCAATCCTTTTACCTTCTTTCGTTCTGAGGTGAGTTATTTTCCTTCAATGGTAATAGCCGACTCGAACTGGTTCAGAAAGTTCAAGCATTCTCTCATATTTTTCCTTTACATAAAAACCAACATTAGTAACAGTCGAGAAAAATTTTGTTGTGGTATATAATATCTAATCGTGAAATCTTCACGGCTTTATTTCCTCGGCTATTTTTTTTATTTTTTTTTTTTTACTTCCTTTTTTACTCTTCCTTTAGTCCTGCTCTCTAACTTTGATTCGGACAATTGCATGTGATATTCGTTTCCAATGGTTGTTAGTTTGTCCAGATTTTTGTTTTAATCCACAGTGAATCTTTCACTAAAACCTTGTTTCACGAGAGAATGTAATGCATTGTGTTGATAGTAAAAAACTTCCCTACCACGCTAAATTTTAAAAAGCTCTGTGGATTGACTGTCGTAAAAATCGACTCGAAGGGGGACTGGAAAGGAGGAAAGGTGGACTATATTAAGGACACTCATTTCCATTCAACGAGCAAATAATCAATATAGTAGATAACGCTCGACTTCTCAAAGAATTAGCGGAATCAATCATCTACCCTTTTCCACGGAACCTATAAATTTATTCAAACAGAATATTGGTTGAGAAAATCTCAATTCTTCCTGTTGAACATTCCTTTGTAACCTTTTTTGTCGGCTCCATAGATCGCGTAAAATTCCCACTCCATAGATCTCATCATGGCTCATCGACTTGCTTGCGAAACTGCACTTCACACAATCCAACAAAGAATTAAGGATAAAGTAGAGTTTCAAACAAACTATGCTAACGTCTTTACTCAGATCCGCCATTTAACGAACCAATTAAATTTTTATGATCGTCCTAATAAACCAGGTTGTATTAGTTTAGAAGACTTTCAAAATTATTTACTTCAAAGAATGAATTTTATTTCATTAAATACTGAAATTGAATATTTATTCTATCATTATGATGAAGGAATGATTGGTTATATTGATTATAAAGATTTTATTAATCAATTATATGAATCAACAGAGAATTATTTACCAATTTTAACAGTTGATGCAGTAAATACATTAGAAAAAATACGCTCTGCTTTTCTTTCGAATATGAAAACAGAACAACATAATTTTTTAATGTTTTTAATTCGTTTAAGAGATCGTTTAAATGTGGATGAATCGGGTTATTGTGCACGTTTAACTGTTATTGATCAATTATTTTCATTAATCGTAACTTCCGGGAAAAGTAATGCTTCTGTATTATCTAAAAAGGATCTTTCCTCATTGATCAAATTCTTCGATTTGCGTAAGAATGACACTGTACATGTACCAACTCTCTTACGGTACTTAAAGGTGAGAAGCCCTTCACTCGCTCGAGACCTTCTTTTCTTAAGTCTTTTTCCCTTAGTCTGTCATGTCTCCATATCGCAAGCATTTGATCCTGGAGGTCTATAGAATGTTAGATCGAGATTGTTATGGATTTGCAACAGTTGGTGATATTAAACAATGTTATCATCTTCTGCCAAATAAAACAATCAAATTCCGTGGGAAAACTTTTACACGTGCAACATTAGATGAATTTCTAGGATATTTCTTTGGTCCTGAATCACGTCGTGTTCATAATAGTCGTGCAGTACCATGGGATACGTTCTATGAGTATTATCAATGTATTTCATTATGCATTGATAGTGATGAATTGTTTGAATTAGTCATCCGTCATTCATGGCAAATTCCTAATGCTACTTTAGACGGTAAGCCCATGGCTAATGAGAAAGAAGATGTCTTTGAACGTTCCATGACCTCTTCTTTTGATACCATGACAACAAAGGATAAAGAAGAAATGTTTGTTGCTGTGTCACCAATGGCATCAAGATCATTTGATTTTGGTCTTTCTAAATCATTTACATCTTCACGATCGAATGATACTCTTCCTCCTATTAATACACGTCATTCCTCTATTGATGTTAGTTCCATTTCTTCGCGTTCTTTTGATATCTTCTCACCAAGATCAGTGAAAGGATTACCAGCAACCCCAGCATCAATGAGAAAAACCATCGCAGGAACTCCTAAAAGAGTTGTTTCACGTCCTATTGTCGTTGTTCATTCTGATTATTCAGAAGAAACAATTAAAATTAATGATGAATTAGGGAAAACAAAATTAGATCCTGAATCATTATGTAAAGAATTAAATGCTATGGGAATCTTTGATATCCGTTATATCAAAGTTTAATAACCAATTATGCATTCAACTCTTCGAAGAAGAAATTCTCATAGGTCATTAATCTTGGCTTTCTCTTCGTTCTATTGCCCTCCTTCTATTATGTCAGCTAGAAGAGGTAATAATATGGCTTTTGAATTATGTGGATGTTTATTTTGTTTTTCTTCCTTTCTTTTCGCTTGGTAATATTTGTCACTTTTCGTTTCTTTCTTATTACATATTATATATAAAATACTTAATTTTGTGTATTGAAAAATCACAAATACAATTAAATGAGTATATGAGTATCAAACCGAATGATGGATCACTCACAATATGTTATGGAATATTAAGATCAAGCACACGATGATATTGTCGCTCTTTTCAATTCATTGCTGTCTGTATCTTCTCTTCTTTTTCTTTCTTTCTTTCTTTACTTTTCGTGCCTTCTACTGCTTCATCTTCTTCCTTTTTTTTCTCTCTTTCGATTCATTTGAGTACATCAAGTCTCTCTTGGAATAATAACAATCTCTCTATTACCCAATAACATGGTGAAGACAACAATTCTTTATTTTGACTGTTCGAAAATTTACTGGAAAGATTTAATTCTATCAGCTCAAGCAATAATCTAACCACACTCTTCGTCTCTGTACATCACTTGTATATTATTTATTAATTCCTATTTTCTTTTCGCGCGTTTCTTTTCTTTTCTTTTCTTTTTTTCTTTAAATTCCTTTTTCCTCTTCGAAATCATAATAATTACATTAACAGGCTTTTCATCTCACAAATATCATATAAAATATTGATTTATTTTCTTTGTGTGTGTATGTTTCATTCATTAATTTACATAGTAATAAATATATATCATAATCTCCAATAAGTACTGAAGCAATAATTAGTATAGAAGAGAATAATGCACATAAATTAGTATTTTCCTCATTTTTTTCTTCTCTCTTTTGTTTCATTATTGTTGTTGAATATAATATAACAAAAAGACCAACAGCAACAGCAACAAGAAAGCGATTTACCTTCTAATCCCCTCTATCTCAGCGTTCTCATTCCCACAACATCGCGAAAATTTTCTCACATCGAAAGAAGCTTACTAGTGTAGGAGCAAGTGTTGTGCTTGTGGATCAGTCTATAGAGCAGATTGCTTCACGGAGTGCGGCGATTTAGCGATACAGTGGACCAATAGAATTTATAAAACGATAGCTTTTCCTGACGCCACTTTTATTTTCACTGGGAATGTACTTTTATTTCTCTTTTTCTCTTCTTAGAAGTCGCGCCAGTCGAATTGAACGTATAGGAAGACAGACGTGAGGTGATTTTCCTGGGAGTGAAAGCCTTTTCAGAGCGAAGGTAAGTCCAATTCATCTAATTCAAAGCATTGTTTTAAGAAAGATTTCATTGAACTAATATCTACTATAAGAAAATTTATATCACGACACAAACTAAATTAATTTCTGGATGCAAAACAGTATTCATATTTTTCAATTACGCGAAGATAAAATGAGATGAGATGATTAAATTAAATGAAATGAAAGCAAAGGAAATCAGGGGTTATTAAATTTTGGGAGAAGTTAAAATTCGTCTTGCTAAAATCGAGGTGGACGGAGGAGAGGGCAGAAAGAATACAAACAAATTCGCTAGATCAAAATACCATGATCTGATTTTGTTACAGCTGTTCTTTAAATTCTTCCTTTTTTTCCTTCCTCTGATTGGTTGAGAGTGGTGGCAAGAGTTAGTCTTCCCCCTTCTGAGAAATAAAAGGTGTCTTTATTCACCACCCACAACGATCTTACAGAGCTAACTATGTCCGTGGATCGGAACTAAACATCATATGTGGCATATCGACACTTGTCACTCCCTATGATGGTGATAATATTCGATGAAACCATTCTTACTCGACATCCCGTCCACTCTGGAATAAAGATATTCCCTTCTTTATCTCCCTTCACATCATATGGATATTTTAAAGAGGCTAAGGTTGCCAGACCATTATCTCCCAACTCTGACAGTTCCACCTTAGGTTCTGGAAGACTCATATAGGTCCGCTCTCCTGCATAACGACCATTCTCTGCGAAAGTTGAGATAATACCTGCAGGATTCACTCTCCGAATCCGATTGCTCGATCGATCAGCGATGAATATGAATCCCAAGCAGAGGGACATTCTCTAAAGTTGTCAATGCTCTATTACGATTTCCAGCAATTGTATTAATAATCTGGTTTTCGGTATTAATCACACGAACTCGTTGTCCCATCCATGGATGAGAGAAAGAGAGAAGTTGGTAACATTGGAGAAGAAAGTGCAGGACCTCCATCATTTAATGGATCATTTTCATTCCTAAAGCGGCCATTACCTCCAATTTGAATAGTAGTATTTGAGGAAATATTATGTTTCCAAATTACTTGATTACGTTCTTGACTCATGTATAAAATCTCTCCAGTAGAATATACATGTCGCTAATATAAAGATTAGCTGCACTGTCACTCCACATTGGTCCAATTCTTGATTCAGGCATAATTTCATCGCTCACATTAAAGATACTGCGTGCAAACAACAGAAAGCGTGATGTTTGCAAGAAGGAGGAGGAGGAAGATAAGAGTCAAAGAGGGAGTTATCTTGTG
>VFQN01004400.1_pt1 | contig 18646 bp, 19 predicted proteins | sample 3512371 | NCBI WGS metagenome assembly VFQN01 (sample SAMN10412370, study PRJNA504923) | tailings metagenome | isolation source: Replicate 2 from Balatoc abandoned mine | place: Philippines: Itogon, Benguet | collected 2017-08-28 | reverse complement strand
CTATTCCAACCGGCACGTGCTGGACGCCATGAAGGCGCAGATGGAGAAGACGACCTTCGCCTACCGGCTGCATTTCGAGAACGACGCGGCGGAAGACTTGGCGCGGGACATCGCCGGGCGGATGCCGAACGGGCTCGACCGCATCTTCTTCGTCTCGGGCGGCTCGGAGGCGGTGGAATCCTGCGTCAAGCTCGCGCGGCAATGGGCCGTCGCCACCGGCCAGCCAAGCCGCTGGAAGGTGATCGGCCGCATGCCCTCCTATCACGGCGGGACGCTAGGCGCGCTGACCGTCACGCATGACGCGATGCTCACCGGGCCGTTCGAGGAACAGATGAAGCCGATGCCGGCGATCCCGGCGCCAACGGCCTATCGCGACCGCGACAACCTGACGATGGAACAGCGCGGGCTAAAATATGCCGACATGCTGGAGGAGAAGATCCTGGCCGAAGGGCCGGAGACGGTGGTCGCCTTCATCATGGAGCCGATCGGCGGGGCCGCCACCAACGCGCTGGTGGCGCCCGACAGCTACTATCCACGCATCCGCGAGATCTGCGACCGCTACGGCATCCTGCTGATCCATGACGAGGTGATGAGCGGCGTGGCGCGGACCGGAAAGTTCCTCGGCGGCGACCATTGGAACTGCATGCCGGATATCGTCTCGCTGTCGAAGGGGATCGGCTCCGGCTACATGCCGCTCGGCGCCATGTGCGCGCCGATGCGCATCGTCAAGCCGGTGCTCGACATGGGCGGCTTCGCGCACGGCCACACCTATGCCGGCAACCCGCTCGCCTGCGCGGCAGGGCTGGCGGTGCTGCAGGAGGTCGACCGGCTGAACCTGGTCGACAACGCGGCGGCGCGGGGTGAGGACCTGATCGCGGGGTTGCAGTCTCTCGCAGACCGCTTCCCGTTCATCGGCGACGTGCGCGGCAAGGGGCTGATGACGGCGATCGAGTTCGTCGCCGACAAGGAGACGATGACGAACCTGCCGCTGGAAGTGAACATCGGCCAGCGGGTGCTGGACCTTGCCTATGAGCGCGGGCTGATCGTCTACTTCCGCCGCGTGAAGGGCGGCGTGCAGGGGGACTGCGTGATGGTGGCGCCACCGCTGATCGTGACGCGGGAGGAGATCGGGGAGATCGTCTCGATTCTCGGGGACGCGATCGCGGCGGCGGCGCGGGAGTTCGGGCTGCCGGTGGCGAGTTGAGAGACGCTGTGATCCTTCGCGCCCCCCTCTGGCCTGCCGGCCATCTCCCCCCCAAGGGGGGAGATTGGCTGTCGCATAGGGTTTCGCCAATCTTCATCGCCGCAGGAAAGGCGGTGTCATCGAAACTGCCGATCTCCCCCCTTGAGGGGGAGATGTCCGGCAGGCCAGAGGGGCGCGCGACAGAGCGCGGCGGATCCGCATGACCCTCCTCATCCGCGACGCCACCCCCGCTGACGCCGAGGCCATCCACCGCGCCATCCTTGCGATGGGCGAAGTGTTGGGCACGGCGAAGAAGATCACCAGCACGCCCGAGATCTTCGCCCGCGAGGGCCTGGCGCCCGGTCGCGCCTTCGAGGGGCTCGTCGCCGAGGTCGACGGCGCGTTCGCCGGCATGTGCCTCTATCTGCCGGTGTTCTCGACCTGGCTCGGCAGGCCGGGCGTCTATGTGCAGGACCTGTTCGTCGACGAGCGATACCGGGGCATGAAGATCGGCGAGGCGCTGATCCGGCGCGTCGCGCGCATCGGCCGCGCGCGCGGCGCGAGCCATCTCAGGCTTGCGGTCGACTTCGACAACGAGAAGGCGCAGCGCTTCTACGAACGCATCGGCGTGACGCGCTATGCCGACGACCACATCCACGCCGCCTATGGCGAGGCGTTCGAGAGATTGAGCGAAGAGGACGGGACATGAAGTCATTCTACGCGGCGGAGCAGAAGCGGCACGACCCGAAGGCGTTCCGCTCGTCGGGAGGCGTCGCCAGGAACCCCGAGACGCCGGAACGCGTCGAACGCCTGCTCGCGGGAGCGAAGGCGGCGGGCTGCACAGTCGTGCGGCCGAACAATCACGGCATGGGCCCGATCGCAGCCGTCCACACGCCGGAATATCTCGATTTCCTCGAACACATCCATCCGCGCTGGCGGCGGATGGAGGGCGCGCCGGAAGAGGTGGTGCCGAGCATCCATCCGATCGCCCGCGACGGCACCTACCCTGCTTCGGCGATCGGCCAGGCGGGCTACCACATGGCCGACACGTCCTGCCCGATCTCGGCCGAGACGTGGGAGAGCGCGCAGTGGAGCGCCTGGAGCGCGGTCGAAGCGGCAGAAGCCGTACGGGGCGGCGAGCGCGTCGCTTATGCGCTCTGCCGTCCGCCGGGCCACCATGCCTTCGCCGACGTGGCCGGCGGCTTCTGCTTCATCAACAATTCGGCGGTGGTGGCGCAGCATCTGCGCAGGGACGCCGCCCGGATCGCGATCCTCGATGTGGACCTTCACCATGGCAACGGCACGCAGGGCATCTTCTATGCACGTCCCGACGTGCTGACCGTGTCGCTGCATGTCGATCCGGTGCGCTTCTATCCGTTCTTCTGGGGCCATGTCGACGAGCGCGGCAAGGATGCGGGCCTCGGCTACAACCTCAACCTGCCGCTCGCCCGCAAGACGGCAGACGACGGCTTCCTCGAAGCGCTCGACGCCGGCCTGAAGCGCATCCGCGCCTTCGCGCCGGAGGCGCTGGTGGTGGCGCTCGGGCTTGACGCTTTTGAAGGTGACCCCTTCGGCGGACTGTCGGTCTCAACGCCCGGCTTCGCCCGCATCGCGGAGAAGATCGCCGGGCTCGGCCTGCCGACGGTGATCGTGCAGGAGGGTGGTTATCTCTGCGATGAACTCGGCGACAACCTGACCTCGTTCCTGACGGGGTTTGGTGGGAAGGGGTGAGCGACGGGGCTGAACGCTGTTGGGCACGCGCCTTGTCGCCTTTGCCAGCATCCATCACCGGTCGCCATACCGGGCGCCGGAGGCGACCCGGTATCCATTCTTCTTCGCGATTGAGTTCGTCCTTGAGCCGTAATCGCGACCGCCAATGGGTCCCGGCTGACCTACGGTCGCCGGGATGACGGCGCGCTCAATTTTCCCGCAACGGAAAAATCTATCTCTGCCCTGCCCTCTATGCGTTCACCCCTGCCCCTCCCCACAAGGGGGAGGGAGATGGGCAACTGTGTTTCCGGCGAAGGCATGCGCGACATGTCCGCCTTGCGGACGGAACTGACTTTGACGGGGGATTGAGTTCCCGTCACTTAGATACTAAAATGCAAAAATGGATAGCCGTCGCACACCCAGCCCGTCGATTATTGTCGCCAATCATTGATTGGTGGGTGGACGCGTCATTGTCCTGTCAAAGCAACCCGCCCCACAGGCGGGTTTTTTTATTCCGTCTCCGGGGCACAAGGAGACGAAATGTCAGATCATGAACTGAAGCTGCTGATTCAAGCCGCAGACAAGGCCATCACCGCTGAGGACTTCGATAGCTTGATGGAGTTCTATGCAGAAGATGCGACGCTGGTCGTGAAGCCAGGGATGAATGCAACCGGTAAGGAACAGATCCGAAAGGCGTTCGTGGCCATCGCCGCTCATTTCAAAAACCAACTGAAGGTTCGGCAGGGAAGGATGTCGGTCATCGAAGGCGCAGATACCGCGCTTGTAATCATGGAAACGCTTCTCGACACCGAAGGCCAAGCGGAGCCGATCGTCAGGCGGGCGACCTACGTCTTCCGCAAGTCAGACGGCGGTAGATGGCTATGTTCCGTGGACAACTCATACGGCACATCAATACTAGACGCCTGAAGATGGAGCGCTCGCGGTCCAAAGGGTCGTGAGCCAACCAATGATACGGCAGCGATGGGTCAAAGCGATTGTTGCAGAAATCCTGACTCCCGAACAGGTAGCGCAGCGGCCCGGATTCCAGGCCGCTAAGCAAACGCGGTAGGGGCGCTCAGCAATGGGCGTCCCCACCGTGTTCAGAAATTCCCCCGTCGCCAGGGTCCCCCTCCCCCTTGTGGGGAGAGGTTAGGAGCGGGAGTCATTGCGCAAGGTAAATCAGGCGCGGGCGGGTGCCGTCTCGCGCATCCAGGCGTCCAGGGCTGCCGTCTGCGCGGCGTCCATGTGCAAGCCGCGCTTGGTGCGGCGCCAGAGCACGTCGTCGGCCGTCACCGCCCATTCGTTAGCGATGAGATAACGCAGCTCAGCCTCGGTGAGGTCCGCGCCGAAATCCATGCCGAGATCGGCGGCCGAAGACGCGTCTCCCAGCAGCACCCTCGCACGCGTGCCATAGAGCCGCGTCAGGCGCCGCGCCAGGCGCGTGTTGAGGAATGGATAGTTCCGCTTGAGCGCCGAGACCTCAGCCTCGAAACCGGTGGCCGGGAAATCGCCGCCGGGCAGCGGCGCATTGGCGGTCCACGGCTTGCCCTTTTTCCCGAGGAAATGCTCGATCTTCTCCAGCATGGATTCGGCGAGCCGGCGGTAGGTGGTGATCTTGCCGCCGAAGGCGTTGACGAGCGGCGGCTCGCCATGGCCGCCCTCGGCCTTGAGCACGTAGTCGCGCGTCGCCTCCTGCGCCTTGGACGCGCCGTCGTCATAGAGCGGGCGGACGCCCGAATAGGTCCAGACGATGTCGTCGCGCCGCACCGGCTCGGCGAAATATTCGCTCGCCGCCGCGCAAAGATAGTCGATCTCCCTGTCGGTGATCGCCACCTTGGCGAGGTCGCCCTGATAGTCCTGGTCGGTTGTGCCGATCAGGGTGAAGTCATCTTCGTAAGGGATTGAAAAGATGATGCGTCCGTCACGGTTCTGGAAGAAATAGGCGCGCGGGTCGGAAAACTTCTTCCGGACGACGATGTGGCTGCCCTGGACGAGGCGAACGTTGTGGACGTCGTTCTGGCCGACGGATCCCGACAGCACCTTGTCGACCCAGGGGCCGGCGGCGTTGACCAGGAGCTTCGCCAGCACCTCCTCCGTCGCGCCCGAACGCGTGTCCTCGACCGTGATGCGCCAGAGGCCGCCGTCGCGGCGGGCACTGGTGACCTTGGCGCGGGTGCGGATGGTGGCGCCGCGATCGGCGGCATCGCGCGCATTGAGCACGACGAGGCGGGCGTCGTTGACCCAGCCGTCGGAATATTCGAACGCCTTGGTGAACAGCGGCTTCAGCGGCTTGCCGGCGGGGTCGGTGCGCATGTCGAGCGTGCGGGTGGCCGGCAGAAGCTTGCGCCCGCCGATATGGTCGTAGAGGAACAGGCCGAGCCGGATCATCCAGGCGGGGCGGATGCCCTTGGCGTAGGGCAGCACGAAGCGCATCGGCCGGATGATGTGCGGCGCCATCTTCCACAGCACCTCGCGCTCCATCAACGCCTCGCGCACGAGACGGAACTCGTAATATTCGAGATAGCGCAGGCCGCCGTGGATCAGCTTGGTGGAGCCGGACGAGGTGCCACTGGCGAGATCGTTCATCTCGGCGAGGTAGACCGAATAGCCGCGCCCCACCGCGTCGCGCGCGATGCCGCAGCCGTTGATGCCGCCGCCGATGACGAAGATGTCGTGGATCACGCCGCTCATGGGTTCCTCCGGCGCTTTCGCGGGAAGCCGTTCTTGCGGATTTCGAAAGCAGTTCGGATTATTTCGAACCGCAAACGAATGTCAAACGAAATGCCACGTCCATAGGCGCGCGACATTGTCTCACGCCGGTGAGATCGCCGCAGGGCATGTGAGAGATGCGGAGGTTCGGCTATGCGACCGAAATCGTGTCCAGCGCCGCGCGCAGGGGGGGATTGAGCGGCTTCGGGCGGCGGGTCTGTCGGTCGACATAGACGTGGACGAAGAAGCCTTCCGCCGCCGCGACGTCCTCCTCGTTGCGGAACAGGCCGACCTCGTAACGCACCGAGGACGAACCGATCTGCGCGACGCGGATGCCCGCCGTCACGACATCGGGAAAGGCGAGCTCGCCAAAATAGCGGCAGCCGGTTTCGACCACGAGGCCGATCTGGTCGCCGCCATGGATGTCGAGCACCTTGTTCTCGATCAGCCAGCCGTTCACCGCGGCGTCGAACAGCGAATAGTGGACCACGTTGTTCATGTGGCCGTAGATGTCGTTGTCCATCCAGCGCGTGGTGAGCGTGCGGAAGGCGCGGTAGGCGCTGCGCTCGGAAGGAACGGGCCGCGCCATCACCAGGCCGACCGGTAGATCGTCAGCGCGTCGGCCTCCTGCACTTCGCGCGGATTGTTGACCAGGAGCCGCTGCTGCTTCATCGCGTCGGAGGCCATCTTGGCCAAGTGCTCCTCGCCGATGCCGACTTCGCGCAGCTTCGTTTGCATGCCGAGCTTCTTCGACAGGCCGGCAAGCTCCTCGATGAAGGCGGCGCAGCGGCCTTGTGTGCCTTCTTCCTTCGCCAGATGCGGGAAGGCATCCGCCGCGATCTCGGCATAGAGATGCGCGGCATCCGGCGCGTTGTAGCGCAGCACATGCGGCAGGACGAGCGCGTTGGAGAGGCCGTGCGGGACGTGGAACGTGCCGCCGATCGGATAGGCGAGCGCGTGCACCGCCGCGACCGGCGAATTGGCGAAGGCCTGGCCGGCGAGCATCGAGCCGAGCAGCATCGCGCCGCGCGCGGCGACGTCCCTGCCATTGAAGACCGCCGTTTCGATGTTGGCGCCTAGGAGCTGCAGCGCCTGCTTCGCCAGCATCCTCGACAGCGGGTTGTTGTTGGCGCTCTTGGACGCATAGGCCTCGATCGCATGCACCATCGCGTCGACGCCGGTGGCGGCGGTGATGGCGGCAGGCAGGCCGAGCGTGAGTTCGGCGTCGAGGATCGCGACATCGGGCAGGATGACGGGCGACGACACGCCGCGCTTCTCCTCCTCGCCGACGGTGATGATCGAGACGGGGGTAACCTCCGATCCGGTTCCGGCCGTGGTCGGCACCAGCGCCAGCGGCAGGCGCGGCCCCTTGGCCTGCGCGACACCCCATGCGCCATCGAGATCCTCGCCGGAGCCGAGGAGCAGCGCGACCAGCTTCGCCACGTCGAGCGACGAACCGCCGCCGAAGCCGGCGACGCCGGTGACACCGGCCGCCCTGCCCGCTTCCACCGCCTTCATCAGCGTCGCGCGCGACGGGTCGGCCTCCACCTGGTCGAACACGGTGACGGCGGCGCCCGCCGCTTCGAGCGAAGCGATCGCCGGGTCGGCAAGGCCGAGCCTGCGCAGGCCGGGATCGGTCACCACAAGCACCTTCGGCCCGAGCCTTGTGCCCGCGATCTCGCCGAAGCGCCGCGACGAACCGGCCTCGAAGACGATCGACGGCGTTGTGTTGAAAACGAAGGGGGTCATGCTGCTTCCTCCAAGGTCCGCGCTGGCAGCGGCCGCGCATGGCTGGCATAGGAACGCCCCGGTTTTCAAGTCCGTCCCGATCGGATAAAAGGCGCCAGGGGACGGCCCCTTGCGAAATTCACATGGATGGGACGACCCGTCCGGCACGGAGTTTCCCATGCAGTGGACCTACCTGTTCTTCGCCGGCCTGTTCGAGATCGGCTGGGCGATCGGCCTCAAATACACCGACGGCTTCACGCGCCCCCTGCCGACGGTCCTGACCGTCGCCTCGATGGTTGTCAGCCTCGGCCTGCTCGGCCTCGCGCTGAAATCGCTGCCCGTCGGCACTGCCTATGCGGTCTGGACCGGCATCGGCACGATCGGCACCGCCATCCTCGGCATCGCGCTTTTCGCGGAGCCCGCGACCTTCGCCCGCCTCGCCTGCATCGGCCTGATCGCGGCGGGAATTATCGGGTTGAAAACGGTCACCTGAGATTGACTCCAAGACTTTTTGGAGTCCGTCGCTTGACGCGAGTCGTCAGTCGTGAAATCTCTGCAAATCAGCAAAGCAATGCTGCTTCGCTGACCAGTAGGCAAGAAGCGGGCGCCTGTCCGCACTGCCGCAAATAGCGTGTGTTCACTGAGTTGGGCAACGCGCCGGGCGACCGGCGCGATTGGAAAGTCGTGCGCGGCGGGGCACGGCATCCATCCCTTCGAGGCCGGAAGAGCCGACGGGGAACGGGATTGGTACGCGCCGGGAACGGCCGGGGGAATGACGATAGCAATTCTGGATGGCGCGATCCGCCATCCGCAAGGAGCGAATCCGGGGCAACAGCGCGACTGGTCGACGCCTTCTCTCGACCATCTGAGCGGCCCCCTCACACGAGGCTCGCTGTCGCGCTCGCTGCGCGAATTGTGCGCAGCCGTCGGGGCCGAGCAGTTCTGCCTCGCCGACATGTCGCGCAGCCACGCCGAGGAGCGGCCGCGGGTCCTGTCCTCGAACTGGTCCTATGACGCGGTCGAGATCATCGGCACCGCCTCGATCGAGCTTCTGCACCAGAGCCCGTTCGCCGCCCTGCCCGGTGAGACACCGCTTGCCTTCGAGACCGCGCGGACAGAGCGAACGCCGCGCGTCGTCGACGAGACGGTGGCGCTGCGCCTGATCGAATTCGGCCATGCCGAGATCTTCCTGCTCAGGTTGCGGGCTGGGCTGCGCCGCGGCATATGCCTGTTTTCGGCCTCCGTGCAGGGCAGGATCAGGCGCGAGGGGCTGCCGAAGGCGCACCTGCTCGCGAACTACCTGATGTCGCGCTATTGCGAGGAGGTCGGCGACGCAGCGAGCGATCCGCTGTCCGAGCGCGAGCGCGAATGCCTGTTCTGGGTGTCGGAAGGCAAGACGACCGACGAGATCGCGCTGATCCTCGGCGTGTCGGGAAACACGGTCAACAAATACATCGTCAGCTCGATCCAGAAGCTCTCGGCCGGCAACCGGACGATGGCGGTCGCGGTCGCGATCCGAAACGGGCTCATCTGATGACCCTGGAGCCGGTCGATCTCGCAAGGCCACCGATCGGCACGGACGAGCCGCGCCCGCTGGCCGAAATCTCCCGTCTGGCGCGGATCGCGTCGAGCGGCGTCATCCCGGAAGCGATCCGCCGCTGCCGACGGCTGTCCTCCGGCCTCGGCGCGTCCGGCTTCGCGCTCTATTTCGCCGGGCGCGGCGTCGGCAAGGCGAGGCTCCTGCCCTGTTTCGACGAAGCCTTTCCCAGCCGCTCGCCCACAGCCGCGGCTCTGATCGCCGAGGGCGCCGATGTGCTCAGCCGGCATGCGGGCGCCTCCTGCCTGCCGGGCTTCTGGACCATTCCGGGCGCGACACGGACGCCGGACGATCCGTTCTGCGTCAAGCTTCCCGCGATCCTGCGCGACAGGTCGGGCCTGGCCCTGCCGGTGTCGGCGGACTCGGTCTATTCCGGCCTCTTCGTCTTCACCGGTCCCGAGCTGCACTTCGACCGGGACGAGTTGCTCGACCTGCACCGGCAGTGTTTCGAGATGTTCCTGCGGATCGCCCAGCTCAAGTCGAGCAACACGTCGAGCTCATCCTCGATCTCCAAGCGGGAGCTCGAATGCCTGCGCCTCACGGCCGCTGGGCGCACCAGCGAGGACATCGCCCGCATCCTCGGCCTCTCGGTCCATACCGCGAACCAGTATCTGACGACGGCCGCCTCGAAGCTGGATGCGGTGAACCGCACCCATGCCGTCACCAAGGCGATCAGGCTCGGCCTGATCGAATAGCGCGTCAGGCGACGCGCCGTTCCTGTTCGGGGGCGACCGTCTTGCGAATGCGGGCTCGTTCAAGCCCATCCTCGAGCCGCCGGGTGTTCACGCCGGGGTCAGGATCGGGCGCGTCGAAGGAGACGTAGTTGACCTCGATGCCGGCATATTCGTCGGTCAGGGTCAGCGAGAAATAGACCGTCACACCGCTTGGCCGCAATTCGAGATCGAGCACGATCTTGGGCGGCGACGACCACGCGACCTGCGCCTCGCCGCCATGGCCGAGCTTCAGCGTGCCCGGCATGAAATACAGTTCCGCGGCCGAATCCACGAGGTCGGAGATGTTGCCGAACCGTTCCATCCGGATGAAGGCGATGTAGTCGACGACGTCGACCATGCGCAGCTCGCTCACCACCTCCTGGATCGCGTTGGCGATCAGGGCTTCCCGCGAGGTCGTATGAGGCTGTCGGATCATGCTGGCCTTGGGTTGGGCGATTTCTTCGCCGCGTTTGCGTAGATGATGCGGATCAGTTCGGCCACAGCCTGGTAGAACTGGGGCGGTATCACACTATCGACCGAAACTTGACTGTACATGGAGCGGGCAAGCGCCACTTCCTCGAACACCGGAATGTGGTGCTCCTTGGCAATCTCCCGGATCTTGAGGGCGACGAGATCCTGGCCCTTCGCCACCACCACAGGCGCATTGTCCCTGCCCCGCTCGTAGCGCAGCGCGATCGAGAAGTGCGTCGGGTTGGCGATGACGAGCGTCGCCTGCGGCACCGCCGCCATCATGCGGTTACGCGCGCGGTCGCGCTGGAGCGAGCGGATGCGCGCCTTGACGATCGGATCGCCTTCCTGCTGCTTCAGCTCGTCCTTCACCTCCTGCCGGGTCATGCGCAGGTTGGTCCGCCACTGGAAGCGCGACCAGATCAGGTCGGCGGCGGCGATCAGCGCCATGATGAGCGTGATCGTGGTGAGCATGTCGGTGGCGATGTCGAGCATCACCGGCAAGAAGGATGTCGGGCTGGTTCCCATACCGTCGAGAAGACGCGCCGGCGCGTTGCGGAGCGTAAACACCACGAAGGCGCCCGCGAGCACGACCTTCGCGACCGACTTGACGAATTCCGACAGGCCCTGCGCGCCGAACATGCGCTTCCAGCCCTCGATCGGCGAGATGCGGGAGAACTTCGGCGTGATGCGGTCGACGGCGAACTGCGGCGGATGTTGGAGGAGCGCGCCGGCGAGGCCAAAGACCATCATCATCGCAAAGATGACGACCAGCGCCCGTGCGATCTCCATGAAGACCATCTGCGACAGGCCGATCGCATCGGCATTGTTGTTGAGTAGCCAGTCGTCCGGCTTCTCCAGGAAGGTCGCCAGGAATTCGCCGAGCTGTATGGCAGTGCCATAGGCGAAAAAGAAGACGAAGAGCAGGATCGCGACGAAGGAGGCGAAGAGCGGCGTCTCCTTCGAGAAGGGTGTCTGGCCCTTCTCGACGCTGTCACGGATCTTCTTCTCCGTGGCCTCTTCTGTTTTGCTTTCCTTGTCGTCCGTATCCGCCACGCGAGCGAACTCCGATCAGGTTGACCGCCCCGGCAGGGGCACGCTCACGGCGCGGCTCAGGCCGCTTCCTGCGTCTGAGGAAGCTGCAGGGCGCCCTCGCCGGACAGGCGGATCGCGGTGGAGGCGATCTGCTTGCGGGCCTTGTTGATGTCGTTCGCGGAGACGTTGCCCGGATCGGCCTTGAGTTCGGCCTCGATCATGCGCCGAGCACGCGCGCCCTGGGCGGAGAGGATCGCTTCCGTCAGCTCCGCGCTCGCATTGCGCAGGGCGAGCGTCACCACGTCCGCCGCGATGCCGTCGAACAGCGTCACCCGCGCCTTCTGGTCGAGGAAGACGATGTCCTCAAAGGCGAAGAGCTGCGCACGGATGGCGTCGAGATTGACCGCGCCGGCCGAGGCGAGATCGTCCATCACCTCGTCGAGCTGCGACTTGTCGAGTTCGTTGAGGACGCTCGCCACGCGCATCTGGGCGCCTGAGGCCGCCTTGCCGGAATCGTCCTCGATCAGGGCGGCGCGGACATGCGCCTCCATCATCGCCACCGCGGCCGGAGAGGCCGGGTTGAGCGCCAGCATCCGCTTGACGATCTCGCCGCGCACCGCCTTGTCCAGCACGATCATCACCTGCGCGGCAAAGGACGGCGCGAGCTTGGAGAGTGCGAAGGCGGCGGCCTGGGGATGCTCGTTGGTCAGGAACGCGCCGACGCGGGCGGGCTCTATCTGTTCGAGCTGCGGCCAGACCGGCTTCGGCTCGTCGGTCGCCGTCTCGACGGGCCCGTCGTTCATCAGTGCCGTCATTTCCTCCGGCGTCAGCGTCTCGCTGAAGATCGTGCCCATCGTGTCGGCGGAATCGAGCAGGCCAGCGCCCTCGGCGAACTCGGCTTCGAACTCGGCGACGATCCGCTCCAGCTCGGCTTGCGGAATGGTGCGCAGCTCGCGCGCGCCGTCCATCAGCGCCCTCAACTCGTCCTGCTTGAAGAACTTGAGCAGGCGGCCGGCAGCCGGCTTGCCCAGCGCCACGAGGATCGCGGCGGCCTTCTGGGTGCGGGTGAGACTGGGGAGGTCGGGCGTCGCGGTCATTCTTCGGTCTTAGGACTTCGCCGCCGCGATGATCTCGGTCAGCTTGACGCCGAAGCGCGACGGATCGCTCTCCAGCACCGTGATCTCGCCGCGGGCGATCTTGCGCCCGTTGACCACCACGTCCACCGGCTCGCCGATGCGGCGGTTGAGCGCGACCGTTGAGCCCTTCTGCAGCGCCAGCAGGTCCGACACCGGCATCTCCGCTCCACCGAGGACGATCTGGACCTCGACGGGGATGTTCATGATGATGTTCGGGTTCGAGGCCGGAGCCGCCCCCGGGGCCGCGGCGGTCGCCGCTGCGCGGGCGGCGGCCGGCTGCGCCGGTGCCGCCGGCTCTTCCTTCAGCACGCCGCGAAGCTCCTCGATCGCCCTGGTCAGGTCGTCCTCGCCTTCCGCCAGCGTCCTTGCCGTTGCCTCTTTCATCATCCGTCTCCGTAGCCTTGCGCCGTTTTCAGTGCGGCAGAAGGTTGTTCATCAGATCCGCCTCGGGATCGAAAGGTTGCTTGACCCGGACGGTGTAGTGCCCGCCGAGCCTGCCGAATTCGCAGATGAAGAGCGTCTTGTCCTTCGACGACAGCCGGGTCTCTCCCGGCGCCTCTGCCGGCATTTCGAGCACCTGTCCCTCAAACAGCGACGCCACCTGGCCGAGCGTCAGCGTGCCCATCGACACGGTCGCCTCCACCGCCACCTTCGAGCGCATGACCTCGCCGCCGAGGCGTGCCTGCCATTCGCCGGAACCGGCCTGCAGCGCATCGTCCGAGCCACGCGTCGAGAGTACGATCCGTTGCGGCATGGTCACGCAGAACAGGCCCGACCCGCCTTCATTGAAGATGCGGAAAACCAGCCGCGCCGACGGGCCGTCGCGATGCACCTGCTTGCGCCGGTCCTCGCCGGCGATCGGCCGCGGCAGCGGGAAGCGAACGTTGAATGCACGAGCGCCCGAACCGTTGAGTGCTTCGGCGACGCCCTGGAAGAGCATGCCGCTGATGTCGAGCTCCATCGCCGACAGGGGACGCACGATCGGAGCCAAGGAGGAATCGGATGCGGCGCCGAACAGGAGCCCGGTGAACAGCGACACCGCGGCAGCGTCCATCGACAGGATCAGCGCGTCGGGCGAGTTCGTCGAAGGGGCAACCGTCAGCGGCTCGTTGTCGCTTTCGGTCAGGAAGATCTGCGAGATGCGACCGAGCTCGACGCTTTCGAGCTCGACCTGGAGCAGCGAGGGGACGAGTTCCGACAGCGCCTTCGCAATAGGCGGCAGCGCGCGTTCGCCGAGAGCGCGCGCGGAGGCGGTCACCTTGTCCGGTTCCGCCGTGTCGCCGATCAACCGCTCGACGAGCAGGTTGCGCAGGGCAGCAGGAGATCCGGGAGTGACGCCAAGGGAGGTCATTGGGTCAGGCCGCCTTCCTCTCGGCGCCGCCGTTCAGCGTGCTCTGCTCGACGGCGTCGATGGACGGGCGGTCGTAGGAGGAGATCGTCTTGCGGCCGAACTCGATCGCGACCTGCGGCAGCGAGCCGTTCATGTAGGCGATCAGCGTCTGCTTCACGATCGTATAGAGGCGCAGGTTCTTCTCGCGCACCGTCTTGATCTTGGTCGCGATCGGGCCGGCGACGCAGTAGGACATGAAGATGCCGAGGAAGGTGCCGACGAGTGCGGCGCCGATCAGGCCGCCGAGGATTTCCGGCGACTGGTCGAGCGCGCCCATCGCCTTGACCACGCCGAGGACCGCCGCGCAGATGCCGATGGCCGGAAAGCCGTCGCTCATCTGGTTGAGCGCCTGATAGGCCTTCAGCCGGTCGTGCTTGATGGTCTGGATCTCCTCGTCCATCAGCGCCTCGATCTCGTGGCTCTTGGCATTGCCGATGATGATCAGGCGGCAGTAGTCGCAGATGAAATACATCAGGCCCTTGTTCTTCAGGATCGACGGGTAGGCCTGGAACAGGGAGGATTCTTCCGGATTGTCGATATGCGCCTCGACCTCGTTGCGCGACTTGGTCCTGAGTTCGCGCATCAGGCTGTGAAGTACGCCAAGAACTTCGAGATATTCCGTTTCCTTCGGAACGGCCTGCTTGAACGCCTCGATGATGCCCTTGCCGGTGTCCTTCACCGTTTTCATCGGGTTGGCGACGAGGAAAGTGCCGAAGGCCGCGCCACAGATGATCACCACTTCCCAGGGCTGGATGAGCACTTCGATGTGGCCGCCCATGGCCATGAAGCCGCCGAGCACGCAACCGAGCGTCACGATCAGTCCGATAATGATTCCCACGGCGACCTGCCTTCGCTGTTTCAGCAGACGATGCGTAGCCCCCCTGCCTTGCGTGGGGCTTGAATCCGCGCCGGAGCCGGACGGCGGCGATTCAGCTTCACGCAAGGAAGTTGCGGTAATCCTTGACGCTGGCGAGCCACGCCACGCGAAGGACCGGGCGCTTGATCAACACCTATGTGAGCTATCAGCTGATCGCGAAGGATATCGGCAAGTCGCTGGACCGCGTCCAGAACCAGCCGGTCGTCGAACGCGAGACGGAATACTATCTCGAGAACATCACAAAGGTTAAGTCGATCAAGGAGTTCGTCGCGAACGACCGTCTCTTCCGCTACGCCATGAAGGCGCACGGGCTGGAGGACATGGCCTACGCCAAGGCCTTCATGGTGAAGGCGCTGGAGGGCGGCGTCGAGGACAAGGACTCCTTCGCAAACAAGCTCAGCGACAAGCGCTACAAGGAGTTCGTCAACACGTTCAACTTCGAGGCCTACGGCGACACCGCGACGCTGTTCAACAAGGCCCAGCAGGGAACGGTCGACAAATATCTGCGCCAGACGCTGGAGGAGAACGCCGGCGACCAGAACGAGGGCGTCCGCCTGGCGCTCTATTTCGAGCGCAAGGCCCCGTCCATCACCAATGCCTACGAGATCCTGGCCGATCCCGCGCTCAAGAAGGCTGCCTTCACTGCACTCAGCCTGCCCGACGCCTTCGGCAATGCCGACATCGACAAGCAGGCGAAGCTGATCGAGGAGCGGATTGACCTTGAGGATTTCAAGGATCCTGAACTGCTGGGCAAGTTCATCAACCGCTTCACCACGCTCTGGGAGATCAAGAATCCGACGGTATCGGCCGCGTCCCTCGTCACGACGCTGTTCACCCAGCCCGAATACGGCATCTCGACGAACCTGCTGCTGACCATGCAGTCGATGAAAGCCTACTGAGATGCAGGATTCGCTCTACGTCGCCCTATCCTCGCAGATTGCGCTCGAAAGGCGGCTCAACACGATCGCCGACAACGTCGCCAATGCGGGCACGGTCGGCTTCCGGGCGACGCAGATCAAGTTCGAGGACGTGCTGACAGGCTCCGGCACCAGCGAGACAGCCTTCGTCTCCACCGGCGGCACCTTCCTGTCGCAGGCCAAGGGCGCGTTCCGCGCCACGGAGAACCCGTTCGACCTCGCGGTGCGCGGCGATGCATGGTTCGCGCTCGCCACGCCCGCCGGCCAGGTGATGACGCGCGACGGCCGCTTCTCCATGCTCCAGACCGGCCAGATCGTCTCGGTCGAGGGCTATCCGGTGCTCGACGCCGCCGGAACGCCGCTGCAGCTCGATCCCGCCTCCGGTGCACCCGTGGTCAGCGCCGACGGCTTCATCCGCCAGAACGGCCAGCAGGTCGGCGCCTTCGGCCTGTTCAGCTTCGATCCCGGCGAGAACTTCACCCGCTACGGCAATTCCGGCGTCATCGCCAACGGCACGCAGCAACCGGTGGTCGATCGGGCCGACACCGGCGTGCTGCAAGGCTATGTCGAGGATTCCAACGTCAATCCCGTCATGGAGATGACAAGGCTGATCATGGTGCAGCGCGCCTTCGAGAGCGCGGGCTCCGCGATCAAGCAGACCGAGCAGACCTTCACCGACGCCGTCAAGACGCTTGGCAGCCGCTGAGGTCTGAACGGTGACCTCGGACTCCTCCGCCACCTCCGGACCGAACCGGCTCGCCGCGCTGGAACGCGCCATGGCGCGCTTTACCGCGCCAGACGCGCTCGTGCGCACGGGCGGCCGTGTCGTGGAAGTTTCCGCGACCCATTACCGCGTGCGCGGCCTGTCGCGGAAGGCCTGCATCGGCGACGTGGTGGAGCATGAGGGGCCGAGGGGCCGGCGCACCGGCGAGATCGTGCGCGTCACGCCCGACGACGTGCTCGTCTCGCCATTCGAGACGACCGCAGACCTCGCCATCGACACGCCGGTGTTCAACAGCGGCCCGCTTGCGGTGCGGCCCGACCAGAGCTGGCGCGGCCGCGTCGTCAACGCGCTCGGCCATCCGATCGACGGCGGCCCGCCCGTCGGCCATGGCGAACAGGCGGGTGGCGGACATGCAGTGAGCGCAATGAGCCGCCAGCGCGTCGAGGCCGCCTTCAAGACGGGCGTGCGCGTGATCGACATCTTCACCCCGCTCTGCTTCGGCCAGCGCATGGGCGTCTTCGCCGGCTCCGGTGTCGGCAAGTCGACGCTGCTCGCCATGCTGGCGGCGGCCGATTCCTTCGACACCGCCGTCATCTCGCTGGTCGGCGAGCGCGGCCGCGAGGTGCGCGAATTCCTCGAGGACACGGTCGGGCCGAAGAACATGGCGAAGACCGTGGCCGTGGTCTCGACCAGCGACGAGAGCGCGATGATGCGCCGACGCGCCCCGGCGACCGCGATGAGCGTGGCGGAGTATTTCCGCGACCGCGGCGACCGAGTGCTCTTGATCGTCGATTCCGTCACCCGCTTCGCGCATGCATTGCGCGAGGTCGCGACCGCCGCCGGCGAGCCGCCGATCGCGCGCGGCTATCCCGCCTCGGTGTTCACAGAACTGCCGAAGCTCCTGGAGCGCGCCGGCCCCGGCACGGCGGGCGAGTCGGGCTCGATCACCGCCATCATCTCGGTGCTGGTCGACGGCGACGACCACAACGACCCGATCGCCGACAGCGTGCGCGGCATCCTCGACGGCCACGTCGTTCTCGACCGCTCGATCGCCGAACAGGGCCGGTTTCCGGCGGTCAATCCCCTCGCCTCGATCTCGCGCCTGTCGGGGCGCGCCTGGAGTGGCGACGAGAAAACGCTGGTCGCCCGCCTCAAGGCGATGATCTCGCGCTTCGAGGAGACGCGCGACATCCGCCTGCTCGGCGCCTATGCGCCGGGCTCCGATCCCGAGCTCGACCTCGCGGTCCGCCAGGTCCCGCTGATCTACGAAGCGCTCGGCCAGTCGCCCGGCGACCCGCGTACCAAAGATCCGTTCGCGGACCTCGCACGTCACCTCAAGGCAAGGGAGGCGCAGAATGGCCAGCAAGCTGCCTGAGTGGAGGAACATGGTCGCCCCAGCGGGCGGATCGCGGAAGGGCTGGTGGAAGCGCGGCCGGCGACAGGCGCAGAAGGCACAGACCGTCGCCCGGCCGGCAAAGAGCTGGCGCACACGCCTCGGCCTGTCCAGCAGCTACTCGCGCGACGACATCCTTCTGTTCGCGTCGGGCACCGTGCTGGCCGGCTTCTGCGCCTTCTTTCCCTGGTACGTGTTCCTGAACCAGGACCAGTTCGGCATCCGCGCGGTGAAGCTGGAGAACATTCCTTCGAGCGGTCCCTCGCCCCGCAGCGGGATCGCTGCCAACCGCATTGCTTCGGAGACGGCTACGAAGGACAACCGGGAAACCGACCTCGACACTTTCACGACGGGCACCACTCCCGCCGAGGAAGAGGAAAAGGATCTTCCGCGGATCGCCGAACAGCCCTTCCCGGTCGCCACGCCCGAGTTCGAGCTCGTCCACGTCGCCAACGGACGCGCGATGATCCAGGACGACCAGGGCCTCTACGTCGTGCAGCGCGGCTCGCTCCTGCCCGACAACAGCCGCGTGGCCAAGATAGAGAAGCGCGACGGCCACTGGGTGCTGGTGACGACGGCCGACCGCGTACTCGAAATCGCTAACTAGCCTCCGTCGCACCTCCCCTCCCCGCAAGGTCCGCGCAAGTCACGGTCCCTATCGTCGTTTCACTCGCCAGAGAAACGTCGCAAGGAACCGTTGATGGTTCAGTCAGTGCAACTGTTCCAGCTCGCCTCCTTCCAGGCAGACTGGCTGTCGGCCCGCCAGGCGGCGCTGACCAGCAACATCGCCAATGCCAACACGCCGGGCTATCGCGCCGTCGACGTCACCTCCTTCGAGAAGGTGCTGAAGAACTCGACCTCGGCTGTCTCGGTGACGAATCCGGGCCATATTCCGATCGGTGGTTCGGACTCCAGCTTCGGCACGCAGGCGCGCGCCCAGACCTCGCGGCTGCCTTCCGGCAACACGGTGCAGGTCGAGGACGAGCTGATCAAATCGAACGAGGTCCGCCAGGCGTTCGAGCTGAACACCGCGCTCGTCAAGTCTTTCCACCGCATGTTCATGATG
>VFQN01004399.1_pt1 | contig 18647 bp, 24 predicted proteins | sample 3512371 | NCBI WGS metagenome assembly VFQN01 (sample SAMN10412370, study PRJNA504923) | tailings metagenome | isolation source: Replicate 2 from Balatoc abandoned mine | place: Philippines: Itogon, Benguet | collected 2017-08-28 | reverse complement strand
AGGAGGGGGCGAGTCAAGTGGCATGTCCGGCGATTGGAGGCGGAGATCGGGGCGACTCCGTCTGTGAGCTGCCGGGTGGCGGAGGCTGGTGTGGGGCTGGGTAGCCGTTGACTGGTGGGGCCGGGAGGTTGGGGTTAAGGGGCAGTGGGGGAGGCCGGGGGACCGGTGCGTGCAAGTCGGGGTGGTGCGCGACGGCGGCGGGGGCTTGGGGGACGAGGAGGGGTGAGGGGCTGCCGGTGCTCCGGGGCCCGCCGGGTGGGGGGACGCGGAGGGCGGGGCTGTCGTGTCATGGCGGGAAGTGGCACCGCTTCTGGTTGTGGCATGCGTGAGCGTGGTAGTTGGGGGGGGGGGGGGGGGGCGCTGCATCCCGGTCGGCGGCTCGGGTGCAGCTGCGTTTCCGGTATGACGTCTTGGGCTGTCATCTACCCACCCGGGCTTGCGGATGCCTCTCCCTGTCCGCGTTGGTTCCTCTGCACCCAAACCCAGTGCCAGGCCCCACATATTGGCCATGCCCTACCTGCCACCCTTTCCCCTTGGCGCAGCTGCAACACGGGTACCACAAGCGCACACCACCCACTCAGCCCCCCACCTGCATTCGCTTGACCCCCGTCCGCCCCCTTGCACCATGTGTATTAACATCACCTCGGTTTGCCCGCCGCCCTGCAGCTCCGCCAGCACGTGTACCACAAGCGCACATTCCTGTTCCTGGAGCAGCTCATCCTGAAGCACGACGCGGCGGCGCAATGCGTCAAGGTGGGTTAGCAGCATGGTGGTGGTGGGTTAAGGTGGTGCCGGGTGCTTGCACGATGGTGGATGAGCAGTTCATCTCAAAGCACAACGCGGCCGTGAACTGCTGACAAGGTGCGGCTCGGACCAATGCATGGACACCCAGCGCGTCCACACGCACTCGTGCTTCACGTGGGTTAGCAGGGGGGCCCACACGCACTCGTGCTTCACGTGGGTCCCACGTGGGTCAGCAGGGGGGCCCACACGCACTCGTGCTTCACGTGGGTCAGCAGGGGGGCTGTGGGTTAGCAGGGCGACTATGGGTTAGCAGGGGGACTGTGGGTCAGCAGGGGGGCCCACACGCACTTGATCTTCACGCACATCATATCACATTGCACATTGTGCTGCAAGCGGTGCCGCGTGATGCTATTTCACAATATTGGTAAGTTTCCACTGATCCGCCCGGCCACGTGCCGGTGCTGACGACACGTTCATTGTGCTGACGGCCAAACCGCGACGCACCGCTGCTCCATATTGCATGCACCTGGGGCTATTAAGGATGTGGCTTTATGGAGGCATCCCGTACGGAGATGGCGCAGCAACCTGCATTTGACAGCAGCATGCCGCATTCACATCGACCACACGTTGTACAGCATACGCAGTGCGCCGGATGATAACTAACGATTAGTCTTTCCGAATGCCTGCTGACTTACCCGTCGGCACAAAGGGCTTGTTGACACATGAAACTGCTGACGGCAATACCACACTGTGTTTCACTGACCGGTATATACTGTGTTTCATTGACCGGTATATTGTCAGGCTATTGCAGTGTGCATACCACTGTGCGGGACTGCACGGGGTGTGGCGTGCGCATGCACGTGGCATAGGCCTTGCAGGCCACACACTGTGGCACGAACCGCAAGGGCTAAGGGGCAGACTGCACACACGTAAGCACACCACAAGCATCTACTACACGCACACTGGCCACACGCGCCCGTACTCGAAGCGTGCAGATCGCACGGGCCAGGAGCCTGCCGGATGATAACTAACGATTAGTCTTTCCGAATGCCTGCTGACTTACCCGTCGGCGCAATGGGCTTGTTGACACATGAAACTGCTGACGGCAAGGAGCATCCCACATCCTATCTTACCAGCCCCCAAGCGCTCGGCCGCCCTCCCCAGCCTGCGCTTACTGCTCTGACGATTTGGCTCTCGGGACTTGGCCCTGGCACTATCACACGTCCCTACACTCCGCTCACTCCTTGTTGTCTCATGCTCACCTCCTTATCCTTTGTCACCCTGTTACTTTGCAGATCAGGGACATCCACGAGGGCGTCGACTTCTTCTACTCGCAGCGCGGCCACGCGCTCAAGTTCATCGACTTCCTGCAGTCCGTGGTGCCGCTGCGCTTCCGCGCCGACAAGCAGCTGGTGTCGCACGACACGCACAACAACACCTACAACTACAAGTACACCTTCTCGGCCGAGATCGTGCCGCTGTGCAAGGTGGGAATGGGGAGGGAAGGTAGGGGCAGGCCCGGGCTGCAGGGCATGCAGCGGCTGCGGCTGAGGCTTTGTGCAGCAGGGGCTTGGCTGGGACGCACACGACGTGCCGAGGTGCACCACCATTGGCACGAAGGGTTTGGCTAGGGGCTGCACAGGTGGCACTTTTTTGCATCACCTGGTTGCGTCATCTTACCGCCGTGTGCGCATCCTTCATCGAGTTTGTCACTCACCCTTCCAAGTATCCCCCCGCTGTTGCACCCGCAGGACGACCTGATGTGTCTGCCCCTGGTGCGGCGAAATATATATATCATGAATACCATGCTGATTATATATAGACACTCCTGAATACCATGAATACCATGAATACCATGAATACCATGCTGATTATATATAGACACTCCTGTTCGCTTGCCGATATCTGTCCCTCCCCCGCCCGCAGGACGACCTGGTGTGCCTGCCCCCCAAGATGGCCGCCTCCTGCGGCAACCTGGGCCCGCTGTGCCTCGTGTCCCGCATCACCAACCAGATCACCATCGTGGACCCGCTCACGCTGCGCACATACAGCATGGACGTGAGTGGCCTGCCGCTGTAATGAGGGTTGTCGTGGGGTACCTCAATTTCAGCAGGCAGCTGTTACCTGTCCGCCTCGGAAGCCTCTGCTTTGGAAGCCTCGCGCCTTTTGCCGATGTCGCCGTTTAGCGTTGGGTGCCTGCCGTACGCCTGACAGTCCATCGGGCCGCCGCCGTACCTTACCTTTTGCCCTCCCTCTTCTCTTTCCCCGCCCCTCTCCCCCACCAGGCCCCCGTGTACTACCGCCACCCCTTCACCGCCCTCTCCTCCCAGCGCTCCCTCACGCCATACGTGGTGCTCGACATTGAGCCCATCCGGGGGGCCGCGCAGCCGGGGCAGCTGGGCGGAGGGTACGGCCAGGGGCACGGCCAGGGGCAGGGCGGAGGCGGAGGCGGCGGTGGGCGGTACTGCCTGGCGGAGGCGCAGGTGGCGCGCGTGGCGGACTTCGGGCGCAACGACACGACGTTCTACGTGCGGACGCACCTGGGCAACATCCTGCACCCGGGTGGGTTGGGGGAGGGGCATGTGGGTTAAAGGGTTAAGAGCTGTGTGGACGAAGGGGTCTGGGGGTGGCAGGGGCACCCGCACCTAAGTGCGGACGCACCTGGAGAACATCCTGCACCCGGGTGGGTAGTTCAGGGGCTGTGTGGACTAAAGGAGCTGGGGGTGGCAGGGGCACCGGTACCTGCAGGGAGGGTGTGTGGGTGAGCGGGTTGGGGCGCGTGTGGGTTAGGGGTTTGGGGCGGGAGGGTGGCTCACCACCCTCCACGTGGGGGTGCACCTGTGCAACATGAAATCGGGGGCAGCTGGTGACGGTGCGGGATGCTGCTCGGAAGGCGACGTGTGTATTAACCGCCTGCTCCTTCATACGCGGCCTTCTCTACACGCAGGTGACACGGTGCTGGGCTACGACATGTGCAACTCGCAGCTGGTGGGCCTCGACTACGAGGCGCACGTGGCCAAGGGCGGGCGCGTGCCCGACGTGATCCTGGTGCGCAAGAGCTACGAGGAGAAGCGGCGGCGGCGGGCGGCCAAGGGCGGCGCGGCGGCGGCGCGGCCGTGGAAGCTCAAGACGCTGGACATGGAGGTGGACGACAGCGCGGCAGTGGGGGCGGGAGGGAGAGGCAGGAACGAGTCCGCCATGGTGGGTGTGGGTTAAGGGGGTGGGGTGTGGGTATGGGGCGGGCGGGAGAGGTAGGAGTATGGACGACAGCGCGGCAGTGGGGGGAGGCGGGAGAGGCAGGAACGAGTCCGCCATGGTGAGTGTGGGTTAAGGGTGTGGGGTGTGGGTTAAGGGTGTGGGAGGGAGAGGCAGGAACGAGTCCGCCATGGTGGGTGTGGTTTAAGGGTAATGGTGGTATGGGGCCGGGCGGGAGAGGCAGGAACATTGAGGTGGACGATAGCACAGCAGTGGGGGCGGGAGGGCGAGACAGGAACGGGTCTGCAGTTGTGGGTGTGGGTTAAGGGGTTGTGGTTCAGGGGGTGGTGCGGCGTGCTGCAGGATGCGCGGCAGTGGGTTGTGGGCAGGACAGGACCTCAGAAAGCCTTCGGGCTGTAGATCCCATCGGTGTGCCCTGTGTGTACCACTTCAACAAACCCCTGTTCACACGCCGTTTTGTGCCTTCTGCCATGATCTTGCAGGAATCGGACCGCGAGCGCTTCCTGCAGGAGCTGGAGGAGGACCCCGACATGCGGCAGCGAATTAACATCTACAAGGACGAGCAGCGCATTGCCCAGCTGCAGCAGCAGCAGGTGCAGCAGCAAGGGCAGCAGCAGCAGCGGGCGCCGGCGGGGGCGGTGCCGGGGCTTGGGGAGGACATGGAGGACGAGGACGAGGACGACGGAGACCTGCCGCAGGTGCCTCTGGAGGAGCTGCTGGACGACCTGGTGGCCCTCAACATCGACCACGGGGAGCATGGGGCGGGGGCAGGGGAGGAGGACGGCGGGGGCGACATGGACATGGACTGAACGCGGCGGGGCCGGATCGCGGAAACAGCAGCAGCAGGAGGAGGAGTGCACAACTGTACGTGTACGCGGGCTGCAGCGCTAGCGGCGGCAGCTCTAGCGGCAGCGCGCGCAGGAGGAGGAGGAGGCGAGGCGCTGTGTGGCCGCCTGTATGGGCCTAGGTTGGGCGCACGGTGGTGTTTGGCTGTCCACCGGCAGAGTTGTGTCGTGCAGGGCAACTGTTGTTGGGCCCGATTGCAATGACGTGCACACGCTCGGCTGCGGGTGCTGCGGGTGCAGTAGGACTGCACACCGTACCATGGCAACGCTGTGGGTTAGCTCGGTGCGGTGCGTTCGAGTGCTCGCGGCAGCGCGGCAGCACGTGTGCTGGGTGTACAGTAGGGTTGCACGCCGTACCATGGCAACGCTGCGGTATGGTGGTACGGACGGTATGGTGTGCGTTGAGTAGCGTGCTCGCGTTAGCATGATGGGGTGGGAGCGCTGGGATTGCAGAACAGGTTGTGGTTTGTTGCGGCATTGATGCAGGAACAGCAACGAATGAACCAACAAAACGTATGTACGCGTGTGTTGTTGTCGTGGCAGGCATGTTGGCACTGCAATGCTGGATGTTTAGTGCTTTGGTGCATGGGCGAAAATAGCCACACGCGCAGCAGCTACCGTACGCTGGCGGCTGCAAGACGTTGGCATCGCCTGATGGATGTGAAACCGCTGGCGGCGTGAAGGCGCGACAGCGGACCGGTAGCAAAAATGGTTGCGCGTTGTCATATCGGTTTTGTGGGACATCAGACACGGCTGCAAGGGTACGTCGTGGTTAGGGGCACTGGCACTCGGTATGCGCTGGCTTATCTGGCGGCAGGGCTTTTGCGCAGTGAGCGACCGGATGATGACAGGGTAGTGACTGCAGGATGCATGCTAACGTAGCATGACCAACACAGTGAACCGACCCGGGGGATGGACGACAGTGGTGTAGCCCAGCCGCAGGCAAGCTTGCAAGGGTGGCACCGAACGGTCCGCAAGATGTTGTGTTGCTCGTGGGGCAACTCTTGTTGCAGACGCCGGCGTTGCATGGCGTGTTGTTTGGTGGCTGCTTTGTTGTGGCAGCCGCACAAACGACTAGCCTGGGCCTGCCTTGACGGACCGATGCACTGCACGCTGCACAGCCGTCGTAGACTGCAGCGTTGGGCTTTGGCCGTGGCGGTCGTCGTCAAGAGCCTGGTGTAAGCTGTAGCGCATGACGAGGTTACCAGTACATTTCCCTGTTGCTTTCTCTGCACTCGTTTCAGGGGGCTCTGCACTCTTTTCAGGGCAGACCGTTGCGTACATACACCTGCAGCTGCACCTGCATGTGCAGCAGCAGGCAGCAGCTACTGCTTGATTGTGTTGCGCTTCCGGACCGAGAGCGGTTGCGCATTGCGTTGTGCGCGTCTCATTAGCCACCGGTGGCTCCCAGACGGTTTTGTTGGCACCACCGCGCAGACGCCCGAAAACTGCGCAGTGACGCGCTTCCTATGGAAGTGTACCGACCTTCGTTACCGTATGCCCGCTGATACCGGTACCGGTAGTGTGTCCAGTATGGTCCAGTCACGGCATACACCCTGTGCGGTGGCCACTGGCCAGGCCCAGTAGTCGGGGTACGGCCAGGGCTAGCAGCAGGCACAGCACAGCGCTGCATCACCGTGCAGCAGCAAGCAGCTGTCGGTGACAGCAACCACCTCCACCCTGCTCCACCCAAGCAACGTACGCTTCATCACAGCGCACTGCCTAGGTCACCGCTAACCGCAGTGACCTTGAGCGAGCGCACCCAGCACGAAATGTATGTCGTGCTGTCTTGCACAACGTGCAACGGTGGGCACGTGCCCTCACGTGTACCTACGGTACCGGTACCCAGGCCGTCACCCTAGGCCATGCGCCGTCTGCCACACACCCAAGGGATCCCGTGCGTCCCCTCACTGCCGCTGCCGCGCCCCCAGCTGCTCCACCACGCGCTGATTGCGGGCCACCAGCTCCGCCACACGCCGGCCTCGGCTGCCCAGGGGAGGGCCCCCAGCCGACACCACCACACCCGTGCGGCCCATCCCCTGCTGCCGCTCCTCCCGCTGCTGCTGGGTTTGGCCCCGGCTGCCTTCCAGTGCCGCCACCACGGTCACGGCACGATGCTCGCCGTCCGTACAGGTGATGTCGTACAACTCGTTCGGGTACACGTGGACGCGGGAGGAGGCTCGCCCACGACCTAGTTGCCCCTGCCCACGCCGCCTTGCCCCTTCCTCCTGGTCCCATCGGCTGCCCACACTGCTACCACCATGAGTAGTTGCAGCGCCCGCAGCAGAGGCAGTACCGCCGCCGCCGCCGCCGCCGTAAGTCGACATGCTTATCATGGTCGAAGCACGTGTCGGCAGGGCGGCGCGGCGGCGCTCTGCCAGTGCCGCCACCGCCGCCGCCGCGCCGCCGTCCTGCAGCGGCGCCCAGGGCTCTCGTTGCAAAGCCGCCGCCGCCGCTGCCGCCGTCGCCGCCACAGCTGCCAGCAGCCTAGGCCCTGGCCCTGTACCTTGTTCGCTCGGACTGGCGCCCGCGTGGGAGATGTTGGCTGGGGTAGAAGGGCTGGGGGCGAGGCGGGAGCAGGCCAGGACGATGAGGGCGTCGGTCAGTGGGGAGGTGGCGTCAGGGCTACGGAGCCACACAATGCGACTGCTGCACATTGCGACATACGATGAAACTACCACGATCGCAGGATGCAAGCAACCACACATGCGATTGGGTCCCTACGGGATGCCACAGTACTGATTCTGTCAAGCCCTCAAGCCTTCTGGTTACCGCACACCAACGATCACGCGCTGGTGTTGAGTGCGACTGCTTACTCACCGGGACATACCCAACGGGCTGCGAAGCTGCAACGCGGCCGAGAGAGCATGGCCACCCTCCCGCCTCGCCATGCCGACTGCCCTCCCGTGCCCCGCCCCTCCCGCTCCCGCCTCCCCGCTGCCCAGCACACGTGCCTCAGCCGTCGCTGCTGCCACGGCTGCAGCCCAATCGCTCGATGGAGAGCTCCACAGCCCTCCGCCGCCCTGCACGCCCCCACCAGCACCACCACCACCCGTCCTTGTCCCCGCCACTCCCAGCGGGGTACCCGCCCCAGAGTCGCTGTGACGGTTGATGGGCGGCCCGGCCGGGGCCGAGCCTTGCAAAAGCACCGCGGGGGCTGGGGCCGGGGCCCCCGGCCGCCGCCCCTCGCTCATGCCGCCCCAGTAGGCAGGGTGCACCTGCCCCCGTGCCACGCCGCTGCCACCGCTGGCGTTGCCAGGCCCTCCCCTGCCCCCCGCCGCTCCCACTCTCGGCCCCGGCTCTGCCGCCGCCAGCGCCTCTCCGGGAAGGGACCCCATGCTCGCGCAGAGCCTTTTAAGGTCCTCCGCCGTAAACGGATCCCCGTCCTCGCCCCTGGTGGGGTCCAGCAGACCGGCTCCACAGCCCTGTGTGGACAGCAAAAGCCGCGGATCGCCCAGATCCCAGCCGCCGCCGCTGCCGCGGTCGTTGCCGCCACCACCACCACCACCACCACCACATCCTCCCACTGACCTAGAGGCCGCGACATACCGCTCCGATACAGTACTACGGGGCAGGGATGAAATGATCGGAGCGGCAGGACGGTTGCCGTACGGTGACGTCAGGCGCGAGGGCGCGCCGCCACCGCCGCTGCCACCGCCGCCACCGCCGCCGCCGCTGCCACAACCGCCACCGCCGCCGCCGCCGCCGCCGCCGCTGGCGGCGGACTGCGAGAGGACGCTGTGCCTCCCCACACCGCTGCCGGTGCCGCTGGGCGGGCCAGCGGCGCTGAGGGAAGCTTGCAGTCGGTTGGATGAGGCCCCAGCGGTGGGCGGGACTGGCTGCTGCGGCAGCAGGCTCCGGAAGTGCCCGTAGACGCCGCCGGAAACGCTGCTCCCGCGGATACTTGGCCCCTCACTGCCGTAGTCAAAGCAGCTGCTGGTGCCGCAACGACCGTTTTCGGGGCGCAGGGTTGCCCGATCCACACGCGGTTGCACGTGAGACTTGTGCTCCCGCCCCGGCGGCTCGCTGAATGCGCCGGGTAGTGCGGAAGCCTGCCCGCCGCCGCACACGGGTGTGCGGAATGGGCTGGGGCACGTGGGGGATGAGGCGGTTGGCGTACCTCCATTTCCAGCCCCACGCGCCGGCCGAAGCGACGGTGACAGTAGAGTCGTGGCTGCCGGCGGCGGCGAAGTAAGGCTGTTCCCAGCAGCCCGGACGTTGAAGGGGCTCTCATCCAGGGTGTAGCTATGGGGCATGGACGGCGTGGGGCGTGTGCTGAGCGCGTGTGCGTAGCTGCTGCTGCTGCTGCTGCTGCTTCTTGCCGCCTCGTCGTCGGTGGTGCTGGTGGCGGTGATAGTGGCGAGTATGCTGCCCCCCGTGGTGATGCAGTGGTGGCGGCTGGCGGATCCCGGGTCGAGCTGGGACGGAGTGGTTGACAGCGTGCTAACCCCCGGCCGTGTTGCGGACTGCGGTGGCGATGGCAGCAGCTGCTGCTGCGACTGGCTGTGCTGCTCCCTCCCCTCCTGCGGGCAAGCCATGCATGCGCTGACGTTATCACATCATTAATTTATTGAATTTGTTTGAGTTTATCAATTTACCATTACGGTACGCTGTGCAGTTGGTAGGATGGCCGGCACGCGGGGCAAGGCGCATGCGGCTCTATCTATCTAGTGCAGCCGCACGGCGCCTGGGCGCCGGCACACGTGGCATGTGGCATGTGGCACGTGGCATGTGCCACGGGCGCGCGTGTCTTGTGTACCGTGTGCTATGCAGCCGGCTGCACAGCAGCTGAGGGGCACTGCTGACACCCATGCCACTGCTCCTGCAGGCGCGGCCGTCGTTGCTCGACGTGGGGGCAATTTTGTCCCAACTTTGCTGCTGCTATGGGAGAGAGACTGATGATGAGCTACCGTACATGAGGCGGGAGATTAGCCACCGTGCACCAAACCACCAGCTACAATGAGCTAGTACCTGGCAACATGGCCTGTCGCGCATGTACGTTGTCCCGCCTCCGTCACCCCATGCACCTCAAGTATGGCTCTTGCATCAGCGCTGACCTTGATACCACCAGCACTTCAGAACAGCGCTGTGCAGGAATGCACCCCAGGTTGTGGTAGGTTCCCAACCACTCCCTACCCGCAACCCACCTTGGGCGACCCTCTGTTGCCACAGTGTCCGCTGTTGTCGTGCCGGGGGCTGTGCGGCTCCAGGGTTGTGGCCCTCTGCACCTCATACGCTGTGTACGACGCATCTGCCTCGTAGCCCGTGCCTGCCCCCTCCACCCCAGGCCGCCTGGCCGGGGCCAGCAGTGCGGGGCCGCGTCCAGAATCCTGCATCACGTGGGTAACGCACGGGCTGCACAATCTAACAAGGAAACGGGGGACGGGAAGGGCTCTAACACTGTGCGCCTCAGCGGAAGCCGGCAGTTGTTTTATTGCGGTACGGTAGTGCCCATTTTGTTTTGTTTCTATGTGAGAAGGTTACAGGGGCTAGGAAATTGTGCTTGGCAAGCACATGTGGGCGGATATGAACGCTCCACCAACCAGCGCGACCTACTCTACCCACGCAAGACTCTGCAGAACTCGTCGCACTACCTGCTACCAGCTACCTGCTATCTAGCCGTGGAACGGGCACGTTCCAAGACCTCATGTCGCCCGGAAAAGCTCTGTATCGCCCACACCCGCACGCCCATCCTGAACCCCAGTAACACACCAAAGACATTAGACCCGCCTGCTGCTGCGCCAGCTGCTTGGTCAGGTAGCTGGGCAGCGCGTGCGGGTCGAGCGTCAGGGAGGCTCTGCGCGCAGCCTGGAACCAAGCGCCCACCCTGGCTCCCACTCTTCCTCCTCTCCCTCCTGCTGCTGCCCCTGGCCCTGCCGCCCCTGCTGCCACGTGGGCCGCAAGACCCATGGGTCTCTCGTTCTGCGCGGCAGCTCCAACGGGCACGTGTTGCTGCTGTTGCTGCCGCTGACGCTGCCAGGCGCCCGGTGCCGCCAACTGACCAGGGAAGTTGCAAGGGAACAGGCTGCTTAGGTGCGATGCTGGTTGTGGGGCCAAGAAGCGGGCAGGTGACAAAAGGAGCTATCCCGGCTACCGGTATGTGCATGGGGCACAGAATCGTTGCCGTACCAGTGCACGTGCCATGCATGCTGCGCAAGGGACGTGGGTAAAGGGCAGAAAAAGCACTTACGTCTTGCTTGGACCAGCTGGGCTGCAGGAGGGGGTCAATGGCAGCGGTGCGCGACTGGGCCGTCCGAAGCCGCTCAACCCCAGGCGTGGGGGCGGTCTGCCGGTCGAAGGGGCAGGGGGCCAGGCAAGCGTGTGATGGCAATGACAGCGAGCCCCGCATCAATTGCAGCTGTTGAACCTGGGTAGTGTATATGATGCGGGTTGCCGCGAGAAGCTGTTGCGCTCCTGGCAGAAGGCGTCAACGACAACGGAAGGCTCAAATGGGGCCAGGAACAGACTCCGTGGAAGAACCCTAACCCCGCAAAACACTGTGCAGCATGATAGTTAGGAGGCAATGGCACACACATGCTTTTTAAGGTTGCCGGTAGCAGTGACTCTCTCTGAGCAGCACGTGCGCATGTGCCCCGCCAAAGAGTAAAACTACCGTGAGAGCAGCGCTCCACGGCGACATTTACATGGAGCAGGTAAAGGTCTAGGTATTCTACTAATACCAATGCCCGTGTTGCTGGCCCGAATTGGGTGACAACGGGTGCCTGTGCGGACGATGCGCACCTTTCGTTTTATTCCGCACACCAGCAGGACCGCCGGCATTACTATCGCCATGGCTACGCAAGCTACTATCGTCGCTATCATGTTAGCGCCGCTGACCGTCCGTCCCTCCTCCGCTTGGTTAAGCACTGCCCCGAAGTAGGGGACACGTTTTCAGTCGTGCCAAAAAAACATATTGCTGTGACAACATACAAACAGAGTTCAGTAAGAAGACTTCGCGTGTCATCGTCGACTGTTGGACCGTCTCCCTAAGGAGTACGGGCAAAAGCTTTTGCCCGTACTGGCGGTACCGGTTACAGAGACACACCTTCCGCGTTCCGGGGACTCCTCAGGGCCCAGAAGGGGCTCCCCCGTCGGGATGCCGCTGCTTCCTGAGGCCCAACCCAACGCTACAGCCAGCACGTACGCTCAATCCAGCCATACATCACGCGCACAGCCGAGCAGTACGGCAGCAGAAGTGCCGTACCAGGCGGCTCGCAGGCGACCAGCACAAGGAAGGTGGAAGCAGGCATGGTCCCCTGCACCAGCTCGCCCCTGCATGGCGCCGCGCCCTGCCCTCCTGCTTGGGTGCCCCTCATGCTCCACACAGCTCCTCACACCCCTTGGCGCTTCGCTGCCGTCCCAAACTGTCCCGAATCACCCAGCCCCTGGCTGTCCGCCAGGCGCCTCCCATGCTCATGGAGGTCGGCCAACGTGCGGCAAGGCTGCAGCACTAGCTACGGTAGCAAAGCATGGGGTGAGTTGGGAGGGCGGCCATGCTCGGGAAGTGTTGGGTCCCGTCATAACCCGCCAAGGCTTCTATCTTCTTTCAAACTTTCGAAACTTTGGCAAAATTGGGGAATTTTGATGAAACGGAGACACCCTTCGGGCAGAGAGATTTTGAAAAAGGGGCGTCATTTTGACCCCGTTTCGTGACTTCCGGGTCAGAATCCGCCCGTAGGGCGGAAATTTTACGAAAAAGATGCAAAAATCTTAGGCCTTTTCAGAACTCCGTGATAATAGCTCTCCAGGAAGATAGAAGCCTTGTAACCCGCACAAGCCGGTGCACGGAAGGGTACCGAACCGGTAGTCACTTTCAGTGGCGGCCAGAATGTTCTGCCTGGCTGATGGAGCTGCTGCAGCTGAGAGTGCAGGTGAGACTACTCTCCCCTCCGCATGAAGCCCATACATACACCTTCCACATACTCCCCTGCTGTCCGCACCACGGGAGTCCTCCTGGGCCGCATGCATGCCACAGGGTGGAGGGTGGAGGACAGCTGGACAGGACAGGGCCTGGTGCTGGTTGGGCTTTGGTCTCCCGCTGGCCTGTCCCTTCCCGTCTCCTTACCTGTAAACCTTTCCACAGAAAAAAAGGGCCGGGGGGCTGTCCTGCGTGCCGAGACAGGCTGGATCCGCTACGTAGTACAATACACGGGTCCCCACCTGGTCCCCACCAAAGCTTACATACACCTTGCTACCGTAATGGCTTGTTAGAACCCAGGATGATGCCAGTGCTTCGTTGGCTCAGGAACAATGCCGCACGTGGTGGACCAAGCAAAATCTTCAGCGGCTGTGCTTATGTGATGATGTTGCAAGGAACGAACGAAGGAAAGCACCTTGGCCCCGAGGTAAACCGCTGGTGGTCACCCGCCCAACCACGAACGAAAGCGCACCGCCTTTGGCGACTGCAGGACAACACCTGCATCTCGTGCAGTGCACCGTTCCACCGTCCAGCACCCCTTTGACCGCCTTGACCAGGCCCTCATTCACTTCATCTGATGGTGCAAGTGTGTGCAATGTGCTGCTCGCATTGTGCTGCACCTGCTGGTGCGTCTCCCGTCCACAAATGCCCTCCCCATCGTTAGATGAGCGCAGCCACCTATTGATAAAACGGAAGAAGATAGAGCCTTGACCCCATCTCGTGCAGTGCACTGCGCCACCGTTCAGCACCCATGCGCGGAGGGCATGCCCAGCCCTCTGCGTGCTGCCCATGCAGCACATACCGGCATGCCCTCGAGTGATGGTAAACCTTCGCTCAGGTCACATCCGAGCCACATGCTTGATGCGCAAGCGCGAAAGCGTCACCCTTCCGAGTCATTCAACCCTCAAATGCATCATAACTCTCACGAACGTGACAGAACCAAACGTGGAAGTAAAGACAGAGGGCTATTTAGCGGTGTGGAGACTCCACAATGGAGTTGCCTCGGCCAAAGCACTGCACGCGAGCAGCCGCGTGCACCCTCCCCCAGCGCAGCAGCAATATGCTAGTTGCCGAAGACGGACATGTTAACCCCTCCTCCAAGACCAGGTTCCGTTCCACAACGTCACGGCTTTGGTCTTAGACTGCTACAGATCGATACTGGTAGTACAGCGGAAACCACAGCGCTCAACCGGCATCTCGTATATGTTTTGCACCCCTCAAGCCTCCACTATCCCTCGAACACAAGCACGAGGTGGAAGATCAACGAAAGCTTTTGCGCGCATGGGCGCTGCGCTCATACAAAGGGGAACCCGTACCTTGTCGCATACGGCTTAAATCTTCGAGCCTGAGGACACACACTTGCCCTCTTGGCCTCTTCTCTCATGACTCATACCCATTCAAGTCTCCCATACCAGCGCTTCACTCAGTCAAAACCTAAGGGGAGCACGAGCGCACGCACGCACGCCCTTCGGTTGCACAGTGCATGGACGCTGCCGTACACCAAATCGTACGACATCAGTTAAACGGCAAAGATATCTTCATCGGAAAAGGTAGCCAGTTGCCGAGAATTGATAGCAGGACACTCAGATGGCCGCGACATGCACGTGTTCAATTCACTCGCAGGCATGGTGGGCCTTGCGATGAGCGTTATAAATAGGCATAAACCGCCGTACACGACGCTGAGTTGCACGCCCATGCCACAATCACAGTGCAACCTGGGCGCAAGGGTAATACACAACGACGGCAGCTCACGAGGCCGACTGGCCTGCAGAAGGCAGCCTGCCCCTGCCCTCGGGCGGCCCCCTGCCCGCCCCACTCACACGGCAAGGCTTTGTATTACACCGGGCTGAGGGCGCCGGTAGGCTGGGGCCCAGAGCCCCCGGCGTTCACCCTTCCCAGGTTGCTGCGCGCGCGGGACAGGAGCTCCACAGCCCGTGCCGCCCGGCCCCCCGGAGCCACTGGGACCAACGGCACGCCGCCAATGGCATTTCCGCCGCCGCCGCCGCCGCCGCCGCCGCTGCCGCCGCCACGCACGGGCCCGGCGCTTACGTCAACCAGGCCGCTCCAGGAGTGCACGGCGCCGCCGCCACCTCCATATCGGCCGCTGGCGCCGCCGCCACCGCCGCCGTGGCTGACAGTGCGCTGTGCCACCAGGCCTGCACCGTCACCGCCGCCCACACCCGGGCCCGAGGCTTGCGGATGCGGCTGGCGCTTCAGCTGCATGATGCCACCTACCACCAGAAACGCGGGCTCCACGTGCTCCCACTCGGCCGTGCCGGGTAGGGAGCCCTCCGGCACCTGCACACCGCCGCTGCTGTCGTACACTTGCTCGGTGTACGACAGGGCTCCCGGGGAGGGCAGGGTAACGTCCCCACGCCGGCCGTGCGGGGCGGTGGCGCTGGCGCCACCACCGCCGCCGCCGCTGGGCACCACGGGTGCGGCGAGGGAGCTCCGGAAGTCGGGGAGCAGGTCGTCAATGCCGCCTGTGGCGCCGGCGGTGGCAGTGGCGATGGCGGCGGCGGCGGCCTGGCGCTGCTGCTCGCGTGTCCGCCGCGCCTCCTTCAGGAGCGCTATGGCAGACCTGAGCAGGCAGCCGGGAAAGGCGTGATCAGCCTGCTTTGCCGTGCTCTAGCAAGGGAAAAGCCTACACGTTTCCCTGCAAGGAAGCAGTCCAAGGTCGGGGAGATCCTGCAGTGCAGACCCATCATCGGCTGGGCGAGATAGTTCACGGAACCGGAAGCGCAGGCGTAGAAATGGCAACGTGTGCGCGCCTGGGGCACCTGCCTGTACCCACCTGCCGCTCAGGCGACTGTGCTGGTGGCTGCCACCACCGCTGACGCTGCCGCGGCCCTGGCCCATGTCCGCTTGGCTGCCCGCCCTGGAAATGCTGCCATGCCCTGGGCTAGCAAGACTGTTGCCGCCGCCGCCGCCGCCGCCGCCAATCACGGCGGGTTTGGCAAGCCGCGGCTGCGGTGACGCCAGCACCTGCACCTGCGGGCTCGACGGCAGGCGGACTGCGCCAGCCTGACGGCCCATGGCCGCGGCCACCTGGCTGCCTATGATTGCCGCAGACCGAACGCTGGCGGCGCTGTAGACCGCCTGGCTAGACCCGTACGACGACAGCCGTTTGGCCGGCACCGCCGCCGCCGCACTGCCGTGGTGCCGCTCGTCGTACTGTTCGACGGACGTGGTGGTGGCGGCGCGTGCCACAGGGCTCAGCGCCGCCGCGCGGTGGCGGCTGACTGTGTGGGAGCTGAGGCTGGTCTGGTACGACGGCCGGCGGCTGAGCGGCAAGCCGCCGTCAGCGGCGGCGCCGTGTGATGGCAGGCCCGACGACGGCAGCCCTGACGTTCCAGACACGCTGGGTCGTACAATTAGCCCGTCGTCACCGCCGCCGCCGCTTTCGCAATCTGAGCTGCCGTCAGTCACAGCCCGGCCGCCGCCGCCGCCGCCGTCGCTGCTGCCGCTGCCAGTGTCGGCGATCTCCGGCCGCCGGCGGATGCGCTTGACGGCGTCGACGCTGACGTCACGGCCGCCGCTGGAGGGCAGATTGGTGGTGGCGGCGGCGGTGGCGGCATGGGGCCCGCGCCCGTTGCCGCTCGCCGTCTGCCGCCGCTGCGACATGATGTCTCCCCGGCTGCTGCCCGAATTGGATCCGACCATGCGTGGCATGGGGCTGTGCAGCTGTGGTGGCATGGCCTGGTGCTGCGAGATGGACCGCATGCGACGGAGGGTGGCGGCGGCGGCTGGCGGCGGGACGCGGGGGGACAGGCTGCCGCTGCAGTGGCGGGAGAGGACGGCGGCGGCGCCGCCGCTGCTGGCCCGCGCGGCGGTGACGCTGTTGCGGAGGGCGACGTTGATCGAGCTGGACCGAAGCGGGGAGCTGCGGTGGCTGGCATTTTGGGGCGGGGAACAACAGGAAGTGTTTGTAGTTGACTGCACTTCACACTCTACGTGCAAGCATGGACACCCGCAATGTCCGGCCGAGTAGGCAGAGGCATGCTTACTCCACCGCCAGCAGCGCGCGACCTTGACAGCACAGCTGAAAGCCACATACCGGTACGGAAGCCCACCTGTGGTTGTCGGGCTCTGCCCAATGTAATGCAGCGCCGCGGCGCGACCGCCCTCCCTCCTCGTCGGGTGTCGCTTCCTCTGTGGTGCGGTGCAAGCTGGTCACGAAGGGCGTGATGGGCTCTTCCGAAGAGTCCTGCCGGCGGAAAGCAGGGGCGCAGAGGGCAAGGTAAAACAACAGTTGAGACATCAGTTGAGACGCCGTGTGAATGCGCCTCAACTGTTGCACAGCGCAGGCACATTCGTGGCGTGTAGCGATGCAGTTGCGGGGCCACAGTAGCGTGTTCACAAGCAGGCACAGTAGAGGGCGGATCAAGTGGCATGTCCAGCGACTACCGTAGACAGCAAGCATCGAGGCAAACACTGATCAGGAACTAGCCCTACGCTCACATTGTGATGCGTTTGCCAGGGAGTGTCCTTGGCTGCGCAGGCAGGGTTCCATCATGCGATGAGACGCGGAGCTTCAGGACCTGCAGCTCATTAGCGGAGCGGCCGTGCGCAACATCCCCTGGTGTTCGTGCTATCACCATATTCAGGCTTAGGGTTAAGCCACTGACCTGCAGTTCGTCGGCGGGCGTGGTGGGCAGGAAACTGGTCTTGCGCAGGGGGGCGCCCACGGCCGGCCGTGGAGTGCCTGCTCCGTCCGAGTCCGACCCGCTACCCGCGTGGCTGGTGGGCCGGGGCAGCAGGCTGGGGTGCAGGGAGGGGAGCTGCATGGGCGGACCAGCAGAGGGGGAACACAGGGCATCACTCATACACGTGTGGGTACGACACGTGTGGGTATGCAACGTGCGTGCGTGCACGTGTCGATGCATGGGGGTACAGGTTCAGACATGGGTTCGAGGGTCCCAGAGGGCCCAACAAAATACTTGGGGCCAACATCGTTAGCGGTACTGCCCAAGCGGTACTGCCCAAGCGGTACTGCCCAAGCGGTACTGCCCAAGCAGAACTCGTAAGAGCTCTCAGGTGTGGAAGGCATGTGCCATTGTGTCGCGACCCTCGGTGCCGCGCTGACTTGGTGTGCGTATGTCTTCCATACTTCGCTGGGCCGCGTGCCCCCTCCGCCATCCTCCGCCCTGGACGGCTTGCAGGTGCTAGGTACTACACGCTGCACACAGCAGGTGCGACGCAAGCGCGCTGTAAGTGTCCTTCGCGCACGCAGCCCGTGCGGTTGTGGTGCGGCCTCGCTGCAGGCGTTGGCCCGATGCCTGTATGCGCAAGCCGCCATGGGTCCCGCCGCTGACCGCCCCCCGAGCCACAGACCCAGGTGCAGTGTCCCTGCCTTCCCCCACCGGTTCCGCGCACCATGCCTGTGCATACTGTGCATACCATCTTGCCCAAACCCACGCCCTTGTCCAGGTCCCTTTACTCAACCTCGCAGCTATGGTTTTTTTGCTGCTTGGCCTGGTTGGGGGAAGGCACCCCGTACTGTGCACTGCACATATCCTGCGCTGCCCACGCGTCGGCGTGGCGCTGCCCTTGCCAGTCCTGTTCTTTCCCTTACTCTTCGTGAGAAGGTTGCAGCAGGGGGCTTGCAACTCGGTCCTGACAAGCACATGTGGGCCGATAACACGCCGCATGTGTACCACCCTGCCCAAAAAACCCAAACCCTTCACCCCATCCACCTGATAGGTATGGTTGTTGAGCTGCTCGGCCAATTTGGGAAGAGGCATCCCGCCGTGGCATGCAAACGCTAGGCCCTACACGCTCCTGCAGGTGCATCGCGCGTGCGCCCTGCTGCGCACATCCTACACGCCGTCCCCGATACGTCGCGCACTAAACCACTGTTGGTCCCGTCCCCCAGCCCCAGCCCCAGCCCCAGCCCCAGCCCCAGCCCCAGCCCCAGCCCCAGC
>VFQN01004398.1_pt1 | contig 18647 bp, 14 predicted proteins | sample 3512371 | NCBI WGS metagenome assembly VFQN01 (sample SAMN10412370, study PRJNA504923) | tailings metagenome | isolation source: Replicate 2 from Balatoc abandoned mine | place: Philippines: Itogon, Benguet | collected 2017-08-28 | reverse complement strand
CAGCAGTGAACGCCGCGCGGCGCTGGCGGCTGCACGCGCCGCTGGCGCTGCTGGCCGCGCACGCCGGTGTGCGCGCGGCCAGCGACGCCGCCGCCGGGCCGGCGCCGCGCGCGCCGGTCGACGTCTCGCGCCTGCCTGCGCCGGGCAGCTACCGGCTGTCGCGCATCTTCAGGGCGCCGGACGGCGAGGTGCTCGACAGCGACGGCCGCGTGCAGCGCCTGCACCGCCTGCTGGCGGGGCGGCTGACGGTGCTGTCCTTCATGTACACCTACTGCCGCGACCCCGAAGGCTGCCCGAAGGCCTGGGCGGCGATGGAAGGTCTGCAGGCGTCGCTGCTTGCCGAGGCGCCGCTGGCGGCGGTGTCGCAGCTCGTCAGCCTGAGCTTCGACCCCAGCCACGACACGCCGCAGCAGATGCGCCTGTACGGCGGCGCACGCGCGACCGATGCGCGGGTGCGCTGGCGCTTCCTGACCACCCGCTCGGTGCCGGCGCTGCTGCCGCTGCTCGACGGCTTCGGCCAGGACGTGACGGTGGACACCGACGAGCGCGGCCGGCCGACGCGCACGCTCAACCACCTGCTCAAGCTGTTCCTGATCGACGACCAGCTGCAGGTGCGCGAGATCTACAGCGTCGCCACGCTGGCGCCCGAGGCCATGCTCAACGACTTGCGCACGCTCTCGCTCGAGCGGGCGGCGATGAAGCCGTGAGGCGAGCCCTCGCCGCAATGGCGGTCGCGATGGCAAGCGCGGGCGCGCCGGCGGCCGACGCCACGCTCGGCCTGCCGGCGCTGAAGCCGCCACCGGCGGCGCAGGTGGCGCTCGGCCGGCAGCTGTTCTTCGACCGGCGGCTGTCGGCCAACGGCACGCTGTCGTGCGCGATGTGCCACGTGCCCGAGCAGGGCTTCACCGTCAATGAAGCGCGCACCTCGGTGGGCATGAACGGCGTGAGCCTGCGGCGCAATGCGCCGACGCTGCTCAACGTCGCCTACGTCGGCGCGCTGTTCCATGACGGGCGCGCTGCCAGCCTGGAGGCGCAGGCGCTGCAGCCGCTGGTGCACCCGGACGAGATGGCCAACCGGAACCTCGCGACGGTGATGGCGCGCATCGCCGCGCTGCCCGAGTACCGTGCGCCGCTGCGCCGCGCCTTCGGCGACGCGCGCGCCACGCCGGCGCGCGTGGCCCGCGCGCTGGCGGCCTACGAGCGCACGCTCGTGGCTGGCGGCTCGCCCTTCGACCGCTGGTTCTTCGGCGGCGATCGCGAGGCGCTGTCGCCGCTCGCGCAGCGCGGTTTCGAGCACTTCCGCGCGCTGGGCTGCATCGGCTGCCATCCCGTCGGCGAGCGCCACGCGCTGTTCAGCGACGGCGCCTTCCACAACGTCGGCGTGCGCGCGCGCAGCGAGGCGTTCGCGGCGCAGCCGGTCGACGTGGTGCTCATCCCCGGTGTCGTGACGCAGGTGACGCCGGAGACGCTGCGCACCATTGGCGTGGCCGACATGCCCGACCTCGGCCGCGCCGAGGTGACCGGCCGCGCGGCCGACCGGCGAGCCTATCGCACCCCTTCGCTGCGCAACGTGGCGCTCACCGCGCCCTACATGCACGACGGCTCGCTGGCCACGCTCGACGAGGTGCTCGACCACTACGCACGCGGCGGCTGGCCGGCCGATGCGCAACAGGATGCACGCATCCGGCCGCTGGCGATGGATGCCGACATGCGCCGTGCGCTGATCGCCTTCCTCGATTCGCTCACCTCGCCGGCGGCCACCGGCCCGTTGCGCGCTGAAACCTGGCCTTGAGCGAGGGTCGGGCGGCATCGCCTAGCATGCCCGCCGTGACGACGCCCGCGACATCCCGCCGCTCCATCGCCGCCCCGGCCGCGCTGTTGCTCGTGGCCGCGCTGCTCGCCGGATGCGGCAGCCGTGGCCCGCTGGCCGGCCGCGACGGCCCCGAGGCCAACCCGCCCACCGGCCTGCACGAGGTGCCCGATGCGGTGCCGCGCATCGAGCCGATCCGCAGCGGCGGTCCGAACAAGCCCTACGAGGTGCTCGGGCGCAGCTACGTGCCGATCACGCAGGACCGCGCCTTCAAGGAGCGCGGCCTGGCCTCCTGGTACGGGAAGAAGTTTCACGGCCGGCGCACCGCCAACGGCGAGGTCTACGACATGTATGCGATGACGGCGGCGCACCCGACGCTGCCACTGCCGAGCTACGCGCGCGTCCGCAACCCGGCCAACGGCCGCGAGGTGATCGTGCGCGTCAACGACCGCGGGCCCTTCCACAAGGGCCGCATCGTCGACCTCAGCTACACCGCCGCGCTCAAGCTCGACCTGCTGCGCGGTGTGGCGCCGGTGGAGCTCGAACGCATCACCTTCGCCGAGATCCGCAGCGGCGCCTGGCGGCGCAGCGGCCAGCCGGTGGATGCGCCGGAGCGAGACCTGCCCGACGAGGCGGTGGCCGTGGCGCCGACCGCGGTGCCGGTGCCGATGGATGCCGCGCCGCCGCCCGTGCCGGCCGACGCCGACGCCCTGCCGATTCGCCCGCTGGCCACGGCGCCGCGCGGCTTCTGGATCCAGCTCGGCGCCTTCCGCCAGCGCGACGGCGCCGAGAGCTTCCAGCGCCGCGTCGCCGACGAGCTGGAGTGGCTGTCGCCGATGCTGGCGCTGTTCGTCGACACGCCGCTGTTCCGCCTGCAGGCCGGGCCCTACGCGACGCGCGACGAAGCCCGCGACGGCGCCGAGCGCATCCGCGAGGCGCTGCAGCTGGTACCAGTCATCGTCGAGCGGCGCTGAAGCGGTTCACTGGCGAGACGAGAAGTGCTCGTCGTAGCGGTGCACGAAGTCCTTGTTGGCCAGCGGCAGGTGGCAGGCGCGGCAGGTGGCGGTGTCCTCGGGGCCCCTGGCGCGGCCGTCGGCCAGGTAGCTGGCGTAGACCCAGTTGCCGTTGCGCAGCGACTCGGGCACGTCCTGTCCCCAGCCTGCGTTCTTGCCCATCACGAACACGCGCAGCAGGTCGGCCTTGATCAGCTTGCCCTGCGCGTCGGTGGCCAGGCGGCCGTCGGTGGTTTCCAGCGCGGCGTAGTTCTCCATCACGAACACCGTGCCGTTCGCGAAGCCGCTGCCGGGCGTGGCCTTGGCCGCTTCGGGGTTCATGTAGATCTCGCGCACCTGCTTGGCGTCGGGGCGCTGCACGGCGGAGAGGAACTTGGGCCAGCTCTTGTAGTCGGCCGGCACGGCGAGTTCGCCGTCCTTGGGCGCGCCGGGGGTCAGCGCGCAGCCGGCCAGCGTGGCGGTCAGCAACAGTGGAACGAGCAGCGGTCGGGCCATCGTCGGTCTCCTCGAGGCGTGGGCCGATTGACGAAGGTCAACCGTAGGCCACAGTCTCGACATAGCGCGGGTCTTCGTGCAACCCCCAATAAGCCGTCTGCAGCTGCTTCGTGATCGGGCCGAACTCGCCGGCTGGTCGGCCGCCCACCGGCACGCCGTCGATGCGGCTGATGCCGATCACGCCGCCGCCGGTGCTGCTGAGGAACACCTCGTCGGCGCGGCGCAGGTCGGCAGCCGGCAGGGGTGCCTCGCGCACCGGAAGTCCCCGGGCCCGCGCCAGCTCGATCACGGTGCGCCGCGAGATGCCCTCGAGCACGCCCGCTGCCGGCGTGACCAGGGTGCCGTCGACGAGCGCGAAGACGTTGAAGCCCGGTCCCTCGGTGACGTTGCCTGCGGCGTCGACGAGCACGGCCGTCTCGGCGCCGCGGTCGTAGGCCTGGAACAGCGCGCTCACCATGTCCAGCCAGTGGTAGTTCTTCACCCGCGGGTCGACGCTGGCCGGCGCGATGCGCTGCACGTCGCTGATGAACAGGTCGATGCCGCGCGCCTGCCTGGCCGGATCGGCGATCCACACGAACGGGATGGCGAAGGCCATGAAGCGGTTGGTGCACGTGCGCGGGTCGCGCGAGCCCGGCGCAGGCTGTCCGCGCGTGCACAGCACTTCCACGTAGGCGTCGCGCAGGCCGCTGCGGCGCACGCATTCGTGCATCACCGCGCGCACCTCGTCGCGCGTCTTGCCGGGGTCCAGTCGCAGCCGGTCCATGCTGGCGAAGAAGCGGTCGATGTGGTCGGAGAGGCGGAAGAACTTGCCCTGCCAGACATGCGCCACGTCGTAGGTGGCGTCGCTGTGCAGGAAGCCCCAGTCGAAGATCGAGATCTTCGCGTCCTCGGGGGCGACGTACTGTCCGTCGACGAATGCACATCCGGGCATCACTGGCTCCGCGCGTGATGAGGGGCGCACAGTATGCTCCGTGGCAGCCATGACGACGTCTGCCAGCGCACCGCGCCAGGTGCTGCTCTTCTCCGGCCACCGGATCGATGCGCCGTCGCGGGCCGAGCCGCGCTTTCCGATGACCAAGGCCCCGGCGGCCGCGCGCCGCATCGCCGACCTGCTGGAACGGCTTGGCGCCGGCCCCGCCGACCTCGCGCTCACCCAGGGCGCGGCCGGCGGCGACCTGCTCTTCGCCGAGGCCTGCCTGGCGCGCGGCGTGCCCGTGCGGCTGCTGCTGCCGCTGCCCGAGCCGGACTTCATCGAGCGCTCCATCCTCAGCTGCGATCAAGGGGCGGCCTGGCGCGATCGCTACCTCGCGCTGCGTGCGCGCCTGGCCGAACCGCCGCATGTCGCCGACGACGAACTCGGCGCGCTGGCCGCGGGCGAAGACCCCTGGGAGCGCGGCAACCGCTGGCTGCTCGACAGCGCGTTGAGCCACGGCGCGCAGCGGCTGCGCTTCATCACGCTGTGGGACGGCGGCGGCGCCGACGGCCCCGGCGGCACGAAGCACATGGTCGACGAAGTGCGCCGCGTGCATGGCCAGGTGCTGCGCATCGACACCCACGAACTCTGAGCGCTGCGTCGCCGCGTAGGGGTTGACCCGGCGCGGCCATCGGTGCTGTCATCGGCTCCCGCCGAAGGAGCAGCCATGGCCACCAGCAACTCGAAGAACCCCGCAGCGGGCACGCTGCCGCTGCGTGCGGTGGAGGAGGGCAGCGCGCAGCCGCTGGCCACCTCGGGGCAGGACGTGGTGCTGCGCTCGGCGCGCCGCGTTCGCGTCGGCGCCGCCTCGCGTGATGCGGCCGGCACCGCCGCGCTCGTGGACGTGCGGCCCGACGACGCTGTCTGCGTCGAGTACGAGAACGGCATCAAGCTGTGGATGCGTGCCGACGACCTGCTGCGCGAGCGCGGCCGGCCCGCCGCGACGCGCGGCAACGAACCGCCGGCCTGGGAGATCGACACCGCGCCGCGCCTCAGCAGCGTGCGCGGCGAGGCCGGCGTGGACCGTGGCATCGTCGGGCTGGGCATCAAGGTGCTGGAGTTCTTCGGCGTCGACGTGGCGGCCAAGTCGGCGCGGGTCATCGGCGACAAGTTCGAGCTCAAGCAGCTGAAGCTGCCCGAGGGCACGGCGCCGGGCCTGTTCCGCGTCTCGCTCGGTGCCGAACCTGCGCTGGCGCGCATCGCCGACGGCGCCGGCCCGAAGACCGTGGCCGCCGGCACACCCGTGCTGGTGTTCCTGCACGGCACGATGTCCAGCCTGGCCGGCAGCTTCGCGCAGCTCTGGTCGGCCGGCAACGACGAAGGCGCGCAGGCCGCGGCGGCGCTGCGCGGCGCGATGCAGCGGCGCTACGGCCGCGAGGTCTACGCCTTCGAGCACCGCACGCTGACCCACAGCCCGATCCGCAACGCGCTGGAACTGGCCCGCGAGCTGCCGGTGGGGGCGCAGCTGCACCTGGTGTCGCACTCGCGCGGCGGGCTGGTCGGCGAGCTGATGTGCCTGGGCGGGCGCAACAAGGCCGACGACGCGCTGCGCGGCGAGCTGCTCGGCACGCTCTTCGCCGCCGACCGCACCGTGGCCGAGCAGCTCGGCCTCGGCGAACTCGACGGCGAGGACGCCAAGGCGCGCGACGCCGCCTACGCCGAAGACCGCAAGCTGCTGGCCGAGCTGGTGAAGACGCTCGACGAGCGGCGCATCCAGGTGCAGCGCTTCGTGCGCGTGGCCTGCCCGGCACGCGGCACCACACTGGCCTCGGGCCGGCTCGACCGCTGGCTGTCGGTGATTAACTTCCTCACCGGCGACGGGCTGATCGGCGGCACCGCCGACTTCCTGCTCGCGGTGATCAAGCAGCGCACCGACCCGCGGACCCTGCCCGGCATCGAGGCGATGATGCCCGGCTCGGCGCTGACGCGGCTGCTGCACCTGCCGCAGCTCACCACCACCGCCGACCTCAGCGTGATCTGCGGCGACGTGCAGGGCAAGGGCCTGTTCGGCCAGCTGAAGATCCTGGCGCTCGACTGGTTCTACGGCAGCGACCACGACCTGGTGGTCAACACCGGCTCGATGCTCGGCGGCATCGCGCGCGCCGGCGGCGCGGCGCGCTTTCGCCGTGACGAGGGCGAGCAGGTCAACCACTTCCGCTACTTCAGCAACCGCAAGTCGATCGACTGGCTGGCCGATGCGCTGGCCCGCGAGGACGGCAGCGACGCCGGCTTCACCGCGCTGGCCGAGGCGCCGCACGAGGAGCCGCGCTGGCGTTCGGCGGTGCGCGCCAGCCGCTCGGTCACCACGCCGCGGCCGATCGTGGTGCTGGTGCCGGGCACCATGGGCAGTGCGCTGTCGGCGCGCGATCGCGCCGTCTGGCTGGAGTACTTCGCACTGCTCAAGGGCGGCCTCGGCGACATCGCCATCGACCAGGCCGACGTGCGGCCCACCGACCTGCTCGACGACTTCTACGGCCCGCTGATCGAGCACCTCACGCGCACCCACCGCGTCGAGATCCACCCCTACGACTGGCGGCGCTCGGTGCGCGAGGCGGCGCAGCAGCTCGCGCAGCGGCTGGAAGGCCTGCTGCCCGAGGCCGAGCGCACGCGCCAGCCGGTGCACATCGTCGCCCACTCGATGGGTGGCCTGGTGTCGCGCGCGATGATCGCCGACGGCGGCGCCGGCGCACAGGCCTGGCGGCGCATGAGCGCGCTGCCGGGCAGCCGGCTGCTGATGCTGGGCACGCCCAACCTCGGCTCGCACGAGGCGGTGCGCTGGCTCACCGGCACCAACCCGACGCAGGCCAAGCTCGCGCTGCTCGACTTCACGCGCGGCACGAACGGCGTGATCGACATCGTGCGCCGCTTCCCCGGCCTGGCCGAACTGCTGCCCTTCGACGAGGAGCGCAGCCCCTGGGGCCAGCTGTCGACCTGGAAGCAGCTCAAGGCCGAACTCGGCGCCGGTTTCCCGCTGGCCGACGAGGCCGCGCTGCGCCAGGCCGCGGCCACCTGGAAGCTGCTGCGCAGCGCCCCGCCCGACCCCGCCCGCATGGTCTACGTGGCCGGCTGCCAGAACGCCACCGTGATCGGCCACGAGGTTGTCGAAGAGGAGTTTGGCTTCGCGCGCAAGCAACTGCGCTTCATCGCCACGCGCGAGGGCGACGGGACCGTGAGCTGGGCCTCCGGCCGCCTGGCCGAGGTGCCGACCTACTACGCGCCCGACACCGGCCACGACGAGCTGTGCAGCAACACCGACGACCGGCGCATCTTCCGCGGCTACGTCGACCTGCTGCTGACCGGCAAGACCGACCAGCTGCCGAGCACGCCGCCCGGGCGCGCGCGCGCCGCCGGCGAGCCGGAGCGCTTCGTGCTGCCGCCGCTGCCCGTCACCGACGACCTGCCCGACGCCGCGGCCGTGCGCAGCCTTGGCTTCGGCGGCGGCGGCCGCGCGCGCCGTCGTGGCGCGGCCGCGGCGGTGCGCTCGGCGCAGCTGCGCGTGAGCATCCGCCATGGCGACCTGCGCTACGCGCGCTTCCCGGTGCTGGTGGGCCACTACGCCGGCGACACCATCGTCAGTGCCGAGGCGGCGCTGGACTGGCAGATGAAGGGCGACCAACCGCAGGGCCCGTTGACGCGGCGGCGCGACCTCGGCCTCTACCCCGGCCCGCACGGCACCCACGCGGTGTTCTTCAACGACGACCCGGCCCGCGAGCCCGAGGGCGCACTGGTGGTCGGTCTCGGCCAGGTCGGCGATCTTTCTCCGGGCCGGCTGGAGACCGGCGCGCGCGACGCCCTGCTCGAGTACGCGCTGCGCCTGCAGACCCGCGCCGCCGCCCAGCGCGGCAGCGCGGCGGGGGCGGGCACGGGCCGCCTGAACGCCAGCGTGAGCTGCCTGCTGGTGGGCACCGGCGCGGGCAGCCTGCAGCTGCGCGACTCGATCGAGGCGCTGCTGCGCGGCGCGCTGGCCGCCAACCGCAAGCTGGAGGACGCCAAGCTCGACCAGCAGGTGCTGATCGACCACGTCGAGTTCATCGAACTCTACGAAGACCTGGCCATCGCCGCGGCCAAGGAGCTGGCCGTGCTGGCCGACAGCACCGAGCTCGGGCCGCGCATCGCCTGGAAGGAATCCTCGGTGATCGCCGGCGCGGGCCGCCGCCAGCGCAGCCGCTTCGACGCCGACCAGTCGTGGTGGCAGCGCATCGAGGTCACCGAGGACCGCCGCACCGACAGCCTGCGCTTCGTGACCACCGCCGATCGCGCCCGCGCCGAGGAGTCGCTCGCCGACGGTCAGCTGCGTCTGGCCGACCGCTTCATCGCGCAGGCCTGCGGCAGCGCGACGGCCAGCGCAGAGGTGTCGAAGACGCTGTTCGAGATGCTGCTGCCGCAGCGCCTGAAGCAGAGCTCGCCCGACCAGCGCGACATCGTGCTGCTGCTCGACGAGGCCTCGGCGCGCTTCCCCTGGGAGCTGCTGGAAGACCGCTGGAGCCACCAGGGCCGGCCGCCGGCGGTGGTCGGCGGCATGGTGCGGCAGCTCAAGACGGCCGAGTACCGCATCGAGCCGCTGCACGCCTTCGACAACACCGTGTTCGTGGTCGGCAACCCCGACCTCGCAGGCTGGAGCGCCTTCGCCGACCTGCCCGGCGCGCGACGCGAGGCCGAGCGCGTGCGCGAGGTGTTCGCCCGCGCCGGCTACTTCACCGGCGAGGCGATCGACGCGCAGGCCGCCGAGATCGTCGACGGCCTGCACTCGCGCGCCTGGCGCGTGCTGCACCTGGCCGGCCACGGCGAGCACGAGTTCGAGGTCGACGTGACCGAGGCGGCGCCGGCGGGCTCGGCCGACGCCGCCGCGCAGGCCGCGCCCGTCGAGCTGCCCGACGGACGCCTGGCGGTGCCGCTGAAGCGACGCAAGAAGCTCTCCGGCATGGTGATCGGCCGCGAGACCTTCCTCACCCCCGGCGACGTGCGGCAGATGCGCCACGTGCCGGAGCTGGTGTTCATCAACTGCTGCCACCTCGGCAACACCGGTGGTGGCGCGGCGCAGTACAACCGGCTGGCAGCCAACCTCGGCGTCGAGTTCATCCGCCTGGGCGTGCGCGCGGTGGTGTGCGCCGGCTGGGCGGTGGACGACGCCGCGGCGTTGACCTTCGCGCAGGCCTTCTACGAGCGCATGCTGGCCGGCGCCACCTTCGGCGACGCCGTGCACCGCGCGCGCGTGGCCACCTGGAGCGCGCACCCCGGCGTCAACACCTGGGGCGCCTACCAGTGCTACGGCGACCCCGGCTTCCGCCTGGTGCGCGACGACGTCGGCGTCGACCGGCCGGCGCCGCCGGCCTTCTTCGCGCCCTCGGAGCTGGTCACCGAACTCAACAACCTGACCGAGTCGACACGCATGATCAGCCAGCGCCGCGAGCGCGACGACGAGGCGCTGGCCGCCGATCTGCGCGAGCGCGTCGACGCCCTGCTCGCCCGCGTGCCGGAGGTCTCTCGCGCGGCCTGGATGGCGCGCGCCGACGTCTGCGCGGCGCTGGGCTTCGCCTACGGCGAGGTGCGGCTGTTCGAGCTGGCCTCGGAGTGGCTGGACCGCGCGCTGCGCGCCGGCAGCGGCGACTGCCCGGTGCGAGCGGCCGAGCAGCACGCCAACTTCCAGGTGCGGCTGGCGGCGCAGGCGTGGTCGGCGCTGCGTGCCGAGGCCGGCGACGCCGAGTCGGCCGCGCTGCAGGCACGCCGCGCCGAGTTGGCCGAGCGCATCGAGGCGGCGCTGTTCCAGCTCGACGCCATCAACACCCGCGCACCCACCTACGAGCGCCTGGTGCTGCTCGGCGGCGCGTGCAAGCGGCTGGCCTGGGTGCAGGCGGGCCGGCCGCGCGTCGAGGCGCTGCTCAACATGGCGCAGTACTACCGCGAAGCCTACGACCTCGAGGACGACGACGACGTCTACGCCTTCGTCAACTGGGCGATCGCCTGCCTGCTGCTTCGCCGCCTCGACCCCGAGCGCGCCGCCGGCGACTGGCTGGGCCCGCTGGCGGCGATGGGCGAGCGGCAACGCGCCGCCACCCGCGCCGCGCTGCAGGAATCGCCCCAGCTGTGGCTGGCCACCGGGCTGGCCGACCTGCAGGTGCTGCGCCTGCTGCTGGCCGCCGACGATCCGCGTGCCGACCACGGCGCACTCGGGCGCGAGGCCGCGGCGCAGTACGCCGCTGCCTTCGCCCGCGGCGCCAGCCTGCGCGAGGTGGCGTCGATCCAGGAGCACCTCGATTTCCTCGTCGAGCTGACCGCCGATGCGGCCGCGCCCTGGCCGGCCGCGGTGCGCGAGGCCCTCGCCGCGCTGCGCCGCTCGATCTGACCCCCGCGGAGGACCCCATGGCCGGCCGAGACCTCTCCAGCACGCCGCTCGAGCAACTGCGCATCGATGCGCTCGATCCGCAGGACCGCATCGCGACGCACTTCCGCCTCTACGAGCTCACCCTCAGCGAGACCGCCGACCGCCAGCGCATCGACAACCGCATCCCCGACGACCGGGTGCTGCGCAGCGCGGTGCACCTGGCGCGCTCGGTGCTCGACCCGATCCGCGAGGCCTTCGGCAGCTTCACCCCCAACAGCGTGTTCCGCTCGCAGGCGCTGGAGCGTTCGCTCAAGGGTAAGCCGCACAGCTGGATCTCGACCAGCCAGCACACCGAGGGCCGGGCCTGCGACGTGGAGATCGTCGCCCAGCCGACGATGGCGCTGGCGCAATGGGCGAGCACGTCGCTGGCCGACTTCGACCAGATCATCTGCGAGTGTTACGACCCGCGCAAAGGCCCGAACTCCGGCTGGGTGCACGTCTCGCTGCTGCCGCCCGGCGCCGGCCGCAACCGCCGCCAGGTGCTGAGCTACGTGGTCGACCCGGGCAGCGGGCGGCTGGTCTACGTCAACGGGCTGCGGCCCAGCGAAGCCTGAGCGGCTCAGCGTCCGCCGCTGACGTCGAGGATCGCGCCGGTGGTGTAGCTGGCGGCGTCGGAGAGCAGCCAGGCGATCGCCTGCGCCACCTCGTCGGCGCTGCCGGCGCGCTGCATCGGCACCATCGGCGCCATCTGTTTGACGCGATCGGGCAGGCCGCCGGAGGCGTGGATCTCGGTCTCGATGATGCCGGGGCGGATGGCGTTGACGCGAACACCCTCGGTGGCCACCTCCTTGGCCAGACCCACCGTGAAGGTGTCGATCGCGCCCTTGGCCGCGGCGTAGTCGACATACTGGCCCGGTGCCCCGAGGCGCGCCGCCGCCGAGCTCAGGTTGACGATCGCACCGCCGCGACCGCCGTGGCGGGTCGACATCCGCCGCAGCGCCTCGCGGGCGCAGAAGAAGCTGCCGAAGACGTTGATCGCGAACATGCGCTGCAGCCGCGCCGCGTCCATCTCGTCCACGCGCGCCGGCCGGTCGACCACGCCGGCGTTGTTGACCAGGCCCGTGAGAAGCGGCAGCTCGCGGTCGATGCGCTCGAACATCGCGCTCACCTGCGCGGCGTCGGCCACGTCGGCCTGGATCGCCAGCGCCTGGCCGCCCGCGGCGCGGATGCGGGAGACCAGCGCCTCGGCGGCGGCCGCATCGCGCGTGTAGTTGACGGCCAGCGCGTGGCCGCGTGCGGCCAGCAACAGGCAGGCGGCCGCGCCGATGCCGCGGCTGCCGCCGGTCACGAGCACGGTGGTGGTGGATTCACTCGTCATCACTGGCTCCGCTCTCGCCTGAGGGTTCTTCCTTCGCCTTGCGGTCCAGCAGCGGCTGCAGGGTTGCCAGCTCGTCGACGAAGCGGTCGGCGCTGACCGGCGCGGCCAGGCGCAGGCCCGGCGGGTGAAAGCTGCTGAGGTAGAGGTCGCTGCCGAGGCGGTCGCCGCGCTGCTGCTGGTTCCACAGCGTCAGCCCGCAGCCGACCACGAAGGCGGCCACGGCCACCCCGCGCATCAGCACCGGCCGCGCCGGCTCCACGCCGAGCAGGTGGAAGTACAGCGCCGCGGCGGCAATCGCATAGCCGGCGACGAAGCCGAAGTCCGACACCCAGGGCCAGTTCAGAGAGAAGGCGATCAACCCGGGCAGCGCGCCGACCACCAGCCAGGCCAGCGACGACAGCACGAACACCTTGAGGTGCCAGCCGGCATGCGTCTGCCGCGTGAACAGCTTGGACAGCAGCGACCACAGGCCGATCCAGATCGCCGCGCCCATCACCGTGGCCAGCGCGGTGCTGCCCAGCGCGCGCAGGAACACGTCGGGGTCGCTGTCCAGCCAGGTGCCGAAGGCCATCGCTGCCGCCAGCGCCAGCGCGGCGGCCAGCGTCGGTCCTGCGCGCCGCGCGAGCGTGGTGGCCGCGGCCAGCGGCAGTTCCGGGGCGAGCGAGTCGCCGGCTCGGCGCAGGCGCAGCCGGGTGCGGCCGGCGACCAGCTCGAGGGCCTGGCCGTCGTCGGGCAGCGCCTCGCGCTCGCCGGCGCGGATGCGCCGGGGGCCCAGCTGAACGCCGTTGGCGGTCTGCAGCACCTGCAGCGCCAGGCCCTGCGCGTCGACGTCGATCACGCAGTGGTGCGGCGCGACGTGCAGGTCGGCCAGCGACAGGTCGTTGTCCAGCGCGCGGCCGATGCGCAGCGGCCAGGCGTGCACGCGCTGTGACTGGCGCACCTGGCCGTCGCGGTCGAGTACCTCGACGATGGCGAGCACGGCGGATTCGCTCATCGCGGCGCCACCTTCTGGTAGGCCTGCAGATAGTGACGCGCCAGGCGCTGCGCGTTGGCGAAGCTCACGCCCTGGGCGTCGAAGCGGCCCTGCACGCCGGCGGCCGGCTGGTCGAGCGTGGCCACCAGCACCGAGACGTCGTACAGCTGCGGCAGCTTCTTGTAGGCGCGCATGCACACCACCGCGCGCAGCACCAGGCCTTCGCGGTCGATGAAGTCCTCGCGGCACTGCGGCCGCGTCTGCAGGTCCGGGCGCAGCCGCGTGAAGCCCTCGTTGCGAAAGCTCTGGCCGTGCTGCGCTGCGAAGCGCAGGGCGCCAAGCTTGCTGCCGTCATAGCTCTCGTGGCGCACCGAGATCGAGCCGGTGTTGAACTCGCCGGCGAAGATGTGCGTATCCATCACGCAGTCGGAGCGCTCGAGATCCATGCCGCCGGTGCGCGAGGCCTCGCTGCCGCCCCAGCAGCGCATGAAGCCGTCCTGCGGCACCGGCACGCGGTAGCGCGGGTGGGTGTCGGGCTTCCAGCCCTGGGCGATGAAGCGGTCGGCCAGCTCCGCCTGGTGCGCCTGCAGCTGCGCGCCGAGCTCGCCGTAGGCCGGCGTCTTCAGCGGTGCGCTGTCGCGGCCGCGTGCGAGCAGGGCCGCCACGAAGTCTGCCGGCACGAGGAAGCTGACCTGTTCGCCGTCGACCCGCCGTGCCACGTTGACGCCGATCACCTGGCCGTCCTGGTCGAGCGCTGGGCCGCCGCTCATGCCGCCGGACAGCGCGCCGCCGAAGAAGATCTGCGGATAGAAGCTGCGCTTGACCAGGCCGTTGTAGTTGCCCTCCGTCACGGCGAAGCCGACGTCCAGCGGGTTGCCCAGCGAGTAGATGCGCTCGCCCTGGGCCAGCGCGCGGCTGGCCGGGCGCAGCGGCAGCGCATCGAAGCGGCGCGTGGCCGCGTCGCCCGCCTTGAGCAGTGCCAGGTCGTGGCGCACGTCGATCTGCAGGATGGTGACCGGCGCCTCGCGGCCGTCGGCGGTCACGTAGACGAGGTCGTGCCGCTCGGGCTTGAGCGCGGCCTGGCTGACGACGTGGAAGTTGGTGACGATGTGGCCGTCGGCGGTGACGAAGAAGCCGGAGCCCACCGAGGTCTGGCTGGCGCGGCCCTTGAGCACGGTGCGGATCTGCACCAGCTGCGAACGGGCTTGCTCGTACACCTTGCGCGCCGACAGCGACAGCGTGGTGCCGTTGGCGTCGCTGGCTTCCGGCACGGGCTGCGCGCGCGCGCCGAGGCACAGCGCGACTGCGAGGCTCGCCACGCCGGCCCGAACGAGGCGGCTGCAGCCGCGGGATCGGGCGGACTTCATCGAAATCCATTCTACGGGCCGGCGTTTGTCCCGGGTGCGGGCCGCTTCGGCGCGCGCCAGAATCGCCGCGATCGCTTCCTCGGACCCTCGCCATGCAACGACGCACCCTGCTGATCGCCTCTGCCTCCGCCACCACGCTGATCGCCGCCCCGGCCCTGGTGCGCGCGCAGTCGCTGGAGAAGCCCAAGCTCACCATCGCGGTGGGCGGCAAGAACCTGCTGTACTACCTGCCGCTGACCATCGCCGAGACGCAGGGCTTCTTCAAGGCCGAGGGGCTCGACGTGACCGTGGCCGATTTCGCCGGCGGTTCGCAGGCGCTGCGCGCGGTGGTGGGCGGCAGCGCCGACGTGGTCTCCGGCGCCTTCGAGCACACGCTGAACATGCAGGCCAAGGGCCAGCCGATGCGCGCCTTCGTGCTGCAGGGTCGGGCGCCGCAGATCGTGCTGGGCGTCAACCCGAAGACGATGCCGAACTACAAGAGCCTGGCCGACCTGAAGGGCAGGAAGATCGGCGTGACCGCCCCGGGCTCGTCGACCAATGTGATGGCGAACTTCGTGCTCGCCAAGGCCGGCATCAAGCCCAGCGAGGTGTCCATCGTCGGCGTGGGGGCGGGCAACGGCGCGGTGGCGGCGATGCGCGCCGGGCAGATCGACGCGATCAGCAACCTCGACCCGGTGATCACGCTGCTGCAGCGCTCGGGCGACCTGAAGGTGATATCGGACACGCGCATCGTCGCCGAGGCCGACAAGGTGTTCGGCGGTCCGATGCCGGCTGGCTGCCTCTATGCGCCGCAGGCCTTCGTCGAGAAGCACCCGGCCACGGTGCAGGCGATGGTCAATGCGATGGTGCGCGCGGCCAAGTGGATCCAGGCCGCCGGGCCGAGCGAGATCATCAAGGCCGTGCCCGAGAACTACCTGCTCGGCGACCGCGCGGTGTACATCGACGCCTTCATGGCGGCCAAGGGCGCGTTGTCGCCCGACGGGCTGTTCCCGGAAGCGGGGGCGGCCACCGCCGTGCGCGCGCTGCAGAGCATCGATGCGACGCTCAAGGACGTGAAGTTCGACCTGGCCGGCGCCTTCACGAACGAGTTCGTCCGCAAGGCGCAGGCCAGGGCCGCGAAGGGCTGATTACTTGCGCAGCGGGCCGGGGTTCTCGGCGAGGTACTTCTCCATCTCCTCGGGCGAGACGTGGCCGTCCTTGTTGGTATCGATGCGGCTCCAGTCGCGCGTGGCGCTGGCGTTGGCGGCCGGCGAGGCGGCGGTGGGCTTGGTGGCTGCGGCCTGCTGCGGCGTGTTGGCGGGCTTCTTCGCGGGTTCGGCGGCGAAGGCGGCACCAGCGACGGCGAACAGGGCCAGCGGGGCCCAGTGGCGGGTCTTCATCGTCATGTCTCCGTGTGAAGTGGAAATGAAGCAGCATCTGCTGCGCGGCCATGGAGCGGGAGCGGCGCGGCGAAGTTCCGTGCCGCCGCGAGCATCCCTACACTGCGCAGGCCTTTGACCGACTCGCCGATGACCGATCCCGACACCGCCCCCGCGCTCGAGCTGCACAGCGTGAGCTGCACCTTCGTCGACCGCCACGATGCGAGCCAGCGCTACACCGCCGTGCGCGACGTGACGCTGACGGTCGGCGCCGGCGAGTTCGTCAGCGTGGTCGGTCCGACGGGCTGTGGCAAGAGCACGCTGCTCAACGTGGCGGCCGGCCTGCTCGCGCCGAGCAGCGGCAGCGTGCGGGTGTTCGGTGCTCCGCTCGCAGGCATCAACACCCGCGCCGGCTACATGTTCCAGGCCGAGAGCCTGATGCCCTGGCGCACGGCGCTCGGCAACGTGATGGCGGGGCTGGAGTTCCGCGGCGCGGCCGATGCGCGCGAGCGTGGCGAGGCGTGGCTGCGGCGCGTCGGCCTCGGCGGCTTCGGCGACCGCTACCCGCACCAGCTCAGCGGTGGCATGCGCAAGCGCACTTCGCTGGCGCAGACGCTGGCGCTGGACCCCGACATCATCCTGATGGACGAGCCGTTCTCCGCGCTCGACATCCAGACGCGTCAGCTGATGGAGAACGAGGTGCTGGCGCTGTGGGCTGGCGAAGGCGACAAGCGCCGGGCCGCCCCAAGCTTGTCGCCAACCCCCCCGGGGGGTGCGAGCGAAGCGAGCGGGGGCCGTCAAGGACGCAAGGCGGTGCTCTTCATCACGCACGACCTCGACGAGGCGATCGCGATGAGCGACCGCGTCGTCGTGCTCTCGGCCGGGCCGGCCTCGCGGCCGATCGGCGAGTTCGTCGTCGACCTCGAGCGCCCGCGCGACGTCGCCGAGGTGCGCACCACGCCGCGCTTCATCGCGCTGCACCAGGCCATCTGGGCGGTGCTGCGCGACGAGGTGCTCAAGGGCTACCAGCAGCAGCTCGCCGCCTGAGCCATGTGGAACTTCATCAAGCCGCGTCCCGGCAACCTGCGCGCGTGGCAGCTGGCCGTGCTGGCCGCTGTGTTCGGCGCCTGGCACCTGCTCACCAAGCCGGGGCTGATCCCGCCCTTCGTGTTCGACAACGACCGCCAGGCGGCGTTCTTCTTCGGCGAGCCGGTGGTGATCTTCGGCCGCATCTGGGCCTGGTTCGTCACCAACGCCGACATCTACGAGCACCTGTGGGTGACGCTGGTCGAGACGGTGCTGGCCTTCGGCATCGGCACCGCGCTGGGCCTGGTGGCCGGGCTGTGGCTCGCGCTCAGCCCGATGGCCGCGGCCATCCTCGACCCCTACATCAAGGCGCTGAACAGCATGCCGCGGGTCATCCTCGCGCCGATCTTCGCGGTGTGGTTCGGGCTGGGCATCGCCAGCAAGGTGGCGCTGGGCGTCACGCTGGTGTTCTTCATCGTCTTTTTCAACGTCTACCAGGGTGTGAAGGAGGTCAGCCCGGTGGTGCTGGCCAATGCACGCATGCTCGGTGCGAATGCGCGCCAACTGCTGCGCCACGTCTACCTGCCGAGCGCCACCAGCTGGGTGTTCAGCTCGCTGCACACCAGTGTCGGCCTGGCCTTCGTCGGCGCCGTGGTGGGCGAATACCTCGGCTCCTCGCGCGGTGTGGGCTACCTGATCCTGCAGGCGGAAGGGGCCTTCGACATCAACACCGTGATGGCCGGCATCCTGGTGCTGACCGCCTTCGCGCTGGTGCTGGATGCGGCGGTCGGGCGCATCGAGCGGCGGCTGATGAAGTGGCAGCCGCGCAGCGGCGAGACCGAGAAACTCTGAGCGGAGACGACGCAATGGCCAAGGACTTCGATGCGATGGAAGACAGCAACCGCTCGCGCAACCCGAGCATCCACGAGGTGTCGGATCCGGCGCGGCGGCTGTGGGTGGGCGGCGGCCTGGCGGCACTGGCCGGCGGCGTGCTGACGCCCTGGCTGGCCGGCTGCGCGAGCGGCCCGGCGAGTGCCGGCCCGCTGCTCGGCTTCAAGGGCATTCCGGCCAGCACCGCCGATGCGATCACCGTGCCCGAGGGCTACGTCGCCGCGGTGATCGCGCCCTGGGGCGAGCCGGTCGGCGTGCCCGGCGCGATGCCGGCCTGGCGCGAAGATGCCTCGAACAGCGCCGCCGACCAGGCCTTGCAGATGGGCATGCACCACGACGGCATCCACTTCTACCCATTCGACGGCAGCAGCACGCGCGGCCTGCTGGCCATGAACCACGAGTACGTCGATGACGGCCTGCTGCACCCCGACGGCCTGAAGACCTGGAGCGCCGAGAAGGTGAGGAAGGCGCAAGCCGCGCACGGCGTGGCGGTGATCGAGGTCGAGTCGAAGGACGGGCGCTGGCAGATGGTGCGGCCCTCGCGCTTCGCGCGCCGCTTTACGGCCTTCACACCGTTCGCCGTGCAGGGCCCGGCCGCCGGCCATGCGCTGATGAAGACCGCGGCCGACCCGGCGGGCCGCACCGTGCTGGGCACGCTGAACAACTGCGCCAGCGGCATGACGCCCTGGGGCACCTATCTCTCCGGCGAAGAGAACTGGGCCTACTACTTCGACGGCGGCGACACGCCCGATGCCGACCAGAAGCGCTGGGGCCTGCGCAAGACCGGCTTCTACCGCTGGGCCGAGCACGACGAGCGCTTCGACGCGCGCAAGCACCCGAACGAGTTCCACCGCTTCGGCTGGGTGGTCGAGATCGATCCGATGGATCCGACCAGCACGCCCGTCAAGCGCACCGCGCTCGGCCGCGCCGCGCACGAAGGCGCCTGGGTGGCGGTGACGAAGGACGGCCGCGCCGTCGTCTACTCCGGCGAGGACGCGCGCTTCGAGTACATCTACAAGTTCGTCAGCCGCGACCGCATCG
>VFQN01004397.1_pt1 | contig 18656 bp, 18 predicted proteins | sample 3512371 | NCBI WGS metagenome assembly VFQN01 (sample SAMN10412370, study PRJNA504923) | tailings metagenome | isolation source: Replicate 2 from Balatoc abandoned mine | place: Philippines: Itogon, Benguet | collected 2017-08-28 | reverse complement strand
CCTTGCAACGGCCTGACTTAAACCAAATGGCCTCCTCAAAATCCGGGGCGATTCAATGCAGCAATGCAAGGCTGCGGGCATGCAGGCCTTTCTGACCAAGCCGATTGATCCCGAGATGCTCTTCGAGACCATCAGCGCCCTGACGGGTGACGCACAGGTTATCTCCGATCAGCAAACTTCAATGGAACCTGTGACACACCTTTCACCGAATGCACCTATTCTCGATGAATCGATTCTTGCGGAACTGGACAAGCACGCCCACTCACCACAATTTATCGCCGACATCGTGGATTCCTTCGCATCCGACATGAGTGAACTGATCGAGCGGCTCGAAGCAATAACGACCAACGCGGACTGGAGCGAACTGACTGACATCCGACATACGATGGAGGGAACGGCCCGCGGCAGCGGAGCATGCGGCATGACTACACTTGTTGAAGAACTCAAGGTGCTGCCCGACTTGACCTCCGATGAACGCTTCGAGCGTATCGAAGAACTACGTCGCTGCTTTGCGACGACACAGGAAGCTATGCAGCATTTCGTGGCAATACGATCACGCACCTTTACGCCCCGCTCCACTGGCATCCCGCGCTGAATGTCTCTGTTTTCTATGCGCATTAGCGTATATTTGACATTTATACGTTAAGGCGTATATTAGTACCTTATACCTTATTGCGTATAATTATACATATACGCTTAAGAGTATAGATAAATAGGGATGCTTATGAACCAGATCGCAAGAACCCCCAAGCAGATTGGTGAAATCGTACGCCGACGCCGCCAAGCCCTGAAGCAGACACAGATGCAGATGGGCAAACAGGTCAGGTTGCGACAAGCCACGATCTCGAAACTGGAAACCGGCGAGCCTGGTACACGCCTGAGCACACTGTTTGACGTGTTGACGGCGCTCGACCTTGAACTAGTGATTCGATCGCGCACGAAATCATCCCCGCGCGACATTGAAGAGAATTTCTGATGGCTCGGCGCAAAACAGGCCTCGCGCTCAATATATTTCTGAACAGCCGTCTGGTTGGCCGCCTGGATCGGGCCACAAGCGGAGCGGTCAGCTTTCGCTATGATGCTTCCTGGCTTGCGTGGGAAAGCGCCCTGCCCGTCTCGTTATCCCTCCCTCTGCGAGAAAACAAACTGACGGGGGCCGCTGTTACAGCGTATTTCGACAATCTCTTACCCGATAACGAGCCTATCCGACGCCAAATCGCGGATCGCGTACATGCAGAAGGATATGACGCGGCCAGTCTGCTGGCAGCGATTGGTCGCGATTGTGTGGGTGCACTTCAGTTTTTGCCCGAAGGACAAGACCCCGGCCCGGCCGGGGCACTATCCAGCCGCCCCATTAACAACGACGAGATTGCGCGCAGGCTGGCGAATCTGGCGCGCGCGCCGCTGGGCCTGGACGAAGACGACGATTTCCGTATCTCGATCGCGGGCGCACAGGAAAAAACCGCCCTCCTGCGACTTAACGGACAGTGGCACCTCCCGCATGGCACTACGGCAACGACGCATATTCTCAAGCCGCAGTTGGGCCTGCTGCCCAACGGGATTGATATGAGTCAAAGCGTCGAGAATGAGCATTTCTGCATGCAATTTCTCGCCATGCTCGATATGCCTGCCGCCAAAACCGAAATCACTGATTTCGATGACCAGCGCGCGCTCAGTATTGAGCGTTTTGACCGACTGTGGACCAAGGATGAACGCCTGCTGCGATTGCCGCAGGAAGACTGCTGCCAAGCGCTGGCCACACATCCGTCATTGAAGTATGAAACTGACGGAGGACCCGGTATCGCGCAGATTCTCGATATTCTGAAAGGAAGCGACGATGCGATGATAGACCGCATACGTTTCCTGAAAGCACAAATCGTTTACTGGTTACTGGGTGCAACAGACGGCCACGCCAAAAATTTCAGTCTGAGTCTGATGCCTGGCGCCCGGTTCCGCCTCACACCCCTTTATGACGTCATGTCCGCACAGCCCGCTGTAGATGCCGGACAACTCCGCCATAACAAAATGAAATTTGCCATGGCAGTCGGCTCAAACCGCCATTATGTCGTCGGTGACATCCTGCCGCGTCATTTCCGCCAAATCGCCAATAGCAGCGGAGTTCCTGATTCATCGATGGAAAACATCTTTGCAGAGCTGGGACGCTATGTGCCCAGCGCACTGGAAAAAACAGCAAACCTGATGCCGCCGGGTTTTCCCCAAACATTGTCCGATTCGATTACGCAGGGAGCGCTGAATCGACTGAGACTGCTGGACCCAGCTGCACAGAAACCCTGAACTCTAGATTTTTTATGCGATTCCCCGGATCGTGTTTACAGGAGTTGGTCAGGTCAATTAGTTGACCCCATACCAGTGACTAGATTTTTCCCTCATGGAAATCCATGCGGCCACAGCCGCATGGATTTCCTGTGGATTTATGCGCCGAATAAGACCGGGGCAAAATTCCGGAGTATCGAGATAATGTATCCATAGGTCCCCGTGTTGCTCAAACGGGGCTACCTGTCAAGTTATCCGAGAAAGCTGTCGCCTTAAATTCAAGTTAGTCATCTTCGAAATGCTCCGGGAAATCAGAAATACTCAGCAAGTTCTAGACGAATCTCCGCGCTGCCGGTTGTTTTCATATGGGCATAATTTCTCAGTTTGGTGGTGGCCGATGAAAGCATATCAATTGGCCTGCAGCAAATATCGCGATGAGCATTCTATGCTCTGGAAGGATGGTCGAGGTTTCGCTCACTATCGGGTTGCTGATGGCTAAAAAGGCGATATAGGAAAGTAGACAACCCTTCTTCATTCGGACGGTGCTTTTAAAGCTAAGCACTTACTGGATCAGTTCTTGGCTATTTCGAAAGAGGTGCCAAAAGATATTGTTGAGTTAGATCTCGAATGAAAGATATCGTGACATTCAGCAACAAAGGACTATCACCTTGCACCACTTAGTGAACTGCGGCTGCTCGAATGGACCGATGCGAGAATTAGCAGCACAGCCCCGAAAGTAATCGCCATATCGGCCACATTAAAGGCAGGCCAGTGCCGGGCACCCCAATGGAAATCGAGTGAATCCACGACGTAACCCCGAAACACGCGGTCAGTCAGGTTTCCCAATGCGCCACCAAGAACCAGGCAGAATGCAGTCGTCTCTAGTTTTACCCGCGGCTTAAGTAATGCCCAGGCGAGCCACACCGAAGCGCCTGCTGCAAACGCAATGAAGAGCCAACGCTGCCAACCTCCCGCATCAGCCAGAAAGCTGAACGCAGCGCCGGTATTCCTGACATTTACAAGGTTAAAGAAAGATGCCACTGGAATGACTTGAGCGTATTCCAACTGTGTATGGACGAGCTGCTTGGTGATCTGATCGAGCAAGGCGATTGCCATTGCTGCACTCCACCAGACCCACGGCTTTGTCGAGAGAAAGCGCATGACCAGCGATAGCCCACCAATCAAGAAGCCAAATAATATGTCCGCCGGGAAGTGTGCACCAGCTGCAATACGTGACCACCCCACCCACACCAGCCAAGCCACCAAAAGTGCCCGAAGACGACGTGTAACAAGTGGCCATAAAGTCACTACAACCAGCATACTGTAGGCTGCATGCCCACTCGGAAAACTGTAATGCAGCTGCGGCTCGCCAATGATCTGCACCATATCGGGTTGCACTACCAACGGCCGAGGAAAATCCACTAGTAACTTTAAAAACGCAACTACAATCCATGTCAATGCAAACCCAAGCGCAAAGCGTTGCGCCTGAGTTCGTACCACTAATCCTGAGATTGCCGGTTGAGTGGCTGTATTCAAATGCCAAGACCACAATAACAGCGCGGCAAGCAGAATTGGACCACCCCAGTAACTGCCAAGAGCGCTGCCTAAGCGGCTAAGAGGCACAAGCCAATCTGGGGTGGCACGGTTGATCGCTTCGAACAAGGTGACGTTCAAGCCGTACCAATCGTAGAAGTACTGCCTGAATGTCATCGACGCAGCAACCTTAACCCATTGAACACGACCAACAAGCTTGCGCCCATGTCGGCGAACACCGCCATCCACATCGTCGCCTGCCCAGTGAAGGTCAGCACCAGAAACACCGCCTTGATGCCAAGTGCGAGCACGATGTTCTGCGTCAATACCGCAGCCGTAGCCCTCGACAACCGCACGAAAGCAGGGATTTTTCGCAGGTCGTCGTCCATCAACGCCACATCCGCCGTTTCGATCGCGGTGTCCGTACCAGCAGCACCCATGGCAAAGCCAATGTCAGCACGGGCCAAAGCGGGTGCATCATTAATGCCGTCACCCACCATGCCAACCTTGCCGCCGCTCCCGTTTGCCAGGAGCCCTTCAATAATTGTGAGTTTATCCTCGGGCAACAAGCTGCCCTTTGCCTCATCAATTCCCACCTCGCTGGCGATGGCTTCAGCCGTATAGACGTTGTCGCCAGTGAGCATCACTGTTTTCACGCCCAAAGCATGAAGCTCTGCGATAGCCTGGCGGCTCGTTTCCCGCACCGTATCGGCGACAGCGAAAATGGCGAGTAACTCGGTCTGATTCGCCAAGAGCACCACTGTCTTTCCTTGGCGTTCCAGAGCGGTGAGCTTGGCCTCGATTTCCACTGAACACAGCCCCAGTTCCTCGATCAGTCGATGGTTGCCTAGTTGGTACATCTGATTGTCCATGCTACCCCGCACCCCACGCCCGGGAATGGCAGCAAAATCGGCCACTTCACGCAGCGACATCCCCCCTTCAGTCGAAGCACGGGCGATTGCCCGCGAAACCGGGTGGTCGGAGCGCGCAGCGAGACTTGCGGCCAGCTTGCGGGTTTGGTTGGCATCACCACTGAGCGCAATGAAGTCGGTTTGTGCCGGTTTGCCGTGTGTAATCGTGCCCGTCTTATCGAGCGCCAGTGCCGCCAGCTTGCGCCCCTCTTCGAGATACACCCCGCCCTTAATCAAAATGCCTTTGCGAGCCGCTGCCGCGAGGCCACTGACAATGGTGACTGGGGTTGAGATTACCAGTGCGCACGGACAGGCAATCACCAGCAGCACCAGGGCTTTGTAGATCCAATCCAGCCATGCCCCACCGAAGACCAGTGGCGGCACGACAGCGACCAGCAGAGCGACCGCGAACACGACCGGTGTGTAAACCCGGGCGAACCGGTCAACAAAGCGCTGGGTCGGTGCGCGGCTACCCTGCGCCGACTCAACGGCATGAATGATGCGGGCCAGGGTCGAGTGACTTGCCTCTGCTGTCACCCGGTATTCAAATGATCCTTCTTCGTTAATCGTGCCGGCAAACACGCTGTCGCCCTCGGCTTTGTCCACAGGCAGACTCTCGCCAGTGATGGGGGCCTGATTCACCGTTGAGCGTCCACTGGTCAATACGCCGTCTAGAGCGATTCTTTCACCCGGGCGCACGCGTACGACAGCCCCCAGCGACACCGCCTTGGCTGGAATTTCCTTCCAGCTTCCGTTGTCCTGACGCACAGTCGCAGTCTCGGGCGCGAGTTCCATCAGGCCGCGAATGGCATTGCGCGCGCGATCGAGTGACTTCGCTTCGATCACCTCGGCCAGTGCAAAAAGGAACATCACCATAGCCGCTTCCGGCCAGTGCCCGATCAACATGGCTCCCGTCACGGCAATCGACATGAGCGCGTTTATGTTCAAATTGCGGTTCTTGAGCGCGATCCAGCCTTTCTTGTAGGTGGACAGGCCGCCACTGAAAATCGCCACCAGCGCGAGCGCCACAACAATCCAGTTATTGCCGCCGTTGATCCAAAACACCACCTCGGCCAACGTCGCGGTGACTCCGGCAAGCGCCATCGGCCACCAATTGGTTTTTAGCGGAACCTCCTTTTCCGCAGGTGCGATCGCGCTAGCCATGCCGTCCGATTCGACTTTTGCGTCAAATCCGATAGCTATCAGGACTTTCAGAACAGTATCCAATGCCCCTTGCCGATGCGTTACGGTCAGGCTGCGTTGCATCAGGTTGAAATCAAGCGCAACTACGCTTTCTATGCGGGACAGCTTGTCTCGTATCAATACTTCCTCGGTCGGGCAGTCCATTTTGGCGATTGCCAGCACAGTACGCACTGAATCTGTCGGACTGTCGATGCGTTGTGCTTTCATGCCGATGGCGCTCAGAGCCGCTTCAACCGGCGCAAGGGAATCGAGCCGATGACTCACCGCCAATGTGCGCTGCATCAGGTTGAAGTCCAGTCCCGTCACGCCATCGACAGGCCCCAGCTTGTTGCGGATCAATGTCTCTTCGGTCGGGCAGTCCATGTTGTCGATGCGATACAGCGCCGTAGTGGGTCCACCCGGGGATAACCCCATCAGCGGCGGTGGTACGGATGAAGATCCACACATGCCAGATTTGCATTCGCTCATATTCAATTCTCCTGCGCCTGAGTTCATTCGTAATTTAACTACCTGTAGTCGCTATAGAGTCAAGAGGTTAAAATACAATCAATAGCATTCACCCCTAGCCTCAGGGCGAGCGACATGAGAATCGGCGATCTTTCCAGAGTCACTGGCACCCAAATTGAGACCATCCGCTATTACGAACGAGAAGGCTTGCTGGCGTCTCCCGGGCGTACCGAGGGCAACATTCGCATCTACTCGGAGGCGTACGTCGAGCGGTTGTTATTCATTCGCCACTGCCGATCGCTGGACTTGACGCTCGACGAGATTCGGGCGCTGGTCCGCTTCAAGGACGCGCCTTCTGAGAACTGCGGCGAAGTGAACACGCTGTTGGACGCACATATCGGCCATGTTGCCGCACGCATCTGCGAACTTCGCACGTTAGAGAAACAGCTCAAGAGCTTGCGCGAAAGATGCCGAGTGGAACAGGACGCGGCCCACTGCGGCATCCTGAACGAGTTATCACAGCCTCCGCGCGATAGCACACCAAAAAGGGGCGGACATGTACGTGGCGTGCATGACAGGGTCCGTGTTGACAATGACTAAACAAAAACGACGCTAGGTGTGGCGTATTGCCTATAGATCGTTTAAGGCACGGAAATAACCCCAAACCAGTACCCGGATTTGCCCCGCCTGAGGAGGCATTCCAGACAGACCTTTAACTAGCTACAGCTTCTGCATCGCAAGCGCGACACGCCCGAGCACCACAACATCCGTCTCCCGCGCAGCGTCATCCCGGAACGATCCGAGGCGGTCAATCGTCTCGATAGCAATCGAGGGGTTGTCGCAAGCGATCAGAAAATCGCCCTGCAGACGGCGCTGCACACGGCGCACCATCACGCGATCACCCAGGAGCAGTGCGTAGACGCCATTGTCATCGGCAATCCGCGTGTCGTTGGTATCAACCAGCAACGGTGTGCCGTCCTGGATGCGTTCCACCATGGCATCACCCCGCATGTGCAACAGCACGAACCCAGTAAGATCCCGCCCTAACAATTGCATCCAGATGCTGTTTGGCAACGCCGTATGGTCCCATTCGCCGTTTTCGGTCTTGAGCTGAGTGAGTGGCTCAACCTGATTTTCCCGGATCAGTCTGGCAAGCCGTGCTGGCAACTTGGTCGCAGATAACGTTCCAGTAGCACTTGATTTGGCGAGTTCCGCAGAATCGTCAAATAAACGTGATGGATCCACCCCCAACTGGCGTTCCATCCGTCCGAGTTCCTCAAAACTGGGATAAGTCTCCCCCTTCAGCCAGTTCGCTGCAGTTGTGCCACTCACTCCCACTCGTTCCTTGATCACACGGGCACGGCCGCGCGGCGGCAGGCCCAGTTCGCCGAGCATCACGTTTAGACGCTGGGCAAAGGCTTTCATCCGCTCCGGATCATTGCGAGGCCTTTTCCCCGCTTCGGACTCATCCGCGGGTAGCGCTTGTTTTCGTTCGATGGCAGCCATCAGGCAAATTCCTTGTGATATTCAGGGGTTCTATCCCGAAATCATTGACCAATATAAAGAATTAAATATTAAATACAGTTATATAAAAAATAATTACAGAAGTCTGTTGAAATTTTAAATAGAAATAATAATAATGTCCATAATTTCACACTTTTCTTGTGTAAGCACGATCCGATCCGCTCTTGGAATACCACAACCCCAGTCATCCGGGATTCAGTCTGAAACAAAAATAGTAATTAATAATCAATTAGTTACATTAAATTCATGGATGACCTTGAGAATCTCAATCGCCAGATCGCCGCTCACTGGCTGGGACGCCTTGACGCCGATCAGGAGGCCTACCTCGACTACACGTCTGTATGCCTCGGCCAATTAACCCATAGCGCCCCCGAAATGACTCGCCTGCTCGACTGCCTGAAACAGGAGGATTTAAGCGCATTGCTCGTCGCAAGACTTAATCGTCGCTACCTGAAATTCGCCCGTCTGGCCGCCAATGAAGCCATCGCCGGCAAGCTCGACATGCTGGTCCGGCTCGGCATTACGCTGGAACAGGCGGAACTGCTGCGCAAACTCAGCGATGAGGAGATCGACCGACTCGCCTTCGGGTGGGGTGGCCCTATCGTGCAATTCGCAGCCCAGGCCTTCCGTCGCGGCGTGGCGCTACATGCCCAGGCCGGCAAACATCACGCCACCGCTTTTGTTGCCGCACGCATTGCAGGAATGCGAGGAGAGCGTGCGTGATTGCAATCCCCGAGAGTGCCGACCCCGCCGATCCCCGCTGGGAAGTTGCCTACCTCCACCTCGCACACGGTCTGGTCATGGTCGGCACGCGAGCCAAAATCATCGCGCGGTTTACTGACCTGCCCGCAAAAAAGATTCAACGCCTCTATCGGGCACTACGGGGCATGGATCCGCCAGCAGGCCCCATCATGCAGGGCAATGCCCGATTTTTTGCGATTCCCGGCAAGCACACCTCCGAGGCCTGGAGCGTGCAATGCGCGGTTTTTCTAGCGTGCTTTGAACGCATGGGCAAGATTACTACGGTACCAGTACATCGCGGCTGGCAGATGCTCGCCGCGTTTAACGTCTACCAAAGCCTTACCGAAAAACTCTACCGCGACACTGCAGTGAAGCGTCTCGACATCAACCAGGCCTACGCGCTGCTTGCCCACTGCGGATTCCTGGCACATCCCGGTGCCGCCGAACTCCAGCGCAGGGAGTGCCCGGTGTGCCTCATCAGCTATCCGGTGGTCACCACCGAACGCCCCGATATTCAGAGCTGCCCGATCTGCGCGATCAATGCCAACAATATCCGACTCTCCCAGCAAAGCAGTCGGCCGGGATCAGCACCACCTCCCCTCACCGCCTGAGGGACGCTTTTTCTCGCCAACCCCCCACGTTTATTGAGGGATTAGGCCAGGCAACAAGGTCCGCGGCACGCAAATATCGGTGCATGTATGAACCCCGTAAAAACTATCCAGGCACATACGCGCCGCAACTGCCCGCAACACCCCGGCGCGCACACCCTTACGGAACCGGCGATCGCTCCAGTGTATGCGCCGGCATGCGGCCAAAGCCCGCCTTATGTCACCCCCGTTATGGCAGACACTGAACCGCGCTTTCTCAGAATCCGCGATGCGCCGGATTACCTCGGCATGGACCGCAACCGGTTCAACACCGAGGTTCGACCACATGTCACAAATATACCAATCGGCAAACAGGGCATTGCATTCGACAGGCATGAACTCGACCAATGGGCTGATCAGTACATGGCGCGGCACGGGCGGCGCGTTATTGACAAGGGCAAGACGCTGGGTGAGGATTCCAGACGCAGCGAGCGCCCCGTGCGGAAAGGAAGGATACAAAAATGGGGCGTAACACCAGTCCGGGGCTTTGCAGAAGAACCGGGATCTGGCACATCGACAAACGCATCAAAGGATACGGTCGCCTTTGCGAAAGCACTGGCACTGGTGACAAAGAGGAAGCAGAACGCTACCTCCGACTCAGACTGACCGAAATTCGAGAAGCCGCTGTTTATGGCGTCAGACCCAAGCGTCTCTTTCGCGAAGCCGCAACAAAGTATCTGCTGGATAACCAGGATATGCCTTCAATCAGCGACACCGCGATGCACTTAAAGCAACTCGATCCATTCATCGGCAGTCTGCCGCTTGGTCGCGTGCATGACGAAACTGTCAGGCCGTTTATCAAGGCGCGGCAGAAACAGGGCGTATCGAATCGCACGATCAACATTGCCTTACAACGAGTCGTGCGGATTCTGCGACTTGCAGCAACAGTCTGGCGTGACGAACACGAGATGACATGGCTTGAGCAGGCGCCACACATCTCGACGTTGCCTGAAACAAACCGGCGTCTGCCCTACCCGCTTGCATGGGAAGAGCAAGCCTATTTGTTGAAGGCGCTGCCCGATCACCTTGCCAAGATGGCCTTGTACAAGGTGAATACCGGGTGTCGCGAGCAGGAGGTTTGCAGGCTGCGCTGGGATTGGGAAATACAGGTGCCGGAGTTATCGACAAGCGTTTTTCTGATACCGCTGGACTTTGGCGGCAGGCGCCCCCATTCGGGAGTCAAAAACCGCATGGATCGCCTGGTCGTATTAAATGATGTTGCCAAGTCCGTCATCGAGGCGCAGCGCGGTTTACATCCGTTGTGGGTATTTCCCTACAAGGGACGCGTGCTGACTCACATGAATGGCAGTGCCTGGAAAAGAGCGCGCGTCGACGCCGCAGCACAGTGGAAAAAGGACAAGAATGAACCCGCGCATTCAGGCTTTGCGCGCTTGCGTGTGCATGATCTCAAGCACACGTTTGGGCGCAGACTGCGGGTCGCAGGCGTGTCTTTCGAGGATCGGCAAGCGCTACTCGGCCACAAGTCGGAGAGTGTCACCACCGATTATTCCGCGGCGGAAATCGAGCACCTGATCGCGCAGGCAGGAAAGGTAACAATGGGTAGTCAGCGCAGCTCACCTACGCTAACAGTGTTGCGCAGGAGAGCGGCATGATTTGGGAACTCCCGCAAAACTCCCGCAAATGCGTTATGGGAGTGAAGGGGAAATTCCTAAGTGCTTGAATTATTTGGTCGGGGCGAGAGGATTTGAACCTCCGACCACCTGCACCCCATGCAGGTACGCTACCAGGCTGCGCTACGCCCCGAGGAGGCGGATTATACATCAGCGGAGAGCGGTTTCCGCGCACGACTCAAGCCCGCAACTGGTCGATCACCTTCCTGATTTCCTGCCGCAATTGGGCGAGCGCCGGCTTGGCAACAGCGGCTGGCCCCGGGTTCCGCGAATGGCGTGCCGGATCGTTGGCCAGTTCATCAAGGCGGTTGCGCGCGCCGCTGATGGTGAATCCCTGATCGTAGAGCAGTTCCCGGATGCGGCGTATCAGCAGGACTTCATGGTGCTGGTAATAACGCCGGTTGCCGCGGCGCTTGACCGGCCGCAGCTGGGTGAACTCCTGCTCCCAGTAACGCAGAACGTGCGGCTTTACGCCGCACAGTTCGCTGACTTCACCGATGGTGAAATAACGTTTTGCCGGGATCGGCGGGAGCTGGACCTTAAGGCTTCCGCTGGCTTCCATGGAAGTGCTGTTCCACCATCGACTTCAGTTTTTGTGATGCGTGGAACGTGACGACACGGCGCGCGGAAATGGGTATTTCCTCGCCGGTTTTGGGATTGCGGCCGGGCCGCTGCGGCTTGTCGCGCAGCTGGAAATTGCCGAATCCGGACAACTTGACACCCCTGCCGTTCTCCAGCGCATGGCGAACTTCGTCGAAGAAGGACTCCACCATATCCTTGGCTTCGCGCTTGTTGAAACCCACCTTCTCGAACAGAAGGTCGGCGAGTTCCGCTTTAGTTAACGTCATCTTGTCCCCTCTCAACGAAGCTTCGCGTTAAACTTTTCTTGCAGAATCTGGCGCAGCCTTGTCATCGCTTTTTCAGCTTCTGCGTCCGTCAAGGTCTTATGAGTATCCTGCAATAACACACTGAATGCAAGACTTTTTTTCCCTTTTTGGACCCCCTCGCCACGGTATAAATCGAACACCGTAACGTCCCGCAAAATGGCCAGACCGGACTGTTCGAGCGCCTCGCGGATGTCGCCAAAGCGGACGTTTTCTTCGAATTCTGCCGCCAGGTCACGCCGTATCGCCGGGAACCTGGGCATCTCCCCGCAAGCCGGCAAATGCCGTGCCTCAAGGGCATCCCATTCAATTTCGAACAGCACCGGAGCCGCCGGCAAATCATACTTCCGCTGCCAGCGCGGGTGCAATTCCCCGATCCAGCCGACGTTTCTACCAGACATAACAACCCGTGCCGACTTTCCCGGATGCAGCGCCGGATGGGCATCCGGAACGAAGGACGCGACCGCCGGCTGGAGCAATGCTTCGAGATCAGCCTTCAGATCGAAAAAATCGGCGCTGCGGGCGGCGCTCCCCCACTGGCGCGGCTGCGCCTCGCCGAATGCCACGGCAGCCGCACGCATCGGCTGAGGATAATCCGGCAGGTTCAGGAAACAGCGCCCGACCTCGAACAGGCGCACCCGTGTCTGTTTGCGGCTGGCATTGAAAACCACCGCGTCAATCAGTCCGCCGATCAGGCTGGAGCGCATCACGCTCATCTGGCTTGCAATCGGATTGGCCAGCGCGACGGGGTCGGAATTGCCGCACAGGTCTTGCTCCCATGAGCGATCCACGAAGCTGTAGGTGACGACTTCCTGGTAGTCGAGCGCGGCCAGCATGCGGCGGACACCCATCGGCCCGCGCGCCGTCTCCGTCACCGGCAGCATGGCGGCCGGCGCCAGCGGTGATTTCGCCGGGATCCGGTCATAACCGGTGACACGCGCCAGTTCCTCGATCAGGTCTTCTTCAATGCCGATGTCAAAGCGGTGGCTCGGCGGCACCGCCTCGATCGTATCGCCGGACAGCACCGGCTGACACCCCAGCCGCCCCAGAATCGACATCGCAGACGCCTCATCGACGGGAAATCCCAATACCCGGGCAGCACGGGCCAGGCGCAGTTTCACTGGGGGGCGTGCCGGCAGGGTTGCGCGAGCCTCGACCACCGGCCCGACCCGGCCACCGCAGATCTGCAGGATCAGCTGAGAAGCACGCTCCATCGCACTGCGCGCACCGGCGAAGTCAACGCCGCGTTCGAAACGGTAGGCGGAATCCGAACCGAAACCCAGTTCGCGCGTCTTGCCGGCAATGATTTCCGGCACGAAAAACGCACTCTCCAGAATGACATCCCGCGTATCGAGGGTGACGCCGCTGGATTCGCCGCCCATGATGCCTGCCAGCGCCAGGGGCTGGCGCGCATCGGCGATGACCAGATGTCCGGGATCCAGCGCCAGCATCGTGCCATTGAGCAATCCCAGCGTTTCACCTTTGCGCGCCCGGCGCACGCAAATGCCGCCGTCCACGCGTGAGGCATCGAAGGCATGCAGCGGCTGCCCCATCTCGAGCAGCACGTAGTTGGTCACGTCGACCACTGCGCTGACTGCGCGGATGCCGCCGCGCGCGAGACGCCGCAGCATCCAGTCCGGGGTTGCCGCAGCGGCATTGACGCCGCGGATGATGCGGGCGCTGTACAGCGGGCAATCAGCGCTCGCATCCACCGTGACTGCCACGCGGTCCTCGATCTGTGGCGCCAGCGCCTGCGGCGCCGTCCATTTCAGCGAGGCGCCGCTCAGCGCCGCAACCTCGCGCGCCATGCCCAGTACGCTCAGGCAATCACCGCGATTGGGCGTCGGCTTGGTGGTCAGCACCTGGTCGTCGAGATCAAGCAGATCCCGCACCGACATGCCGATCACGGCATCTGCGGGGAGTTCGAGCAGTCCTTCCGCGTCCTCGCTGAGGCCCAACTCCCGTGCAGAACAGAGCATGCCGCCGGATTCGATGCCGCGCACCTTGGCCAGCTTGATTTCCATGCCCGGGAGCCTTGCGCCGGGCAATGCCGCGGGCACCCGCATCCCAACGCGAACGTTGGGCGCACCACAGACGATGGTCAGCGGCGCCGTGCCGGCATTCACCTGACAGACGTTCAGCCGGTCCGCCTGGGGATGCTTCTCCACGGACAGCACCTCGGCGACCACCACGCGGTCGAACGGCGGGGCGGCGGGATCGATGGCCTCCACCTCCACGCCGCCAAAAGTCAGCAAATCCGAAAGCTGTTCCGTAGACAGTTCCGGATCGACCAGTTCACGCAGCCAATGTTCTGAGATTTTCATTCCGGCCGCCGCTCACACGAATTGCTTCAGAAAACGCAGGTCGTTCTCGTAGAACAGCCGCAGGTCTTTGACGCCGTAACGCAGCATCGTCAGCCGGTCAGGGCCGAGGCCGAAAGCAAAACCCTGGTAACGCCCGCTGTCGATGCCGACGTTGCGCAGCACATTGGGATGCACCATGCCGCAACCGCCGACCTCGAGCCAGCCGTCGCCGAAACTCATGTCGATTTCCGCGGAAGGTTCGGTGAACGGGAAGAACGACGGCCGGAAACGGATTTTCAGCTCCGGATTCTCGAAAAAACGCTGGAAAAAATCGACCAGCACGCCCTTCAGGTTGGCAAAACTGACACTCTCGTCGATCCACAATCCCTCGACCTGGTGAAACATCGGCGAATGCGTGGCATCGGAATCGACACGGTAAACGCGACCCGGCGCAATGATGCGGATCGGCGGCTGCCGCTGCTCCATGTAGCGGATCTGTATCGGCGAGGTATGGGTGCGCAGCAGATGCTTGCCGTCGGCAAGATAGAAAGTGTCGTGCATCGACCGGGCCGGATGGTTTTCCGGCTGGTTCAGCGCGGTGAAATTGTAGAAATCGGTTTCGATTTCCGGTCCGTCAGCCACCTCGAATCCGATCGAGCGGAACAGCAGCTCAATGCGCTCCATGGTGCGGCTGACCGGGTGCAGCCCCCCCATGCCCCTGCCCCTTCCCGGCAGTGTCACATCGATGGACTCTCCGGCAAGTCGCGCCTCCAGTTCGCGCGCGGCGATGAGCTCGCGACGGGCATTGAGGGCGTCCTCCAGCTGCTGCTTCGCGACGTTGATGCGCGCTCCGGCCGCGGGACGTTCCGCGGCGGGCAGCTTGCCCAGCCCCTTGAGCAGTTCGGTCAGCGCTCCGGACTTGCCGACGTACCGCGCCTTGGCCTGCTCGAGCGCATCGGCGTCGTCGATGCCGCCAAACAGCGCCATCGCCTCTGCCACCAGCTTGTCGAGTTCCTGCATGAGTGAATGTTAGCGGAATCCAGTGAAAAAAAAGGAGGCTCTTCGAGCCTCCTTTTCCGGGCATTGATGCTCAGGCGCCGAGGCTCGTCCTGGCCTGCTCCACAAATCGCTGGAAGGCCGGCTTGTCGAACACGGCGATGTCGGCGAGCACCTTGCGGTCCACCTCGATTGCCGCCTTTTTGAGGCCGTTCATGAACACGCTGTAGGTCATGCCGTGCTCGCGGGCTGCCGCGTTGATGCGGGCAATCCAAAGGGCACGGAATTCACGCTTCTTGGTGCGACGGTCGCGGTAGGCATACTGCCCTGCGCGCATGACCGCCTCGTTGGCGATGCGGAATACGTTGTTGCGGCGGCCGCGGAAACCCTTGGCGGCCTTCAGGACCTTCTTGTGCGCCTTGCGGGCGATGACTCCACGTTTGACTCTTGGCATGGTTCGTCTCCCCGATCAGTAAGGCAGCATCGCGCGGACTGCGCGCTGGTCGGAATCGTGCACCATGGTCGTGCCGCGCAGGTGACGCTTGCGCTTGGTGCTCTTCTTGGTGAGGATGTGGCGCAGGTTCGAGGAACTGCGCTTGAACGCGCCGCTGCCCAGCTTCTTGAATCGCTTGGCCGCGCCGCTCTTGCTCTTCATCTTCGGCATGGTAACTCCTGTTTTAGCCTAGCGTCGGGCGCCTGCGTTGCCGCGGGACTTGAGGCCCGAACACTACTTCTTTTCAACAGCTGTAGCGCCCTGCGCTGTCGCGCCGGCCGCCGCAGCCACCGTACCCGGCGTTGCCGCCGGTTTGTCTCCCGCAGCCTTGACTTCGGCCCTGGGTGAACCCTTTGCTGCAGTCGCGGGCTTGGCCTGCGGCTGCACATGCGCCTTCTTCGGCGCCAGCACCATCACCAACTGGCGACCTTCCATTTTCGGGAACTGCTCGACCACCGCAAGTTCCATCAAATCCGTCTTCACGCGCTCCAGCAGGCGGATGCCGAACTCCTGGTGCGCCATTTCGCGCCCCCTGAAACGGAGCGTGATTTTTGCCTTGTCACCTTCCTCAAGAAACCGGGTCAGGTTACGCAGCTTGATCTTGTAGTCGCCTTCGTCCGTTCCGGGACGGAATTTCACTTCCTTGACGACGATCTGCTTCTGCTTCAACCGCGCCTCATGCTGCTTCTTGCTCTCGCGGTATTTGAACTTGCCGTAATCCATGACACGGCACACCGGCGGGTTTGCCGTGGGCGCAATCTCGACCAGATCCAGTTCCGCATCTTCCGCGAGCTTGTTGGCCGCGGCGATGCTGATCACGCCGACCTGCGAGCCATCGGCCCCGATGACCCGCACTTCCGGGGCGGTGATTTCACCGTTGATCCGGGCTTCTTTTTCCTGAGCTATGCGACAGACTCCTAAACTTGGTTGCTCTCAGGCCGCACGTCCCTTCCGCTCGATATCGCGTTTCAAGAGCGATAAAAAGGCGTCCAGGGTCATTTGCCCCAGATCTTCGCCTCCACGGGAACGCACAGCCACCAGTTGCGCCGCAACTTCCTTGTCACCCACGACCAGCTGGAAGGGCAGCTTTTGCAGACTATGTTCGCGGATTTTATAGGAAATTTTCTCATTTCTCAAGTCGGCTTCGGCCCGGAAACCGGCCTTTTTGAGGGTTTCCGCGACGCCCGCCACATGCCCGGCCTGGGCCTCGGAAATGTTCATGACCACGGCCTGCACGGGCGCCAGCCAGGCCGGCATTGCTCCGGCGTAGTGCTCGATCAGGATGCCGATGAAACGCTCCAGCGACCCCAGGATGGCCCGGTGCAGCATCACCGGCGTGCGCCGGGTGTTGTCCTCGGCCACATATTCGGCTCCGAGACGGCCCGGCAGCGCAAAATCCAGTTGCAGGGTGCCGCACTGCCAGACCCGTCCCAGCGAATCTTTCAGTGAAAACTCGATTTTCGGCCCGTAAAACGCGCCCTCTCCCGGATTAAGGTCCCATTCCAGGCCCTTGGCATCCAGCGTGGCTTTCAGGGCCGCCTCGGCGCGATCCCAAACCGCGTCGTCACCGATGCGCTTTTCGGGACGGGTCGAGAGCTTGACCAGGATGTGCTCAAAGCCGAAATCGGCATATACCCTGCGCAGCAGATCAATGAAATCGCCCGCCTCGCCCTGAATCTGGTCTTCGGTACAGAAAATATGCGCATCGTCCTGCACAAAACCGCGCACCCGCATCAGGCCGTGCAGCGCGCCCGACGGCTCGTTGCGGTGGCAGGAACCGAATTCGGCGATACGCAGCGGCAGGTCGCGGTAGCTCTTGACGCCCTGGTTGAAGATCTGCACGTGGCCCGGACAGTTCATCGGTTTCACCGCGTAGTCGCGCTTTTCGGACTCCGTCGTGAACATGTACTCGCGGTAGTTCTCCCAGTGCCCCGAACGCTCCCACAACACCCGGTCCATCACCTGCGGCGTGCGCACCTCGCGGTATCCGGCCTCGGTCAGCAGCCCTCGCATGTACTGCTCAATCGCCTGCCAGATCACCCAGCCGTTGGCGTGCCAGAACACCATGCCTGGCGCCTCGTCCTGCATGTGGAAAAGGTCGAGCTGGCGGCCCAGCCTGCGGTGATCCCGCTTCTCCGCCTCTTCAAGGCGGTGCAGATACTGCTCCTGATCCTCCTTCTTTGCCCAGGCCGTGCCATAGATCCGCTGCAGCATTTCGTTCTTTGAATCGCCGCGCCAGTAGGCGCCCGCCACCTTCATCAGCTTGAACACCTTCAGCCTGCCGGTGGACGGCACATGCGGCCCGCGGCAGAGGTCGATGAAGTTGTCCTGGCGGTACAGGGAAATCGCCTCGTTCGACGGAATCGACGCAATGATTTCCGCCTTGTACCGCTCCCCCATATCCGAAAAAAACCTCACCGCCTCGTCGCGCGGCATGACTTGGCGATCCACACGGATGTCGCGCTTGCTGATCTCCGCCATGCGCTTTTCGATGGCGGCAAGATCCTCGGGGGTGAACGGCCGCTTGTAGGCAAAATCGTAATAAAACCCGTCTTCGATGACCGGGCCGATCGTCACCTGCGCCTCGGGAAACAACTCCTTCACCGCATGCGCCAGCAGGTGCGCCGTCGAATGGCGCAGGATTTCGAGGCCCTCGGGGCTGCGGTCCGTGATGATCGCCAGTTCGGCATCCGCCTCGATCCGGTGCGAGGTATCCACCAGCCGGCCATTGAGCCGTCCCGCGAGCGCGGCCTTCGCGAGACCGGCGCCAATCGAGGCCGCCACCTCGGCCACCGTCAACGGCTGTTCATAGGACCTGAGCGATCCGTCGGGCAATTTGATGTTGATCATGTCGGTTTCCGTGACTGCAAATAAAAAAAGTGCGGCAAGCCGCACTTTTCTTCGCTACCAGAAAATTGACGCAGCTATCGCCGGAGTTCGGTGAAGTGACGAGTTCGCGGTGTCATAACGCTCGCTTCCTGCAATCCGGCGGTTTGTTGCTGCGCAATTTCAAATTGGTAGGCGCGATTGGACTCGAACCAACGACCCCCACCATGTCAAGGTGGTGCT
>VFQN01004396.1_pt1 | contig 18657 bp, 31 predicted proteins | sample 3512371 | NCBI WGS metagenome assembly VFQN01 (sample SAMN10412370, study PRJNA504923) | tailings metagenome | isolation source: Replicate 2 from Balatoc abandoned mine | place: Philippines: Itogon, Benguet | collected 2017-08-28 | reverse complement strand
ACAAGTGCCTAGAGTGTTCTGGGCGAACCTCGTGCCTTCGGCACAGATCTCAACAACGGCACGGTACAAGACGGTACGACACGGTGCGGCAGGCGCGAGGTCCTTGGTGCTCACCCTGGACACTGGGTCCTTGCGGCCCGACGGGGGCACGAAGAAGAGGCTGAGGGAGATGGTCGCCGATATGACGGCCAGCGACATGAACTCCTGTGGGGGAGGAGACAGCGGGAACAGAAGTCGCTCCAGTGAGTGCGCAATCGCGTCTTTCAGGCCCGCCGATACGCAACACGCACTACCGTATACCGTGCCGACCACGGCTCGCTGCGCGTATGCACGGCACGCATGCGTTACCGTACGTGACAGACTCAGCGCGCTAAAGGGGCTCCTGTGCATGCTGCGAAGGGGACTCAACCTAGCCAGAGATGGCTACCTCTCGACCAGCGAACTGACGTGCATAGGGCATGAAGCCTACAACTGCGTGACCGCCACCTGGTGCATTGCGCCGTTCCTTACCATCTTCTCCAGGACCTCATATTTGGTGGGCTGGAAGTACGTGTTGAGGCTCATGGTGATGACGAGCATGATCTGGGGTAAGGGAAGGCATACACGAAGGGGTTGAGCGTGACGTGCTCCTTACGCCAGCATGGCAACACATCTCAATCGTTGCAGCATCGTGATTAGCCCTAACGCCCAACCCGAAGTGCGACTCCTACCTAACATCAGGGGGGCTCCCCTGGTGCGCTTGCAGCGCACCCCCGCCCGCCCAGGCCTTAGTACACACGCTGTCCACGGCCACATGCGCACACCCTGTGGCTAACCCACCTGCAGCAGCACCGCCCGCTGGTACACCGGCAGCACGCACCCACTCAGCCACTAATACACAGCCCGCACCCTGTGGCTAACCCACCTGCAGCAGCACCGCCCGCTGGTACACCGGCAGCACGCACCCACTCAGCCACTAATACACAGCCCGCACCCTGTGGCTAACCCACCTGCAGCAGCACCGCCCGCTGGTACACCGGCAGCACGCGGCCGAACACCTCAACCACCACCAGGAACAGGGTCTGCAGCTGCGCCACGCTCTGCCAGTAGTAGCACACGTCACTGCGTGGGGGCACACAGGCGGACAGTGGCATCAACAGCAGTATTAGCAGCAGCAACTGCTCTCAGGGTGGTGCAGGGTAGTGTGAGGGGTTGGGCACAGCAGGCATTCAGGCGTACAATAGCCCACAGCGCACTGATCCACACAGCAGGTGTTGCGCCCCCATGCACTTCCCTCAGCGCGCATACATGTTCCCATCACTGCCGCTCAATGCCTTGTACCACTTCCACGCTACGCCCGCCCCACGATGAAGCTGGCCAGCTAAGAACGGAACCCACGCACGCATCCTTTTCTCTGCTCGCCGTCAAGCCCTATCTCCCCCCACCTACATACACGAGCAGGCGGCCTACACACGACGCCCCCGCTCGCACGCTAGCGTGCACACGTGCCGTACGTCCGTACCTGTAGCGGCGGTAGATGAAGCCGTACGTCTGTGCCACGTGCACGGTGTCCAGGGCCTGGCGGTGGCTGTGCACCACCAGGAAGGACAGCAGCGGGATGCCCAGGCAGATGGCCACGGTGCACGCAACGCCCACAGGCACCCACAGGTGCAGGTGCTCGCCGCGGTAGCACTCCTGGTTCCTGTGGGTGCATTAAGGACCGGGAGTGTATTAAGCCCCTGGAGTGTGTTAAGCACCCACAGGGGCAGGTGCTCGCCGCGGTAGCACTCCTGGTTTCTGTGGGTGTATTAAGCACCGGGAGTGGCTTAAGCACCCACAGGTGCAGGTCCTCGCCGTGGTAGCACTCCTGGTTCCTGTGAGTGTATGAAGCACCGGTAGTGTATTAAGCAACCACACGGTAGCACTCCTGGTTCATGTGAGTGAGGCGAGGAGGTACTTTTGCACAGCGTGGTATTCAGGGTATGGTAATTAGAATCGGCAGCTCTCCTGGTTCCTGGATTGATGAGCTCGGGGGTCAAAATCAGGATTTGAAGATCGGGATTGGAGTCAGAGATGCAACTACAACAAGGGTTGCGGTTGCTAGATTCGGGGCCAAGGCGTACAGGAGGGATCAGGATCAGGTGGCAACGGCAGCCACAGCTGCACACATGGGCGGGAGCAACGATTGGCGACACGTGGGCACCGTGGCGCACGTCAGTCGCGTGCCTCGAGATGGAGAGCAAGCTGAGCGTGTCGGCATGCATGGCTGGGGAGATCCGCATGCCGCAATGGCCCGCTTGCTCTAGAGGCAGCGTTGGTCACGAGTTATGGACGGTGCTCGCAATTGGCAGCTTGTGAGAAAAATATACACCCTGGGTTACCGGTAATTGTGCTACCATAGCCAGGGGTTTGCGTGCATGTATGCATGATAGGCAGCGGTCCTGCAGCCCCCGGCCCGCCTCACATGTTCCTGATCCAGTAGCCCCGAGACGCCCGCGCTAGCTGGTACTGCGGGTAGGGATCTGCGCCCTCGTCGAGTTGGTAGCACGCGAAGATTTGGAGAGCAGCCTAGGGGAAAGGGGTTGGGAAGGCATATACACTCAGATAGAGAGCATAAATTAAGGCCAGTGCGTAGGGATGGCGCTGGCTTGGGGCAGAAGGCAGGGCAGGGTAAGCAAATACTGAGCACGCTAGCCGCAGCCTGAGCTGGTTTTCTCGTTCGAACGCCGGCCCGATTATGCAAACACAGTGCCAAACATTGTCGCGGGTGCACCCACCGAGGTCAAAGTAGCCAACAATCACAGAGAGCTGGTGCGCATGACACGTCCGCATCACACGAGCTCGACACGTGTCACGGCAGACGCACGTCACGGCCATAGACGACGCGTCGACGACACGTGTCGATCGGCACGCATGCGTGGCCCCCTCCCTTCAGCGGTGCAGTGCGTGTGGTTGCCTGGCGCATTAGCAGCGCAGCCCCTCCGGCCCCTTACTGGTGACCCAGGCCGCGACAAAACGTCGTTCGAGCCCAGGGGAGTCCCCGAGGCCCCCGACCCACCGTCGCCCACGCGGGGTAGAAGATGAAGCACGCCACCATGACCACCAGCAGCTCCTGCCTCCACAGCGTGATGGTGCGGTCGATGTTGGACAGCGCCGTCCACCTGGCCTGTGGGGCGGGTGGCGGTTGGTGGTTGGTCAGGGAGCGAAGCGGTGACACGTGCGGCAACGTGCGTGGACGTTGACAGGCCGACTGACTCACAAGCGACTTGCCCCGGCCCTTGCATACTGAAACTGCGCACGTGGCGCTACTAAAGCCAGCGCCCGCTGTCCAAGCGTGGGCCCGGCCGCGTAACCACCACGGCCAGCGACAAGTAGCTACCCTGCAGCTCCGCTGTTACGGCAGGCTGTGCACTGGGCCTTCCCAAGGCCGGGAAAGCCGTACCCTGCCCGTACGACTGTACGGCACGTACCTCCCCCATGTTGCTGTCCAGCGACAGGAGACTCCACAGCCGGCGCAGCATACTGCCCCCGCGGCTGGCGCTGTAGTTCAAGCGCGCCGAGCCGGGCTGGCTCTGTCCCTGCGACGCCTGGCCCTGCTGCCCCTCCTGCCCCTGCTGCTCCGTTTGTAGCTCCGCGCCCCCGCTGGTGGAGCGCGCAGGAGGGGGGGACACCGCCATGGCGACAGCAGGGCCGGTCGTCGCGCTGCTGCCCGCTGCCTCCTCAACGGCCGGAAGCTCAGGGCTGCTTGGGAGTACAATGGCGGCTGCGGACGGTGCGGCGAGGGGCAACCACAGAGCGGCAAATTAGCAGGAACGGAAACCGCACATGGGGGAGGGACGATGCCCAGCAGAAGTGGAGGGGGTGCATGGTGCTTCTGGGCAGAGCGCGCAATTGTCGGCGATGGGGCCTGTTGCGTCACCAGGCACACACAGGGTACCCACCCGGGCGCTTCTTATTTGACGGGCCAGGCGTCGCCGTATCGCCGGACGGTCCCTCTGTGATCCCCGGTAGCGGGCTCATGGGGGAGTACGAGGTGTCAGACAGGCCCCCTGAGCTCTGCCTTGCGGCCCGCAGCAGCGCCGCGGTACCGCGCACCGCAGCCCGGTCCACGGAGCCACTGGCCTCCCCGCCAGCGCTGCTCAGTTGTGGGTTAGCCGAGCGCGTGATCGTTGTGGCTAGCCTCAGGCCCGTGGAATGGGTCGCAAAAGGTGACGTGAGTTTTCTGTCCCCGCCCTGGGATGTGGCCATGGTTCCGGCGTCCGAGGTCGAGGCATCATCTTCTCTGGACGGACTGCCGATACTGCGCGCCAGGTTGCGTGCCTTGGCGCCACGTGCGGGGGTGTGGTAAGGGAGGGTGTTGGCGCTGGAGGTGGGGCTCGGAGGTGACTGGAAGGAGGCGCTCCCACCGATGGGTTGGCGGCGGCGGCGCTTGGATTGCGTGTTGGCGTGTGCGTGTGGAGAGGAGACGGAGGCGCCACCCGGGGTCCGGGGGGTTGTGGGGTTGCTGGGTGTGGCGAGGGGGTCGGCGGACTGCGCCGAGCCGTAGCTCTGCAAGGACGGTGCACCAAGGGCGCAACGTAGTTGCTAGCTGCTACCATGGACCTGTTTGCCGTTGCCTTGCTTGCGTCGAGTGGTAGAGCGTAGGAGAGCTCATGGGATGTGCACAGGGTTATCAAAATAGTGCATCGAAGGGCATTTTTTTTTGGTGAGGTTGCTGCCATGCGGATTGTGCCTTCGCGTGGCGTGGCGTGGTGTTGCAGCTGGGAAAGCGGGACAGCGTCTCGGCAGGCATGCCACCATTACCCTCGCAGCACTTGCTGCAGGTGTACGTCTGTTGTCAACGCAAAGCCACGTAGTGGAAGGCGCTGGCGTTCGGGTCCCGGAGCCGCAAAGCTAACCCACGCACCCTGAGCTTGCTGCCTTGCCGGAAGGTCGACCTCCTGCGCTCAAGCCGCAGCTCCTCTAGTGGGCGCCAATCTTTTTGCTGCGCGCATTAACAAAAAGAATGACAGCGCCTCGTGTGCGTGACGGCAATTGCAAGAAGCCTGTACCGCGTATGCCGCGATCCAGGGCTGCGCTGTAAGCACGTGTCTCAGCCGAATGAGAAAGGTGCCGCCGTACTAACCTGTATATCAGGTCGGAAGAGGGTCTGGCTGTTCCATGCCAGGTACCTGCAATGCAGTAAGCAAACTTCTGGGTTACATACGCCCATGCACACATGTGCTTTCCATTTGTTGCATTTGCACCAAGTGCAACCCCTCGTGGTCGCAACGAGGCGCCAGGCAGGCATCCGGTCGCTAGGAGTCGCGCTAGCTGGTGCCTGTACCGGTAATCGCTGCAATGGGTACGCCCGGGCATGGTGCCCAGTGGCGTGGGTTAAGAGTGGAGTAGCGGGTACGGGGTGCAAAACCTAGCTGGCCGGTGCGTGTAGCGCCCTGTATGAAGCCTTGACGTGCCCCTGTGTCCAGGGGACAGCTCCACGGGACAGCTCCACAGGACAGCTCTCAACGCCAAACAGACGGACGTTGCCACGCCCCGCAGAGGCTGCCCGCTGTGACACGTTGCACATGGCGCCTGGACCCGTGTCCCCCACCTCTCCACCAGCCAGCGCTACGCTACCGCTCGCGAAACCCGCCCACATGCCGGCCTGACAACCTTTGGACCCAGGATTTCGCACCCCAGCGCTTTCCTGTCCCCACCTGAGGACCCACAGCAGGGCCACCGTCACGATGAACACCAACGGAGCCAGGAGGCCCGTGGCCACCTCGGCCTTGGCTTGGTTGGAGGGCGTGTGGGCTTCCAGGTTTAGCATGCAGCTTGGCGTGAACACCTGTTGGTTGTTTCATGCAACGCAGGGAGCGCGGAGTTAGGGCTGGGCGGGGCGGCATGCACGTCCTGTTCATACACTCCTTTTTTACTTTGTTGTTTTAAATTTTCGGCCCCTTTGGAGGGTCCCCCAAGGGGGGGGCAACGACCCCTTTGGGCATATATAGCGGCCCCCGAAGGGGCGAAAGCCGGTCACGTACTGGGCAGGAAAAATGGTTCGTGCGGAGGGGAGCACCGCTAACCCACCTGCCGGAAAGCTCCGGTGATGATTCCGAATGCAGCTGCAAGACCATCCACTGTCTCGGGCCACTGCGTCATTGGGGAGGTACAACGGGCAACGGTAGTTGGTTGTTGCACGGGTTGGTTGGACGCGCCTGCCGTACGTAGCAAACCTGGTAACGTGGTACTGCAGAGGCGGCGCTGGACACGCAGGACGTGGCAACGGGCGGGGTCCTGTGACAACAACAAGAACAGCTACCATGCAGCGAATTCTGGTTGTACCGTGTGCGAGAGCAGCAAAGGGGTGACATGGTTTCCCAGGTACCGTAAAAAAGTGCGCAGCTTACGTTGATGTTGAGGCGGCATATGATGACGAAGTATTGGCAGTGCACGATGACCACCTGCGACACGTGCAGCGCGGGCAAGGTAAGGGGCACGTGGAAAGCGGGGTACGGTACCGTACGTCAGAGGTCACGCGGCAGCACCGGCCGTACCGCGTGACCAGTGCCACGTGACTTCCAAGGACTAGGGCTGACATCCGTACCAGGAGTGCAAGGAGCGGCCCTAACGTGGCCATGCCGTGTCAGCCGGCCCCTACTCCTGTGCCTATTGGTACCTGCCTCGCCACCCGTGCTGCCACACCCAGTGCACTTCCACCTTGGTGACATCTCCAACAGCCAGCTCCTCCTCTTCTGCGTGTAGTCGGCCAAAAAGCTGTGTGCTAGCCCACAGCACCTTGTGTATTAACCCACAGCACCTGCCGGTGCTGCACCACCATGCCCACCTTGATGACGTCTCCCACGGCCAGCTCCTCGTCCTCAGTATAATCGGCAAGGAAGGTGAAGAGCACCGTCACCAGCGCAGCAAAGATGTTGACGATGAAGAACACAGCGGCCAGGACCGCCGTGGCAATGCGTGAGAAGCACTCCTTGCACTGCGCTCAGGGGAGCGACGGCGCGTATTTGGTTGCTCCGGTGCAGGAAGGTATGAAACGTATCGGGGCAGAGCGAGATAGCACAGGTGTACGCGACAAACACAAAAAAGTCATAGGTGCAGGGCATTGCAGGCGCAATCGCAACGGCTCCTGCGCGTACGGCTGAAGGGGCAGGTCCCACAAGCCATTGCTCACCTGGAAGTCAGCGTTGCCTGTGCAAGGAGCGGAGGGGAAGGCGAAAGGCGTCAGCAACTAAAATGATTGCGATGCGCCGATGCAAGCATGTGGGCCCGACCCAAGCGCCCGGCAGTAGTGGAGCTGCCATGCCTTTGCCCCGTGTGCCAACCCAAGAGCGGGATCGACAAGGAACAGCACCCAGGGCCCCTGGCAGCCCGCTCGCAGCCTCACCCGCGTACAGCACTCGGCCTGCTGCTTTGCACACGGCGCACAGGTTGCCAGAGTGGCCAGTGGCGCACTGGCGTGCCATGTAGGCTGCAGGGTGGTCGTATGGCAGGCCCCACAGGGCGCACAGGGAGGGGTCTGACTGGTCATAGGTGCCGTCCGGCTGCGCGCCGGGGGCGCCTGGAAAGGCCGTGCTGTTGTTGTCGAGGATGCTGCGAGGGGCGGAAGGGAGAGCGACAGTGAGGAACGGTGCGGCCAAGGGGCGGGGGCTGAGCCGTTTGTCATGCGGGCTTGCGGGTTTGTATTGGGATCTGGGTCTGTATTGGGATCTGGAGCGGCGACGTCATGCGGTGGAAGATACAGGTGCAAGTGGGGTTGGTGGGGCCTGGGGGAGTACCGCAACCCAAGGGCTCACCTCTGAGCAAACGCGGCGTAGTCGAAAGTAAGCTGCTGGCTGTACCACCATTTCTGGCATTCGACCAGGGCCGTCTGCGCGGGACACAGCCAAGGGCGTGCAAGTTGTTCTGCACGAGCAAGCTTGCATGCGTGCGTGAGCAGCACAAGCCGGTTTGCCCGCGGCGTCAGCCCCACCCCACACAGCTGCTCCTAGCCCAGCGACTGGCATCGAAGGCTTTGCGCCCTGCCAGCGGCACACCCTGCCGGTACACCGCCCTAGCCCGTAGGCAACACCCTTGCGCACGGCCCGAGGCTGCAAACCATACCGTGCACCGGTACGCCATTCCTGCGCCCAGCCCCGCTCCCATCCACTGTAACCCCATTACATACTGCATTACCATGCCTGCGCCGCCTGATCGTCTGCCCGGCACGCTCCGCCGCTGGGGCACACCACCATGAACCCAGGCACACCACACCAGTACACCTTCCTAGCCCACTGTAGCCCACCAACGCCCTTGCGCATGGCTCAAGGAGGCAGAATACCGGTATTCCAAACCGACCTTGGTGCGTGCCTACCGTGCCTGAATCCACCCCAGCCCCATCCGCTGCATGTACATCACGTACGGTAATCGCCGTACCTGTGCTTCATCATCGTCCGCCCTGCACGCCTCGCCGTTGGGGCATAGGACAACGAAGGTGGAGTTGGCGGCGCTGTGCCAGCCGCCAGGCCGGGGCACCAGTACGGCGCCGCCAGGGCAGTCGGCGTCGGGCGGGCAGGGCTTGCACGTGGCGGCTGCGTCGTCCGCGCCGCCGGGCTGGTTTGCGAAGCTGCAGTTGGCATACGGTAGGTCGGGCGCCGGGTCCTGCGGGCAAGCACCCAAAACCCACATGGGAACAGCTGCATGTGCAGGCGTAGGTGCGACACGTGCCGTAGTCGTGCCACACCGCTTAGCCACCAGATTGACCGCTTTCCTGCTCTGCTATTTACCGCTAAGTTGAAAGCAGGCTAAAAGGTCATGAGCAGGCACCCTCAGCGCTCGCCCTACCCCTTTGATGGCCAATTCGGTAGGTGCTGCAGTGCCGTGTAGCTTTAAGCGGCGAATCGAGGTACATACCGTTGAAGGCGTCACACGTTACCTGAGAGTATACCTGCCGTGCCTGGCACTCCCTCAGCTCCGTTTCACTTTGCCGCCCCGTTCGGTCGGGGTGCAGTGTACGACAGCGCCCACCACCGGAAGGCTGTTTTGCCCACGGCCGCCCGTACCCCGGCCTACCATGCCCTACCTTGCTGGTTTCCGTTTCCGCTACCGGCACGTTGCCACCACGCGGTTACCCCACCCTACCTGCCACAGGCTGAAGGTGAGGGCGTCGCACGGCTCACACACGTACCCCTCGTCTCGGGGCACCTCCCCCACGCGGCAGGGCGGAATGGCGACATCCACGTTCGCCACCATGCGCCGTACCCTCGACGCGTCCTGATGCCGTACAGCACGGCAAAGGGAGGGACATCAGGGATGAGCGCACCGGGTTGCTATCTATGGCGCATGATTGCAACTTTGCAAGGCGCCTTCTGCTCGGGATCCTGGACAGCGCTTACTGGCGCTGCTTGCTAAGGGGCGAGCAGGTGCCGCCTCATCATCATAGCACGTCCACAAGCATACACGGTATACGTAAAGGTGTCTTGCTACTGGGGTTTTGTGTATCAGTACGAGCACCCCCGCACCTGACCGGCGCCAGCCATATCGACTAGCTCAAGTTGGAGTGTGTAGTTGCCCTGAGGACCAAGATTGCATGGCAAAGGAACCAGATCAGGAGCCACAGGTACCAGTGGCGTTGTGCGTAGCGTCCTTGGTAGGTTGGGCATGCTGCCAGCGCAATACACTACGACACAGTGTGACGGCTGCTGCTGTGCAAGGCACCGCCCCTGCCAGGAACCGGCCGCAAGTAAGCGTGTCAGCTAATCAAGATTGTGGCTGCACCGCTGCAGCAGCACATGATGAATTTGGCAAGCGCTCACGGACTCGTTCGGGTAGCGCAGCGCGCAAGTGTTGGTGCCATATACCCTACAAAGCCGGGCTGCTAGCCACGTGCGCTCCCTGAACAGCGTTGGTGCGTGTTAGTGTCTCCACGGCTGCACATTCACACGCACGTCGCACGCATCACGTGTTGCCTATCTGCCCGTGGCCTCCCCACCTTGATGGCACGCAGCTTGAGGCCCGACAGGTTGGCTCGGCCGCTGAGTGCGTAGGCCTCGCTCACCCCCACCGCCTGGGCTGGGCACAGGCCGCCGCCAATGCTGGCCCGCACAACGCCCATGTTTGTGCGGAGGCCGTCTGCGTGGTCATTGAGGTACGGGTGCGCAAGGGTCGGTCCATGCATGCACCCGGCAGCCGCATGCGCACTACACGAACCCGGTTACCCGGCTCAGCAAAAGCAGACCCGTTCCCGCCACACCGTGCAACGGCATGCCATGCCATTATAATGAGGGGGGGCGGTATCTGATGGTCACGGACAAGCCCCTACGGCCGCGCAGCTGCGATTGCCGTTCCGACGTGCAGGATGGGCGTGTATCTTCGTAGTACGGTACCAGGATGCCACTCCTCCAATGCAGTCGCTTGCAGTTAGGTGTGCTGCGAATGCGGTGCGAGATGCAGGCATAACACGCCTGTGACAGGTGTAAGCAAGCGGAGTCAGGAGGCAGGGTGCGGCAAGGCGAGCAGACGGGTGGCACGTGTTGGTGGCATGTCGGTGGGTGGTAGCTGTGTGCTTGCCGGGCATACATGCCCCAGCCAGCCGTTAGGCTACGGTGTGTGCGGTGCAACGACGACCCTCACCCTCAGCGAGTTGGTCCAGTGAGTCAAGAAGTGCTACAGCCAGGTCCATGGGTCGACCGGACACGGCGTACATGCGGTACGTACGGTCCTGCGGGAGGGAAGGAGTTGGGTTGTGTACGGGATGGCATGTGTACGGGATTTAGTGGAGGGACACGTGTGCTAGCTGCCGGCATGCAACTAACGGCGGACCTATGCCGTACCCTTGAATGCTGACAGGTATGTCACGTCACAGACTACCTACACCGCAGCCAGGCTTTCATTCGTGCGGAGAGACAGTAGGGCGTTGCAGGAGGCAAATACGGTAATGTGAAACGCACCGGGATGTTGTCAGCGCCTGGCACTGTTGACAGCTCCACCCTCGGTCCGTTGAGAAGCGGCGATACGCGGGAGGCGAAGGCGCGGTGTGCCGGCAGGCTCCCACGGAACTCGGTAATGGGGTTGGAGGCGTTGGTTGCGTTGGTCAGGTCAGACCAGCGGGCTGCCTCAATCTGAAGCTTGTTGGGTAGCACGCCGATGAATGGCCCGTAGCCCCTCTGCAGGGTTGTGGGACGTTGTTGGCACACCAGGCTGCGGGGGTAAGCTAGCAGCGCTGCAGCAGTTGGTCGGGTGCTACTTGTGTTTGGGGGCTTGCCACGTGCTACCGTACCGCCATGCCACGTGCCGCGTGCCACCGTACAGCCATGCAGTTTTAAAACCCCGACTGCAGCGTCCACCAGGCCCTGGCTGGGTGGGCCCCACGCGCACGCAGCACGGACCTCAATGGTGCTCCGTGTGGCGGCTTTAACCAGGTCCAGCGCCGTTGCATTGGTGCGGGTGTCAGTGGTTGTGGCGTTGTAGTGGTGGGCAAAGCAGGAGGCCACTCCGTCGAGGGTCAGCCGTTGGCGGCCTGCAATCAGGACGTGATACTAGTACACCTTGTGGCAAGTTCCGCCAAAGCTAAGTGCTGCTCAGCTAGCTTCCAGATGTGCGGAAGAGTGTCTGGCGACGAGCACTGGAAGTAGCAAAGCATGAATGTTGAGTAAACAACGTGGTAGCTACTCCTGCTTGATGTACCGGATGTACCGGTAGTCGCTCACCGCTTTCCGGTGACGCGACCAGGTAGGCCCGGGCCCAGGCATCCACCGTTGCCGCATCACCCGGCACAGCGCCGTAGCCCGCACGCTCCGCTCGGCACTCCAGCGTGAGCGCCGCCGTGCTGGATGCAAAGACGGCTCCACCATTGGCGACGGCTGTGTTGTTGTCGAAAGCCAGCCTGGCACGGGTACATATCCACGGTAGGGCATAGTAGGTAAACGCACAAACCGTTGCATCCCCATCCCAGTGGGCCATACATTTCTACCCTGGCCGCATAAAGTCCTGCAGTCCGCCACTTACTCGCTAAGGATAGTAGCCCAAGGGCATGTGAGGGTTCCGTTGGAAGCGGTTGACAGGGCTGCAATGGCGGACGGCAGCAGCGCCCTTGCCCCGGCGAACGTCGCCGGAGGCGGCAGCAGCAACAGGCGGTACCGAGCACCCTGCGCGGAGCCATGTACTTCAGGCTTGCAGAACGCAACGACCAAGCCTATGTGGACTAGCAGCACCACAAAAGAAAGGGGGCCGTCAATCAGGTTGTGTGTGCTCCCTGGCCTGTGTACCCAGGAAGGCACCAGGCCCCCGTCAACCAACACGGCTACACTCAAACAGACAAAACGGTACGGCTGCCCAGCCTGTACGACAACCAGCCCGTCGTACCGCGCCTCCCGCCGTGCACTCGGCGGTCGTGGTCATGAGGGCGCCCCCCTGCAGCGCCGCGTTGGACAGGAAGCTGCTGGCAGCTACCAGCGAGCTGACCTGGCCCTGCACCCACAGGCCGCCCCCGGAGCCGCCCACGACAGTGCTTGCCTGCCCAATACCCAGATCAGCAGTTCAGGGGGGCCACAAGCGTTAGGAGTGTATTCACTGCTGGGTAGGGGCGGAGTCCTGGGGGTGCAGGCTGAGCAAGCTCTGCAAGGCGAGCGTGAGCAAGACGCGTGCCTACATAAGGTCGGGTACCGGCGCTACCTAGGACGACATCGGGTGGAAGGTACTGTAGGCCCTCTGCGCGCGCCCCCTGCCTGCTGGACGTAGCAATCCCACAAGCAGCCCTTGCCGTACAGTACGACAGGAAGCGAACCCACCGTCTCGTTGGCAGCAGCAGCTGGCGCGACGTTGCGCTCGAAGCTGGCGGCCAGCACCAACGCCAGGCTGCCGCCGCGGCCGCCGTCTGCCGCGCCGCCGTTAGCCACGTGTGCCCCGCCGCCGCCAGCCGCCGCCGTGTTGCCCACCAGGCTCACGTTAGCCAGCACCACCGCCCCGCAGTCGGTCGTAGAGAGCGCGCCGCCCTGGCCCCCAGCCGTGTTGCTGCCAAAGCTGGAGAAGCCGGTCACGTGCAGCTCGTTGCAGGCGGAACCCTGCACAAGTAGCACCCCGGGAGAGCATTAGCTGTGTGCACGGAGTCAGCCTGCGCAATCAGGTGCGTGCGCCAGTGTTGCGCTCGCCCCCGATCCTGCCCCAGTCACGTGCAGCTCGTTGCAGGCAGAGCGCTGCACGGTTGCGGGCAGGTGGACGGGCCGAACAAAGGTTCCGGAAGCGCTTCAGCTGTGTGCACGGAATGCGCTTGGTTCGTCGGACGTATGCGTGTGTCAGGCATTGCGACCAAGCCTATTGTTCCCGTCCCTGGCTCCCGCCCCCAAGACTCTTCGTGCCCCCGCCGCTGCTCTCAGCTGCTCCGTACCTTGCACACACCGCACTGATTTCGTTTTCGACCGCAGCTGCACCCACGCATATGCCGCTTCCCCTGGCCCTGGATCGCCTTGACCGCCGTTCCCTCCATATGCTTGCCCTTACCTGCACCGCGCCTCCTGACCCTGTGGCTTGGTTCTCGACGAAGCGGCTTGCGTCGATCCGGAGGGACGCGTTGCCCACCAGCTGCACCGCGCCGCCATCCACGGCGGCGTTGCGGCTGAAGGTGCTGTTCAGCAGCTGAACCTGCAGCACACAAGGCACGTGTCGCCTGGTTGGAGCGTGGCGTAGCGTAATGATATAGAGCATGCGGCACATGTGTGCGGGCAGTAGGGTCAAATTCCTTTGGGGCCCCTGTGGGCAATATGTTGTCTCCTTTGGTATTATTTGTTGCAGGGAAAGCATCCGCACAGCCGCCGTTGCGCATGGCAACCCCTATCCCTTCCCAAAGCTACGCCTAGTACGGCAGATGCACGGTTCGGTTCCCCAGGAAGGCCAATCTTAATATGGCGGCATGCTGTATGAGTGTTTGTCCTCCCTCCTCCCAGTGGCTATGCCCGTATTTGCCCCACATGCCCCCGCACCTCTTGCACGCCCGTGGAGCCGCCCCACAGGTACACGCCTCCTCCGTAGGTCGCCACGTTTCCAGTGACGTTGCTGCTGGTGAGGTAAACCTGTGGCGGCAGCGGCCAATAGCAAAACCTGTACGCTTTGGCGCGGGATGCTCTTGCCTGTTGCGGACTTCAACGACAGGCAGAGCCTTCGGCAATGCGACTCGTGCTGCAGCTGCTAAGCAGTTGGGCACAACCGCCCTTCCGAAAGCACTCGTACCATGTGGCCAGCGCCTACCTATATCTACCGAGCCAGGGGTGCCACGCATCGGTAATGGAGCTGGTATCTCATACCGCATAAGCGTCATGGCATTACGGGTGCGCTGGTCGCACTACTTGAGCCCGTCGGTTTGCAAAAGGGAGGTTTCTTGGGCAACACACGCACCTGGCTGGGGAACGGAGAGCTGAGCGCAATGCCTCCACCGGAGCCGCCCTCCCCCGCGCGGTTGCGCTCAACCTGTGGTGCACGCATGCAGCAGAGCGTGTTGTAAAGGACCAAGTTATTGTAATTGCTACGGGTCATGCCGATGGAGCCCCCCTGGCTGATTGGCTTTTGCGTCCCTTCTAGCCGAACTGAGCGGCCTACCTTACACAACCCAGTGAGGACTCCACACTACTGACGGGGCAAGGCCCTGGGCCTGCTAAGAAACAACGAACAGCGCGCAACCAGGCACCCCAGTGCACATGGCCCCGCGCATTGCCAAGGCAGTGCCCATGCGGAGAGCAGGGACACCCTTAACGAATGTGGAGCCCACCTGCAGCATGTCGAGCAGCACCGTGCCAGTGCCTCCCTCCAACGCCACGGCACCGCCCATGCCGGACGCGTAGTTGTCTTGGAACGTGGACAGCACGTGGATCATGCTGATGTTGTACAGCGTAGCATTGCCGTCGACCAGCTCCATGCCGCCATCCGCCGCCGCCGCCGCCACCGCCGTCCCAGCCACCTGTAACTGATCCCCTTGCGCGACAAGCTCGCCGCCACCAATCAGACTGCGGCGGCGCCTCGAATACTGTGATACCGGCCGCTCCAGCGGCAGCAAGACGTCCTTCGCTACCGGGGAAACATCCAAGACTACAATGTCTGTGAAGCTCTTGACGGTTTCGATGGTTGCAGCACTCATGGTCTTGGGCAGGACCCCGGAGGGCCGCAGGTGCAGCGCACCTCCCCTTGCCGCCACGTTGCCCCTGTACACGTTGGTCGCCGTCACGGCATAGGTGCACCGGTCCAGGCTCAAAGCGCCACCGTCACCATCCACAGTGTTGTTGTCCCACTCGTTGCGCACAAAGGCCACAAGCGAAGACTTCGCCACATAAGCCGCTCCGCCGTATGTACTGGCCTCGTTGCCATGCAGCTCGGAGCGCAGGACCAGCACCGTACTGCAGTACAAAGCGGCAAGTGCGCCTCCGGAACTGGACGCGGCGTTGCCGGCAAAGCGCGAGCTGTCAATCGCCAGGTCCATGCCCTGGGCGTATACGGCTCCGCCGTCGCCGGAAGTGGCCGTACCGGCTCGGTTGTCGTACAAGGACGTGTTGTACAGATCGAGGAGCGGCGGCGTGCGCCGCATGCTGCCGGTGTCTGTGACGTACAGCGCTGCGCCGTGGTATCCGGCAGTGTTGTTGGTCAGTACGGAGCCGTTAAGCCGCAGGCCACATGTCTGGGCGATGATGGCGCCTCCGGAGCCCATGGCGCTGTTGGATATGAACGTGGCGTTGCTGATGATGGCGTTTCCAAAACAGCCGGTGATGGAGAGCGCACCGCCGACTAGGTCTCTGCACGCAGCATGGGCAAACATGGGGAAGCTTTGTTGGCAAGGAGCTAGGTGTGCATGCGGAACGCCCCACAGAGCGGCACGGTGCTGGGGACCGGGCGTGAGCACGGTGGGAAAGCGCTTGTCACGAAACGCGCCAACGTGCGCTGGACTAGGTCGGGGTACAGCAGAGCAAGGCCAAGGAGCTCAACCAGGTGCGCGCGGGGTTTGCTTTGTTCCGGGCTGCGTGACTGGTGCCTTGGAGCCGCACGCCGCACATTTTCATGTCTGCCCTATGTGGCATAGGACGCACTCTCGGAATCGGTGCGTTCCTAGAGATCTGCCGTTGTCCCCCGTAGTGTGCACACTTACAGCTGGTCGTTGGCCGGCTGTCCGTCACCGGCTGTGTTGCCCACAAACTCCGTGCCGCCTTCAATGAGCATCTCAGACTCGTCCACCATGACCGCTCCCGCGTTTGCAATAGCCCTGTTGGCGGTAAACCGGGCGCCGCGAAGCACAACCTGTGGGCGGGACACAGTGCACCGTTACACTGGGTTGGTGCCACGGACATGAAGATATGGCCTCCACGCCCCCGGACAACTCATGTTAAGGTCCATCCACACCGAATACCGTACCTAATACCGTAGCTTGCTGGAGGATTGTCAGAGGCTCAGAGCAGCTGCGCATGTTACATGTCGCTGCACAACGCTGCACAAGCCAAACCTCCATCATGCTGGGGCTCGGCCATGCTCGACAGCCATCAGGGGACAGCAGCACACAGATGCAGGCCGCTGCACATGCATGTCACGTTGTCACCCCTTCGTCTCGCTGGGCGCACAAGGCCTGGCTTGCAGCCGTACATTGCATAGAGACTCCTATGTGCAAGTGCATACGATCAGCCCGCCGGTGCTGCAGCGGCAAGCATGTAAGAAGCTCAGGTGAGTTACCTTAAGCAGGCTGCGCTCTTCGGGCGTGTAGTACTCTTTATCGTCTGTGAGGTCTCCCTTGAGCAAGCCAAGGGGTATGGTTCCTGTTCGGTGTTCGCAGGTCCTCCCAATGAGACCCACGGGTGAAGCCTTGAACGCCTGCGGCACGTCCAGCATGGAGTTGGGCAGGAGGGTCACGCAGGCGTTGGGCGCAGCGCAGGAGCGTTCGGCAGGGGGCGTAGTGCAGGGGCGCACGGCAGGGGCTCAGGTCATGAGAGCCCAAGCAGGGCGAAAGGCCAAGGCGTTGGGTGCAGTGCAGGAGCGTTGGGCAGTGGTGTCCTGCAGAAGCCAGCGTAGGGTAGGGGCGCAGGGCAGGCAGAGCGCAAGACCGAGGCCTTGCACGTACGGGGCACGGGAGGGCGTCTATGAAGTCTGCGTACAGAAAGCACTGCCACGGCGGCAGGGGGTGGTTACAGGAGTGGATACCCCTGGCAATGGATAACCCCCGAGGGCTTCAGGTACTATACGTCACTAGCTAGCAAGTGCCTCCGGCGCAGTGTATGACAGTATAACAACAGCGTCAACGCTGGAGACAGGTCGACTGCGCACCCAGCAGCCCATTGACCTGCCAAGCCCAAACGTACCGCTATGCCCCCGCCGTAATTAGCCATGTTGCCAGCAAATGTCGTGTTAATCGTCGTTATTCCGTGGGCTAAGGCAGAGATAGCGCCACCTGTCCGTTCCGCGCGGTTGCTTACAAACTGGACATCTTGAACCTGCAGAATAAGCATTGCGCTTACTGCTTTAAGGTATAGCTTAAACGCGAAGTCTGTAGCTGTCCGATACGGACATCGGTATTGGCGGTTTGTAGCGGACCGTTGATAAACCTACCCGAAGGAAGGGGACCTGGCAGCGTGCACGCGCCACGCAGAGCGCGCCCCCATCGGCTGCAGCCCTGTTCTCAGCGAAGAGGGTCCCCTGAACCACAGTGTTGCACTCCAACACGTACATCGATCCTCCCCTGGTGTCGTGGGTTGGTGAGCAATGCTTGAGCAAAGACCAGTGCAGTTATAGGCCACACAGCGGCAGAGGGTAGCACGCTAGCACCACGATGCACCATGAAGCTTCTGTCAAGGAGGGGCACCCATGCAAGGCAGAGCGAGGCCTGAGCCAGACGCCAGAAACGCGCAGTTCCTATCCCCCAGCACGCTTACTGGTTGGCGCTGTTGTTGCTGAACCGGCAATTGTTGAACACTGTCGATGTCCAGGGGAGACCTCCCACGGTAGGTGCGGGAGGCCAAGATGTCACGGTAGGAGACACGTCTGAAGCATCAGGCGGGCTACCGATACCGGAGGGTGCACCTGTTCCTTCATTCAGCACGTCCTCCGTAGCTGCTGCTGAAGTATTTTCTGCAGCAGTCGGGCAGATGAGGAGGGCCACAGCTCCACCAACGGCGTTGGCCTGGTTAGCAGTGAAATTGTTGCCTTCGGCGAACACCAACCAATCCGACCTAGCCTACCCAGGGGAAAAGGAACATTGAGGGAGGAGTAAGTCAGCGTGCAAGCGTGTACCGGTAACGAGCTGCATTCTGCATATGACCACTGGCTGGGTGTATGTTGAGTCACCCAGCTGCACGTGTGTGCCATGCATACAGCACTCAAGCAGCGCATGGTACCGGCAGTTGCTAAGCTGCATCCCTTGGGGGGGAGAGACTGACGCCCTTGCCATAGCTATAGGAAAACTATGGTGGGTGTTAGGGACGGCGTATACGGTAGCTGGTAGCATTGGCTGGTGGCTGCGTGTACGAGTGAGGCACAGGGCAGACCAGGGGAGACCTCCGCTGAGGCAGACCTGCTGGTGCACGTGGTAAGCCCAGGTTGCAACTTGCAATACCCAGTTGGAGTGGGATCAGGACAGTGCGTCATTGCATGCACTGCTGACCATTGCGAATGAGTTCACGGTATGGCCTGTTGAGAGTTGACATGTCTCGTGGTTGTTACAGGTATTTGGTTGCCCGTATC